>Ga0209414_1000275_pt1 | contig 24249 bp, 25 predicted proteins | sample LakVidmifraction_4_FD_181154 | JGI IMG/M metagenome (GOLD analysis project Ga0209414, IMG submission 181154) | Hypersaline microbial communities from Lake Vida, Antarctica - Brine Hole Two &gt;0.2 micron (SPAdes) (version 2) | ecosystem: Environmental > Aquatic > Non-marine Saline and Alkaline >...
AATGGCCGCAACCCCCGAGTCACGTGTGAAAGCCCGTGTAAAAAAGATACTGGATACGTATAACGCGTATTACTTCATGCCGATTGGTGGTCCGTATTCCCGTCCCGGTATACCTGACATTGTGGGTATGCCGCGTTAATAGAACGTTGTCAGGAGGTCGGTGTGCACAATGAAGAAACAGATAGGGATAAGGGTTGAGCCAGTACGTGTTCGCCATGCGCGGATTGTAATTATGTTAAAGGGTAGACCGCGCACAATACAAGAAGTCGCAAGAACATTACGCGTTAATTACTACACAGCTAGACGGTATCTATCCGACATGCTAAAGAAAGAATCGGTGGAGTTACTCACCCCCAATAAGCACCCGCTTAGATACTATGTACCTTTAAGGAAAAAAGATGAGCCCGATAACTAAATTAGTAACACAAGTAGAAGCAGTTAAAAATAAGTTTAGTTTAGATAATACGGATTTATTGATACTGGCTACGCTTAGTGAGAAGTGGGACGAAGGTAAAGATGTGCGCGTAACAGACCTAACAAAAAAGTTTAACGAAGGCGTTGGTTCTTCTGCAAGTATTCATTATCGTCTAACTACTGACCTAGTTAAGTTAGGCATAGTTGCTTTACAAATAAACGAGGAAGATGCGCGGGTTAAATTTATTGTAAAGGGTAAGCAGTTTAATACATTAGAAAAATATGTAGGTAACTTATGGAAGCCGTAGTCGCATTACTTCTAGCACGTATGGAAACAAACCCCGAAGAATTTAGAAACCTACAACAGGGTAAGTGGTCAGATATATTGGCAGACCTTTTGTATATAGGCACAGACTCCCAACTAAAAAAGATACGCGCCAAGTTGCGAGCGATACAGAAGAAAGAGAACGTTCAACCGTTAGAAACTCTTTTACTGTTAATGGAATATAGAAATGGGGGAATTTAAATGAACTTAATTACGATTGACTTTGAGAGCTACTACTCTGGTGAACTAGGATTTAAAAAACAAACAACAGAAGAGTATGTGCGTGACAATAGATTTGAAGTGATAGGCGTTGCAGTTAAGGTAAACGAAGAACCCGCACGGTGGTTCAGTGGGAACTATGAGGAGACACGTGGTTGGTTAGGGCAATTTGATTGGGTAAACTCCTTGGTACTCGCACACAACACTAAGTTTGATGGGGCGATATTAAACTGGCTGTTCAAGATAAAGCCTAAGGGTTGGCTAGATACCTTGTGTATGGCACGAGCGATACATGGTGTAGAGGCGGGTGGGTCACTGGCTAAGTTAACTGAGCAGTACAAGATTGGGGCTAAGGGCACTGAGGTACTCGATGCGCTGAACAAACGTAGGGTGGATTTTTCCGTAGAACAACTTACCAAATACGGTGGGTACTGTGTGAATGATGCCGAGTTAACCTACAAGCTGTTTACTATATTCATGGCTGATGGGTTTCCTAAGTCAGAGCTAAAGGTTATCGACATAACCCTCAATATGTTTATAGACCCAATACTAATGTTAGACCTGCCGTTGCTTGAGCAACACTTAGAAGAAGTTAAGGCTAAGAAGGAACGCTTACTCGATGCGTGTCTAGCAGATAAAGATACGTTGATGTCTAACGATAAGTTTGCAGAGTTGTTACGTAAGCTAGGCGTTGAACCCCCCACTAAGATCAGTGCGCGTACAGGCAAAGAAGCGTGGGCGTTTGCCAAGACAGATGAAGAATTCAAAGAACTGGCATCCAACCCCGACGTGCGCGTTCAAACACTTATTGCTGCTCGGTTAGGAAACAAAACAACTTTAGAAGAAACACGCACACAAAGATTTATAGACATAGCTAAGCGTGGCGCACTACCTGTACCCATTAAATATTACGCGGCTCATACAGGGCGTTGGGGTGGCTGTTTAGTAGCCGACACAGAGGTTATTGTATATAATACACAGAACGGGGTAGAGATAAAGCGCATAGTGGATGTTCTTTTAGACGACCTTGTTTGGGACGGCGGGGCTTTTGTGACACACGAAGGTGTTGTGTTCAGTGGCTTTTCTGAGGTTATTAAATGGGATGGAATAACAGGAACCGAGGATCATGTCGTATTCACAGACGCCGGAGAGATTAGCCTACGAGAGGCGATGCAGGGAGATCACAAAATCACGACTGCAAGAAGCCCTAACGAAGACGATGTGGAAGCCACTAGGAGATTTATACACAACCACTAAATCTAAGATTCTGTGCGAGTGCCAGTGCGGTAGACACTATGAGGTAAGAGCGAGGGAGATAATTGACGGTAAAAGTAAGTGTTGCCGTTCATGCTCTTCCCGACTAAAAATGGAAAAAGTTCCTTATAACGTAAGGGTGGCTATCGCTAAAAAAGCTTCAATGGCTGCTGTTGAAGTTCTACGTAACAAAAAAGACGCCTACTATGAAAAATATGGCTTGTCGTTTAAGCATTTATTACATTTAGGGGCTGCCGCAAAGCAGAGGTGCACCAACCCTAATTCTATTTCATACTCGAATTATGGAGGTAGGGGGATAGAATTCAGTTCCCCTTCCGTTAGAAGTTTTGCTGAATGGGTAGCAGACAATATAGGAACAAAGCCATCAAGTATGTACTCGCTGGATCGCATAGATAACAATAGGCACTATGAACCCGGCAACTTACGTTGGGCTACAGCCGCAGAGCAGGCGCGTAATAAGAGGCAGTACAAGCGCACCAAAAATGGTGAGCGAATACGAAAGTTAAAAGAATTAAGACCTGACTTAACTTATGAAACTATTAGGCTTTGGATATCTCAAGGCGCATCTGATGATGAAATCACCCAAAGGAAAAAATATGCTCGTCCCTGTATATGACATTCTTAACTGTGGACCAAAGAAAAGATTTGTAGCCAACGGTAAATTGGTTCATAACTCTGACAAGATTAACCTGCAAAACTTACCTAGCCGTGGGGACAATGCTAACAAGCTAAAGAAAGCTATCCTAGCACCTGAGGGGTACGTAGTAATCGACTCTGACTCATCACAGATTGAAGCGCGTATCGTCGCGTGGTTGGCAGGGCAGTCCGATCTAGTGCAAGCGTTCGAGAACAAAGAAGATGTTTATAAAATCATGGCATCAAGTATTTATAACAAGCCCGTTGCGGACATTACTGCCTCGGAACGTTTTGTAGGTAAGACGACAATTTTGGGAGCAGGATACGGCATGGGCGCAGGTAAGTTTCAAGCACAGCTAAAGACGTTTGGGGTTGGCATCGAACTAGACGAGTGCCAACGAATTATAAGTAAGTACCGCCAAACCTACGGGAAAATACCTGAGTTGTGGGAACAGGCTCAGAAGTGCCTTGTATCTATAAACACAAACCATTATGCCGATCTAGGTATAAAGGGGGTACTAGAGTTTTCTGCTGAACACAAGGGGTTTAAGTTACCTAACGGGTTATGGCAACGCTACGAAAGTTTGTATAAAACAATTAACGAGAAAGGTTACGACCAGTATCAGTACAAGACGCGTAAAGGAATTGTGTATCTGTACGGGGGCAAGTTAGTTGAGAATATTTGCCAAGCCCTTGCACGGTGCGTTATTGCAGAACAGATGGTAAAAATCGGTAATAAGTACAAAGTTGTATTGACAGTACATGATGCAGTAGCTTGTGTTGTGCCTGAGTCTGAAGCCGTTCAAGCCCGCGAGTACATCGAAGAGTGTATGCGTTGGAGGCCGAAGTGGGCACAAACCCTGCCATTGAATTGTGAATCAGGTGTAGGTAAATCTTACGGTGAATGTTAAACAGGAGATAGAAATGAAACGTTATTTAGTTAGAGCCTATAGGGTGCAACAGATAGAGACATACATCATCGCTAAAGACGAAGATGATTTAGAAGATCAGTTCGATAGCGTTAAAGATTGGGATGTGACTAAAACAGGAGAGATATACGATGTTGATTACGAGCCTGTACAAGAATCTTATTGTGATAATGACTAGGAGACTATTATGCCTAAGTCAGAGTGGACGGTACCAATATTCCGCGCCCTTAGAGATGCAGAGCCTGTGGATGGTAGCAGGCTTAAAGGCGCCATGACGGGTGTTTACCAAAAGATAGGAGAAACGCCTAAATATCATGCGTTAGATGAAATAGCATATAGGTTTGTACGAAGGCATAAAGTACTTGCTCTTAATGCGAAGTACTTGGAACTTGCAATAACAAATCGGTGGGGGAGTAGCCCACGGTTCAAATTACCTTTGAGCTGTACTCGTATTGGGTATTTAGTTCCTAATGAGATAGCAAAACTAGTTACGACGTCAGGGGTAGAAGGGTTTCAAATGCTAGATGCCGAGCACATGACTGCTATTGTTCGAGCCGCGCATTATAGGGATATTAAATTAAGAGCTTTACGTAAACGGAAATATCAACCTGAAGGGCACTCGTTTGAAGCATGGATTATTGCCACAGAAACTATTGGAATACTAAAGGAGAAGGGTTATGCAAAACACTACAAACGTCAATAAATTAGGGTTTGGTGATAACAAAACTGTTGCCCCCCAATCAACAGAACAGTTAATAGGGTTCTTAGCTACGCTTATGTCCGCGGCTATTAATAATAGCGTTGATTTAGAAAGCGCTAAGGTAGCCCTAAACGCGGCAACACGAATCATTGACGCACAACAAGCTGACACACGTATGAAAGCCCTAGCAATTACCTCAAACCGAATGCTTACTAAGGCAGGTGGTTGGGAGTTGATTGACGTAGAGCCTAAACAAATCAAAACAGGAGCTTGAGATGAACGTAAAAAACGAACCAGTATCTTTTATAAAAGATAGAGAGCTTGGTTATATGCTGGCGGTTAAACAAGACGGGGCGACAGAGTGGAATACTAGCCTTGGGCTTTACCCTGCATATGGTGACGTGCCTTTGTTTACAGCCCAACCAAAGCCCAAATGGGTAGGCTTAACTGAGCAAGAAGTGAAAGACATTTTTGATATGGACTTAGGCGTTTACGAAAGCATTGAAGAAACAATGCGCCGACTAGAGGAGATAAACGCATGACATGTACACAACTAGACCTAAATTTTGATCCCCCTACAACGCCAGATGAAGAAGAGGTATGGTATCAATATGAAAACAATCAATTAGCTAAAATGCGTATAGAGGCTATAAAGCAATCAGTTATGTTTATTTCAAGTATGTCCAAAGAGGAACTTGCAATGCTTACAATGCGCCGTGTGTTTGAGATTGGGTACTTACAAGGGCTAGCTAAAGGAGGGGGTATAAAATGAAAAAAGAATTTATTGATTCGTACACAGCTCCAACTTTACAAAGTATTAGCACTGAAAAACCAAAGTCCCGTGGGGATGTAGCCAAAGTAATTATGGAGGCTACAGACGGGGTAACCATAGCGACGATAATAGAGACAACTAAACTTACTGTAAACCCTGTTAGACGTGCGTTATTTTACTTACGTACTAGAAATTTAATACATGCAAGCGGGCGGGTAGCTACAAAAGATGGGGGGTTAGCTACTGTGTATGCAGAAGGGCCTGATGTTAATGACAAACCCGGGAAAAAAGCCCGGCCTAAAATTTTAGGAGATTCCGAAGAGACAAAAAAATTAATCGCCCATACGAAAGAACTAGCAAAAGCGCTTGTCCCGAAACGTTCCTTTAAAGAACAATGCGCAGTAAACAGACAGTACTGGAATTGGGTAAGCAATGGGGTTTACGGGTAAAATACAAGCTATATTTTAATTGGGACTGCACATGAGTAATTACACTTGGTCGTATTCATCACTGGGTTTGTTTAAACAGTGCCCACATAAGTATTACAAGATACGTATCGTAAAAGATATTGTGGAGAAACAGACTGAGGCTGTCATGTATGGGTTAGAGGTGCATAAAGCTGCTGAGGATTACATAGGCAAAGGCACCCCAGTCCCAAAGAAATATGACTTCATAGTACCCACGCTAGACAGGCTTAATAAAATTGCAGGTGAGAAGTTGTGTGAGAGTAAGCTAGGGTTAAAATATGACCTAAGCCCTTGTGGTTTTTATGACCCTGAGGTGTGGTGGCGGGGGGTTGCGGACTTAATTATTTTGCAAGATGATACAGCTTATGTTGTTGACTACAAGACTGGAAAGAGTGCAAAGTACGCGGACACTGCTCAGTTAGAGATTCTGTCTTTAGCGGTGTTTAAGCACTTCCCGCAAGTCAAGCGCGTTAAAGGCGGCTTATTATTTGTTGTTTCAGAACAGTTTGTTAAGCATGACTACCACCAAGAAGAACAAAGTGTTCTATGGAACAGTTGGATAACAGGCACTAAGCAGTTAGAAGGTGCCCTTAAAAATAATGTTTGGATTAAAAAACCAAACTTCACATGCCGTAACTTTTGCCCTGTGTTGGATTGTGAACATAATGGCAGGAATCACTAACTTAAACGAGGTACACCATGCCGTACGTAAATAAACCAAGACCATACAAAGACGAATACGCGAAGCAAGTAGCCCGCGGGGAACATGATAATAGAATGGAGCGCCAACGTGCTAGGCGTAAGCTAGACAAAGAAGGTGTAGATAGAACAGGTAAAGATGTATCGCACGTAAAAGCTCTGTCTAAAGGCGGTTCTAATAAAGATGGGGTAAAACTAGAATCACCTGCTAAGAATCGTGCTCGTAACTACAAAAAGAAAAAAGCTTGACGGCTTTGTTATAAAAAGTAATACTATTAAATAATTCGCACAAAAGCGAAAACCCTTGGAAGGCTAAATCAAAATCATGGTTTAGCCCTTTAAGCCATTGGAGAAGAGTTTGGAAATCATAGAAAACAAGGCGTTGTTACTGAAGGTACGCAACCCAGATAGAATAACTACGGTGATACCTAAAGCCAAGAAAGTAGGGGATAACGAAGTGCTAGTGAAGTGGGGGCTAGAGGAAGCACAGGTACTTAAGAACCTACGAATTAAAGATGTGCCAAGCCCCATATTTAAAGACTACAGTTGGTCTGGCATGTACACTCCGTTTGATCACCAAAAGACAACAGCTTCGTTCTTGACGTTATACCGTAGAGCGTTTTGTTTTAGTGAGCAAGGTACAGGTAAGACGGGTAGCGTTATATGGGCAGCTGACTACCTAATGAAAAAGAAAGTAATACGCAGGGTGTTAGTGCTGTGCCCGTTATCTATCATGCAGTCTGCATGGCAAAATGATTTGTTTAGTTTTGCAATACACCGTACCAGTGCAGTAGCCCATAGCCACTCACGTGAGAAACGCATACAAATTGTAAATGGTGATGCTGAGTTTGTTATATGTAATTACGATGGGCTTAACATTATAAAAGATGAAATAAAAGAAAATAATTTTGATCTAATTGTTGTAGATGAAGCCAACGCATACAAAACGGTATCCACAACACGATGGAAAACATTAGCCTCCGTCATTAAACCTGATACTTGGGTATGGATGCTAACAGGTACTCCCGCAGCGCAATCCCCAACAGACGCGTACGGACTGGCTAAAATTATTAACCCAACAGGTGTACCTAAATTCTTTGGCTCATTCAGAGATATGGTAATGCACAAGGTAACTCAATTTAAATGGGCGCCTAAACCCGATTCAAATACTATTGTGCATAACGTACTACAACCTGCTATACGTTTTACAAAAAAAGAATGCCTCGATCTACCTGAGATTACATATACAACTCGAGAAGTACCACTCACTGCTCAACAATATAAGTACTATGAAATCATACGCAAGGAAATGATTACGAAAGCTGCGGGCGAAGAAATTACAACCGTGAACGCAGCAGCTAACCTAAATAAGTTGTTGCAGTTATCATGTGGTGCGGTCTACTCGGATAGTGGAGAGGTAGTAAAGTTCGATGCATCTAATCGTATAGCAGAGCTAAAAGAAGTTATCGAAGAAGCCTCGCACAAAGTGTTAGTATTTGCACCGTTTAGACATACTATTGAGATCATCACAGAGTCTTTAATTGCTAGCGGAGTGACTGCAGAGATTATTAACGGGAGTGTATCAGCTACTAAACGCACAGATATTTTTAAACGGTTTCAAGAAAACGATGACCCCAAGGTACTAGTCATTCAACCCCAAGCGGCAGCACATGGTGTAACACTAACAGCCGCAAATATTATTGTTTGGTTTGGCCCGATTACTTCAGTTGAAACATACCTGCAAGCGAATGCCCGCGTGCACCGTGCAGGTCAACGAAACCCATGTACTGTAGTACGGCTACAGGGATCGCCAGTAGAAAAGAAAATGTATAAGATGCTAGAAAATAAAGTAGACATACACACTAGAGTTATTGACTTATATCAAAATATTTTAGAAGGGGATTGACAAAGTTAAGTTTTAATACTAAAATTTATATCTAATACTAAGGAGAGAGAAATGACAGACGTACCTGTAGATCGTTTAGTAAGAGCGTATATTAAAATACGCGATGCTAGATCAGAGTTAGAAAAGAAGGCTACGGAACTTGAAGAGCAACAAAAACTTATTCAAGGTAGGTTACTTGATATATGTAAAGAGACAGGTGTAGAAAGCCTACGCACCGAATTTGGCACGGTTACTAGACGCTCAACAAAGAATTATTGGACTAGTGATTGGGGCTCGCTTTACGAGTTTATAAAGAAGAACGATGCCTTTCCACTACTACAACGCCGTATCTCTAACGCAGCTATGGATACTTTTTTAGAAGAGAACCCCGATTTGCATCCACCGGGTTTAAATGTGGACGCAGCATATACAGTTTCTGTACGTCGTAAATCTTAAGGAGAAGACGAAATGAGTAACGATTTATCAGTTCTTGATGGTGGCCTACCCGCACACTTACGTACAGCTGAGCTTGATGCTACAACTAGAGCCCTTATGGGTAGCGGTAGTGGCGGTGGCAAACGTATCTCAATCGAAGGTGGCGTATGGCGTTTAATGGTCAACGGCAAAGAAGTTGCACAGAAAGAAGAAAGAACACTTAACGTAATTATCGTAGCTGCTGCACCTAAGGTGTCACGTACGTTCTACACAGGTGTTTATAAGAAGGGTGAGGTTACCGCGCCTACTTGCTGGTCTGCTGACGGTGAAGCCCCAGACAAATCTGCTACTGAACCCCAGTCTAAAGCATGTTTCTCATGCCCACAAAACGTAAAAGGTTCGGGTCAAGGTGAGTCACGCGCCTGTCGTTTCTCACGCCGTATAGCAGTTGTTCTTGATAACGATATCAAGGGAGACATTTTCCAAATCACTTTACCGTCTACATCAATATTTGGTGAAGGTGAATCAGGTAAGTGGCCTCTTGAGATGTACGCCAAAATGATTGGGTCTAAAAGTGTACCTATCACTGCGGTTGTTACTGAGATGCGTTTTGATACAGCCAGTGCAACACCTAAGGTTACATTCAAGCCCGTACGTTTCTTAGAAACAGATGAGCATGCAGATGCAATCAAACAAGGTAAAGCACCTGACGCAATTAAAGCGATCATTATGACAGTCGCTCAAGCTGACAACGTAGTTAAGTCTGCCCCAATAGCAATTGCAGTAGATGTTGGGGACGCAGAAGAAGTTGCAGAGGAGAAGCCTAAAGCCAAACCTAAGGCTCAACCTGAAGTTGAAGTTGAAGAGCCTGTGAAACGCGCGTCTAAGAAAGAAGAGCCCGCCCCTAAGCAAGACCTATCTTCTGTCTTAGATGAGTGGGACGATTAAGAGGAGGGCGTCATGCCTACAGGGTACACCCGTAGGTTTATCAAGAATGTAAATCAAGCCAACCCCAAGAAGATTGGGGTGCAATTTGCTAAGGCTTGTATTACTAGAAGCATACCTGCTAGGGAAATTGCTGAGTACTTCGAGGTAAGTAAAGTTACTGTTTACTCTTGGTTCTGTGGTAAAAGTAATGCCCCTGAGAAGTTTCATGTAGCTATGCAGAAATTGATAAATCAGAATCGTTAAGTGTTGTAAAGGAAGGCTAGGTTAAGCTGACTGAAAAGGGTGTAGCCGTCACACCCCTGCCTCTCCTATTTTTGACGGCCAAAAGGCGGCTATTTTGATAACGAATAAATTTCTATCCGCAGTGTTGCCTACAAACGGTTACTACTGCGTGATGGGTCTAAAAAATAATGCCAAGCCCCGACAGAAGTTTGTTAGCACGATCGAGGAGCTTGAGGCAGGTGCGAGAGAGTTACTAGACCAACAATACGATGCTTACTTTGGGTTGGCATCATTCACAGATAATAAAGCAGGGCGTGTTGTATCCAACGCTAGCGCCTTAAACAGTTTTTTCCTAGACTTAGATTGTGGTACAGGTAAGCCATACGCTGACCAAGCAGAAGGCATAGACGCGCTTAGAAAGTTTGTTAAAGAGTTAGAGCTACCTAAGCCTACGATTGTTAATTCTGGGCGCGGTGTTCATGCATACTGGACACTTACTGAGCCCGTTACCCCCGCGGTATGGAAGCCTATAGCTGAGTCGTTGAAGTCTTTATGCGACAGGCATAAGTTATACGCTGACCCTGTGGTCACTGCTGACGTGGCTCGCATACTACGCGTGCCCGGCACTAAGAATTTTAAAAACTTTGATAACCCACTAAATGTAGTTGTGTTGTTAGAAGGCGCACCAGTTGAATTAGAAGTACTTAAAGCAAAATTTAATTTTGTAGAAGACGTGTTTGCTAGTATGGGCGCAGTACCTGAACACTTACGTCGTGAGTTAGACCCTACTACAAAGTTATTAATGAGTAACCATCAATACAAATTTAAAACAATTTTAGAGTTGTCCATACAAGAAAAAGGTTGCGCCCAAATCTTGCATGCCTATAACAACCAAGAGACGATTGAAGAACCATTATGGCGGGCGGCTTTGTCTATTGCTGTGCGTTGCGAGGACAAGGAGAAAGCTATTCGTTTTATGTCTAACAAGCACCCAGATTACTCGGAGCAGACCGCTAGAAATAAAGCTGATAGTACTAAAGGTCCGTACACTTGTTCTACGTACAAGAAGATAAACCCGTCTGGATGTGCAGGATGCCCACACAAGATCGGTACACCGTTACAGTTAGGCGCAGAGTTAATCGAAGCCCCTGCAATCCCTCAGATAGTTGTTGAAGAAAATGCTAATGGTACGGTACGTCAATTTGAAGTGCCAGATGTATTCCCATTTCCATATGTGAAGGGCGCTAATAGCGGTGTGTATATTCAGTTCAAAGATGAAGAAGGTAATAAAGTTACCGAACTAGTATACCCATACTACCTTTACGCAGTAAGCCATATCGAAGACCCTGACCAAGGGCACACACTATTGATTAGACTTCACTTACCTAAAGGTGGGGTAAAAGAATTTCTAATGCCTTTCACAACTTTAATGTCTAAGGATAGGTTTAGGGATAAGATCGCCGAGAATGGCGTAGTAGCGCTTAACAAAGAACAGGATAATCTTATGAGATACATAGCGAAATGGGCGGAGCATTTGCAGTCTACTACCGCACCGGACAAAGCCCGTAGGCAATTCGGTTGGACGGACGATGACACAGGATTTATCATAGGCGATAAGGAAGTCACAGCTACTGATGTTCTATACAGCCCACCAACTGCGTCAACACTAACCATGGTGCCTATGTTCGGCACTAAGGGGGACTTTCATACATGGAAAGATGTAGTCAACGCGTACAGCAGAGAGCATATGGAGGCTAGAGCGTTTGCGTTCTTTATGGGTTTTGGTAATGTGTTACTAAAGTTCACTGCGCTTGAAGGATATATGTTAAGCCTTAGGTCTCAGAAATCGGGCACAGGTAAGACAACTATTCTGAGTGCTATTGCCAGTATTTACGGCAACCCTAAAGAAGGTTGGATGATGTTGGCTAAAGACACCCATAACCACAAGATACAGCGCACTGGCACCCTGCGTAACGTACCAGTTTTGTTTGACGAGATGACTCAGTTAAGTGTTGAGGATATGTCCAATTTAATCTATGACATTACGCAAGGCCGTGGTAAGAACCGCATGAAGTCCGCAGAAAATGCAGAGCGCTTAAACCTTACTAAGTGGTCTACAGGTATTATTGCTACGACTAATAGGTCTGTGCCTGACGCACTTATGTCTATGAAGGCTATGCCCGAAGGGGAGCTTATGCGCGTAATGGAATTGCAGATTACCAAAGACCCGCTAGACAACCCTGCATGGAGTCGCCAACACTTTGCCAAACTAAACGCAAACTACGGGCATGCTATAACGCCATTCCTACAATACCTTTTAAATAACTTACCTCAGGTTATCGACTTCGTAGAACAGATACAGCAGAAGATTGAACGCGCAGCTAACATGCACACAAGCGAACGGTTCTGGGCTATACAGGCAGCTCTGGCAATATCCGCGGGTATCATTACTCGTAAACTAGGCTTGCACGATATCGACCACCGCCCCGTGCTTAAGTACATTGTTAACCACATTATTTCTTCACGTGCGCAAAACGAAAAGCTTATGGAAGAAGGTAGCGACTTTCTTGGTAACTTAATCCAACGTAGGTTCCATGAGATATTAGTCATCAATGGTAAGAAGGATAGCCGTACAGGGTTAGAGCATGGCCCGATTCGTGAGCCACGCGGTTCATTAACGGCACGGTATGAGCCTGATACAAAAATTCTGTATATCTCTTCTAAGGAGTATCGTACCGAGTGCAATAAGTGGAAGGTCAACTTTGATGAGTCGTTAGATCAGTATAAGAAGCTTGGTGCGTTTATGGGTATGAAGCGCAAGCGTATGAGTTCAGGCACTAACTTTGATGCCGATGTGAACATTCATGCACTTTGGTTTGACACCTCTAAATTAGATTTCTTTAATGAAGAGAGCATCGTAAATGTTGAGAATACTGAACGCGATATTCCTGATACCGTGGAATGACCTTAAGCCGGGCATGTCGTTTTTTATACCGTGCATAGATCGAGAACAGCACATAAAGGTATTACAAGCACAAGCCCGGCGTAAGAAAATAAAAACAATCTGCAAAGCTGTTATAGAAAATAACAAGTATGGGTTGCGGATGTGGGTTATTGAGTGATATACTGAACTCAATCTCCTCCTTAATATATCCCATTAAGGTTAGACCTCACTTCGGTGGGGTCTTTTTTTGCCCTTAAAACCCCGCACGCCCCCGTAAGGTATGCACATTAGTCAGCATGCGTTTCTCCTGCGCTTTAATCCGTGACACCGCTTCTCCTTTCTGGGCAGCATCCATAACAGAATCGGGGGCTTCAATTATCTTACGCTCTTGCCCACGTAACTTAGCTAACTGAGTCTGTATGCGATTCACTTGAGTACGTAAACCAATTAGCTCTTTGTTTTCTTGAGCGAACTCTTGGACATCTGCAATAGTGCCATATTTCTTCAAACGGTTAAAGCCCGCTACAGCTACGTCAACTTCTTTTTGCAATTCGTAGAAGTCGTTCTTAACACCTGTACCATACTCTTTGGCTAAGAATGGGCTTAACCCGGGTACTCTACCAAGCGCATCTGCGGTGGGCACTTCAGGTAATGATCTACCATCTACCGTACGTACTGCGCTACTTATCACAGCGTTGAGTAACCCACCAACTGTACCGAAATACCCACGCATCAGATGATCAGCATTTACAGGTGCAATAAGCCCAGTAGAACCCATCATCTTAGCAAGTTCTGACGAGTAGATACTAGTCTGCTGGTCAGTAGGCAACCGTTCTAAACCTCGACCAATAATAGGACGCCCAGTAAAAAAGCTGTAGTTGATGCCAACTTCTAAAATCGGTTTAATTGCTTGAGGTACAGCAGTTGGGCTAAGAATTGAATTTACTATAGCGTCACGGAAAGCTGCACGCACTTTTTTACCGTCGGTAAACCCGTTGTCAGTAACTCCTAAGTAAGCGTATTCCCCAATCATTTTTGGAAGCAAGAATAAATCTGGGCGTAACGGTAACTTAAAAGAAGTGCCGGGGATTATCAGACTACGATCACGTGTAGCCCTATCCATGTTTACATACTCATCATCATCTGACGCTAAAGCGGTATACAAGAATGCGAGAGCCGCTACTTTAATAGAGGTAGACAGTAAGTTAGCCCGTGCCTCTGCACGTTGTTGCGGGGATATACCACGCCCTGTGGCTATTTTGTACATTACGTTCATAGCTTGCAAGTAAGCGCCGAAAAATGGAATCACCTGCTTGGCTACTTGCACAACCCCGCTATTGCCAGAACGCTTAAAATTAATAACTTCAAAAGCACGTTCTATTGCAGTAGCCTCATCCCCACCACGAATACTCCCATCTTCTGCACGTACCCCACCTGTCTCTAATAAAGTCCGGTTATATATAGCCTGACGTACTGCATTGTCTGAGGCCATAGCAAACTTCTCTAGCGCACTCATTACTCGTGCACCTTTTGTTTCTGACTGTAAACCAGCTTTTAATTCAACGTCACTTCTAGCGATCACTGCGGAGTAATCTCTAACCCCTGCCGCAGCAAAATTAGACAGACGGTCATGCGTAGCGCTTGTGCCACGCAGGGTATTTATAAACTCTTTTACAACTTCAAACGGCAACTTCATCGGGCTCTTAAGCCCAGAAGTAAACATCGCACTTACAGAGTCTTGAGACAACTGTGAGATAGAGAATAAGGGTACTAGCACAATACTTTTACGCAAGAAGTTAGCCGCCTTAGTTGCCCCCTTACCCGCTATACCACTTAAAAGAGGTGACGCAATACCTTCCATACCACCAAAGGCTTGCACAAACAACGGGTCTGAAAACTTAAACTTCTTGCGTTGGCCGTTTACGTAAATATCAATAACATTGTTACGCTCTTCCATACGAACAGGCTCGTCTTGGCGCAACTGTTTAACTTCAGTAGGAAATAACTTCTGAGAAATACTAAGCATGTTATTAGCGGTGCGGTTCTTTACAGCACGGGACACAGTGTAGCTAGTCCAACGCTCCATGTTGTCAAAAATGTCGTTTATCTTCTGGTCACTACCACGAATCTTTTTGCTCTTAGCAAAATCTAACAACCCGCGCCCAAACTCTCGGGGGCCTGCACCTGCCGCTATTTGATCTTCCCTAAAGAACGGCACATAGTCCATAACATTAAGTAAGTCTTTTGATTCTTTCTCTGAGTACAGCCCGCTATCTACTGCAACTGCCATAGCGTTTTTACGGATACCGTTCCAGATATTCTGCACGTCACGCAAACGAGGTATAGCTTTGAAGAACTCTAAGCCCGCTTGGACTTGGGCGGGGGTTAAGTTAGAGTAAAAATCTTTGTCTGTTTTTGACATGCCCGAAATACGATCTGCAATAAACGCTTGGTTAGCGTACTGCTTTAGAGTGTCAAACGGAACCCCGCTTTCAATAGTAATACTTTTGAGCTCGTTAACTAAAGTAATGTAGTTATCTTTATCGTCAATTGCCTCAAACTTACTTAACTCTTTGTTGTACCGCACATTACCTTTCTCTAAGAACTTAATTGCTATCCCATCGGCGTGTAGCGCTTGGGATGTGCTTATAGATAGCAGAGCGTCTTTGACCGCAGCCCAGTCTGGGTTGTTAGTTTCAAGTTGATCGCGTATGGCATTAGAAAATCCGGCATCAAACGAGAAATATTTAGTCTCAAGCTTATCTAAGAATTTAGATACATTATCTTTAGTAACCGCTTCCTTAGCACTTTGAAAGGCACGTTTAGGAGGGGGGGTTTCCGCTATGCCACCCGCACGTTTAGAAATATCTTCTAAGTCGTTACGTACTAATGGGGCAGTAGGGGACGTGTTCCGCTTACTACCTGTAAAAACGTTTTGCTGTAAGTTACGCCCTGCGTTAAGTAAGTTATCCGCTTGAATCAAAGCCTCGGCTAGCGCAGTATTTTTATTTGACTGCACCCCGAACAACTCCATAACGTATTGCACGAACTTAGCAAACGCATTTCGGTTGTCGTAAGGTATGTTACGCAGCGCAGCTTGAAATTCTGGGTTAGACATAACCTCAGCAGAAAATTCTGTAAGGCTAGACAGCCCGTAACTGGTATCCTTTCTCGCTATTAACTCGGGCGCAACGTTCTTTATATGCTCGTAAATCTTTTGTAAGCTAACTAAAGAAGGAGTAGATAACCGCCCTCTTTCAAACTGCGTTACAAGAGCATGTAAAAATGCGTGTGTCACTTCATGCAACACAGTATGCGAGTCAACTTCGCCTGATACTATCTGCACGGTATCTGTGTAAGGCTGGTACTGCCCACTCGCGCCCTCAAGCACCATGACATCGCCCGCCACAACTTCTAGGTTAGGCAACTTAGAAATCTTACTGTTTACAAATTTCTGGGCAACGCTACGCTCTAATGCGTTATATAAGGGGTTACTTGTAATTTCTTTAAGCGCGTCTAATGTTCTGCCAGAGTAAACTGCCGTTAATAGTTTAGGGGTAATTCGCCCAGTAGGTCCCGCACGTGCTGCACTAGGCGTATCCATATCATCTATATCTAAAGATCTTTGGAACTCTCTATCCGCAAGTTTCTTTTGTTCTTCAAGTTTTACAAAAGCAGCCCCACGGGTTTCCATAGCTTTAAACGAATCTACTACGCTCTCTATATAGCTCTGACTTTCGGCGGGTAAACTCTTGTATAACGAATTAGCTTTACGGCGGCTATTATTTTCGTTGCTATAAATATCCGCGGCTATTATTTCTAATAACTTTTGGTTGGGTGTAGCCAGTATTTTATTCTTGGGTGTAGACAACGCAGATACTGAAGCGGCACTTGGGTTACTTTTTGTAAGAGTTGCATAGGTATTCTCATACCCCTCAGCGGTTTGCGTTTGGGCAGATGTTAGGGTTTTCCCTGCAAATATATTAGTCGGAGCTATGCTTTCTGCGTTTAGTGTATCCGATGGCGGTTGGCTTCGTGGAGCGTTTGTTCTAGCCCCTGCATTAACATCAGCCAGTCCTCGTCCTCTAGGTCCTGTAGTTCCTGTGGAGGTATCCGTAGGTGGGGCGGTTGGTGCACTGCCCATGTCAGCCACTTCCACGCTTCGCTCACCTGATTGTCCGTCAATGCCCGACTCAGTTGTAGCATCTTGCACTCCTTGCGTTTGTGGTAATCCTTCTTGCAATACTTTTTTAACCCGCGTTCTAGTTCTAGCAGGAAAAGACAGTTCTTGTTGCACCCCAAAAGCAGGATTAGTTAAGAACTCTTCTATGCGGTTGATTACCCCCGTACTTGATGAGACGTTTGCGTAATCTTTTAAAGCCCCTCTAACTTCAGTGAGTTGCACGGGGTCGCCTAAGTCTTTACCTAACAACACGGCGCGTACTTTCTTCGCACCTTTAGGAATGCCTAGATAGTTAACAAAATCTTCTTCAATTTGCACAATAGGCGCGGGGGCTACGGTGCTTGGCTGCGCCCCACCAAATTCAGGCATCCCAAGTTGCCCAGCTTCATCAGTTAAAGGTAGTGCTAATTGCCCGGCGGGTACGTCAGAACTAATTTGCGGAGCGTTTTCTTGCTCGACCCCTGTTACTTCTTGTTCGGGTACGACTAACCCAAATAAATCTGGGTTGGAATCAGTAAATGCCGAGAACTCTGACATTTTAGCGTCGTACTTATCTTTAGACGCTTGGGCCTTCGCTTTCATAGCATCTATTTTTTTAGATAAATCTGCGTAAGCTTGCGAGCCTTGAAAACGTTCTGCGTCAATATCCTGTTGCATTTCTGCTTGTTCTACGGCGTAGGCATCTCTACGCGCTTGGAGTAAATCGTCCTCTACATTTTCAGCTAATGTTTTAGCTTCTGTAGACATTTGTTTAGCCACATCTAACTGAGCCTTTAACTTAGCGTCACTACGTGCATTTATTGCACCAGCTGGGCCACCAAAAAAGCCACCAGCTAATACGCCTAAACCTGCGGCTTGACCTAGCCCTTGCGTTAAACTTGTTTCTGGCAATACTTGTTGCGTTGCAAGGTTACCAACAAACTGACCGCCTGTTTCTTCAACACCTTCTGAGAAAGATTCCCCAAGAAGCCCACGAGTAAACCCCCCTACGCCGGGCGCACCTTTACCTGCTAGCGCACGTTCGATTGTTGTTCCGCCGGGCAGAAATGCTGTGCCTACTGAGATAAGCCCTGCGTTAATAGCAGCTTCACGGCCTTTAATTAGTGCAGTCTGGTTAGCTTCCTCTGGGTCAACCCCGTCCTTTATTAACTCGGAGCGAATACGTTCATAAGTATCGCTACCTATATCTGCACCCTGCATAATCGCGCCCGTACCAACCGCCCCGCTAATACCTGCTTTTCCTAAGGCTTCCGTTGTAGCGTTTTTCATTAGCAGATTTACACCGCCACGAGCGAGTAAACCCCCGCCCATAGTGCCAAGTAAGTTAGGCACTTGTTCTGAAATAAAGTTAACAGCTAATGCTGGGTCGGTTGCAACGCCTTTTATTGACTGCCAAAACTTAGAAAATTCTCCGTCAGCGGTATCAACTTTTTGTTGCTGTAAAGATTCTTTACCTTTTAACCTAGTAGACTTCGCTTCTTGCCCAAAACTTTCTAAGTTTTTACCGATACCCTCTAAGCCTTGCTCAGGGCTACCCTCTAACCCAGCTAACCTACTGAGCTGACCAGGGATTTGTAGTATATTTCCCGCACCTTTAAGCAACCCAGCGCCCACGTCCGTAGCAGCTTCCCCCCAAGAACGGTTTGCTTTTGCAGCTACCTCAGGAAAGCGAGGAAGTAATTCAGTTTCAATGGACTTTTGAATAGCATCAGGTGGCATATCATCGGGAAACTCAATAACCCCAATTCCTTGTACGTCTATCTTAGGCATAACAATCCTTTATTACGTGGGGTTACATAAAGCCTTTACCGGGGACATACCTAGTAGGCATACCATTGTTACCACCACTACCTCTAATACCCAACGCTTGGTCTACTTTTTTTATAGCCTCGTCAAGGGGGGTTCCATTTTTCATTTCTTCTAGGATATACGATTTACGTTCCGCGGCTAAACTTTTATTTAGCCCAGCTTCTCCTGCACCAGAATATCTATCCCGCATTGCATCAACCTGCATTTTAGCAATATCCATCTGGTCTTTGTGGCGCTGTTCTTCAACACTGAGTTTTTGGCGCCCTAATTCCATATTAGCAAGTTCTTTAATATTCCCACGATCATCTCTACGTAACTGAGACATCTGTTGTTGGTATTGCTGTGTTGCAGGTAATGCTCCAGCAGATATGTTTTGGAAAGCGTTAGGCGAATTGCCCCCTGCGATAGCTAGCCCAGCTTGTAAGATCGCCATATTCTTAGCATCTTCTCGTTGCGCCTTATTATCCTCAGTAGAACCCATTAACATACGAGCATACTTATCTAAAGCAGACTCTTCTTTAGCAATATTTTTTGCATCAACTTGCTCAAGCGCAGGTTTAACTGGTGCTGCCTTATTAGGTGCTGCCTTATTAGGTGCTGCCTTATTAGGTGCAGTCGTAGTAGAAAGATTTTTACCTGTATTAGCTTTAGCGGTATCTGCTTTAGGCGCTTTTGGTTGTGGGAGAGCAGTTTCCCCGGCTGTTTTACGAATATCATCATAAAAAGGAGTCATGCTTCGCCCATAATCTAACGTATATTTACCGGGTATATTAGGTACATCTAAACCCGTTGCGCGAAGCCCCCGATTGATTAAGTTACCTGTACTACCTAATGCACGAAATGGAATAGTGGCTACGTCTGCAATACCCGCACCAAACTTATTATACATATCCTTTAAATACGCCCGATCCGCTTCCGCTTGTGTACTTAAAGATTCTTCATCCACCAAATCACCGCCTGCAAACGCAACAATCCCCCCCTCTGCCATACCCTGCACATCGTCTGTAGGTAAGTTGCTAGGTAGTTGGTCAATACCTGAAGTGGGTTGTTCTGCTTGCTGTAATATACCTGCGGCAACGCTTTGTGGCTTTTGTTCCCCACCTTGGGCGGCCATCATCTGTGAGCGTTCTTTATTCTTTTGCTCAATCAAAGGGATGCCAATATATGCAGGGAGAGACCCCGACTGAATAGCTTGTTGAAGTTGCGGAACAGAAAGCTTCTCTGCCATTGATATACGAGCGTTCATACTCATTATCGACATTATCTACTCCCTTTCTTCATAGCATTGTACAGACCTAAGGTAGCTAGACCACCATTAGCCATTGCTTTAACTGCACCACCGTTAGCTTTTTTATTCATTTGATACAGCCCATACCCCGCAGTAGCAGTACCAATACCTTGCGATATAGGGCTGGGGTTTTGGTAGATAGAAGATGCAGTTTGCGACATAGGCAGACCACGGTACATAGCGTTAGCAACTTCCAAGTCCTTGTACGGCTTATTTAATTCGTCTAAGAACTGCTGATATTGCAAATCTAAACCTTGCTGTTCTTGTTGCTGTTGCATCGTGCCCGCACGCATCTGAGCATCGGTAATCGATTGGTTCTGACCAAACTCAGCCTGCCCTAAGTTACCTAAAGTATTCGCAGATTGGTTAGTAGTACCAAGTCCACTTAGCCCGTACTGCCCAGCACCAACTGCACCTTGAACGCCTTGCATACCTGCTTGAGCGCCTTGCATACCCGCTTGTTGTCCAGAGATACCTGTATTAGCACCTTGAAGGCCTAACTGACCACCAGCAATCTGTTGCCCTACGCTCTGTAGACCAGTTTGCGCGCCTTGCATACCCTGTGCAGTGCCTTGCAGACCTAATTGACCCGCAGCTAAACGCTGACCAGTTCCTTGCAAGCCAAGCCCTGCACCTTGCATACCTAAGCCTAGAGATTGACCGGCTTGGCTTAAACCCGCTAAACCCGCTTGCTGACCTTGAATACCTGTCTGAGCGCCTTGCATGCCTTGAGCCGTACCTGATAAACCAGTATTTAAACCTTGGTAACCCGCTTGTAAGCCTTGTATGCCTACATTTGCCGCAAACTGTTGTGCTTGTTGCGCCTTATCAAACGCCGCCTGTGAGCCTGTAGCCTGAATATTAGCTAAACGATCTTGCAAACCACGTTGGTTTTCAGCTTCTACAATCGCACTACGTGAGCCACCAAATGCACCTGACTTTACCGCTTGAGCCTGAGTGCCCTGACGAGCAATTTCAGCTTGTCGCATAGCATCTTTTTGTTGTACGTCTACTACATTCTGCATATAAGGCGACATATATGCTTGTTGCGCCCCCGGGGAAGTAGCTTGGTTAGCATATTGTTGCCCTGCACCAAAACCTTGTTGCGCCTGTTGCACACCAATACCGCCAATATCTGCGCCCTGAGCGCCATACCCCATGCCCGCCATACCTAAATTGGCTGCATTACTACCATACTGTTGCGCTTGAGGGGCTAAACCTGCGGCTTGGGCTCCAAACCCAGCACCCATCTGGCCGTATATATCAGCTTGGCCTTCCGCCGCACGTTGTGCTTGTTGTGCTGTATTCGCGCCTTGCGCCCCATACTGTGACCCTTGAGCGCCATACATCTGCGCCGCATTTTGCGCTTGCTCAGACGCTTGTTGTGCTTGTTGCGCACCTGCACTACCGAACATAGAGGCTGCACTGCCGTAACCTGCACCCGCCTGCCCATAACCTAGCGATGTTTGTTGTAAGCCCTGTGAGTTGCCGTAAGCACCCATACCACCTTGACCAGCACGATAAGCAAGATTTGACGCATCATTAAGTTGTTGTGAGGTCTGCATGTTAGCAACATCGCCCATAGCCTGAGCTTGCATTGGCGTAAACGCCGCAGTACGCTGTCCTGAGTACGGAGTATAAGGCGCGCTTGTAAGCGCATCCATCTTACCTAAACTTTTTTCTACGTATGGGCGTGCGTATTCTGGAATCGAGGTGTTATTAACTTGCTGTTGAGCAGGTTGGCTTTGACCACCCCCAGCTTGAGGCATAATACGACCGTTAAAGCCACGTTGAAATGCCCGTGCGGGCAACATACCATCTACGTCATAAATCATAAGAGCACCTCAAGAATTCTGTATTTGTCTTTAAACCCAAAGCGGGATAACAACTTAGCAACTGAGTCACGTGCAGCACACTCAACAGACGTAGCGCCATTAGCGCGGCAAATGTTTTCTAACTGCTTAAACGTATCTTCATCAATAATGAACTTGCCACCGGTATTTGTAACGAACGCAACACGATGATTGGCTCGATTTTGAAACTCTACTGTCATAGCACCGTGAATCTTTTGTTTATCATCCGTTGCAACTATTAATAACCACTGCCCAGTTAACAAACTCATTTTTATCTGACTAATGGTGTATTCACCTCGCGCATGCTCTAACGACGCTTGTAAGTAAGACTCAACTAAAGGCCAAGTCTGTGCGGCGTACTTTAAGGGCACATGCTGTATTTTCATGCGGGTAAGTACTTTGATGCTTTAGAATCTACGGCTACTCGCCCTTTACCAATAGACTTACTACGCCCTTTCTGCACTCTATTCATCATGGCATATAAACGTTTAGCACCAGCATCAGTAGAGCCATTTCCCAATTCTGAAACAATTCTCGATGGTAAAACAAATTCTCCGTCTGCAAGTCTAGCAGGTTGCTTGGTACCAATTTGGGCGGGTATATTATCACTGACGCCATCGCCCGGTCCTTTTAATAACTGCCCCCCATCTGAGTAGCCACCTAAAGAAGATATACCACCTTGGGCGTACTCTTTAATAGCGCCACCGTTTGCGTTGTTATTATTACCCCCGTTAAAGTTTCCGCCTCCATCGTACAAGCCGCTATAACTTGAACTGTCAGATACTAGCTCTTCGACGGCGGGAGTTGTTTTCTTCCCTTCAGTAAATTTGCCTGTCACTGGGTCAAAATAATAACCACCTAAACTCTCGTAATCTTCTGGCATTGGAGTCGCGACCCTAGGTGGTGGTGCAACATATCCAGCAGAACCGGGTACTTGGTTTGGGCCGGGGCGAGCATTAACGTTGTATTGTTGATTAGCACGTTCCATTAACTGCGCGTTATACGCAGCAACAGCAGGGTCAGCAGTTCTAATAGGTCGAGTGTAACGGTCTACGTCACCGCCATCAGCAAGCGCAATAATTCCACCATTAGCTTTGCCGTAAGAACCAGCAGGAGTTACCGTGCCGGGATTAAATTGTTGAGTTTTAAAATAAGCCTCACCGGGATTGCCGAATAATGGGTTAGCTTCTTGTTCAAAAGAATATTCACGAATATTACCAAGGTCTTGATCGTCAGAAGATTCAGGTTGAGCTGCGCCCCCTAGTACGCCACCTGCTAGACCACCCATTAACGGGTATTGATATTGAGACAGCAACCCAGAAATACCACCCGCACCAGCGACACCGCTTGTGACACCGGATGCTAAAGGGGCTGCAACTGATGTCCCCGCTGAAACTGGGAATGCTAGTGCACCCGCGCCACCCGCTGTTGAACCTATACCCGAGGCGGTTGCCCCGCTGTAAAGACCACTACTTCCTATCGCATTAGCGGCAGCTATTGGAGTGGAGGCAGCTGTACCAGAAGCAACCCCAGTACCCACGCCCGCACCCGCGCCAGCAACGGCAGGCATAAACGCTCCACCTAGCGCACCACCAGCGCCACCTATCAAAGCACCTTTAAGAATGTCTCCACCCTGTAAGGCGGCGATACCGCCACCCAATGCTGCGCCGATTGCAAGACCAGTTAAAATAGGCATAGTTACGCACCTTCCATAATTTCAGGCGACTCTAGACCAGTGCCGCGCAGGTTGTGTAAACAGATAAAAACAACATCGTCAGTAAGTGCTCTGAACGCATGGGGTTTACCCGCAGAAATCTTAATAATCGCTGGGGCTACATAAACACCTAATAACGCACCAGCCTGCCATGCTTCAACAGTTCCTCGTGAAACTAAAGTCATATGATCATGTACATGTACATGTTGCGCCGCAATACTCTCGGATTTTTCCATAGCGTATGCGCGTACCCAGATATCATCTACTTCCGCAAACTCCAAATATGGATGGTCTACAGACGAGTATTTAGGGTCTTTTTTGAGGGCCTCAATATTCATAATTTTTCAGGGTCTCGTAAGTAAGCCAATCGTAACATTTTCAGGGGTTTACAGCAATAATTCATAGTATGTTTTGGTCACACTTTTACCTTTAAGGCATTACCCGCCGATGTATCATAATATAAATCACCTACACGTAAATTAGCTAGGTCTGCTTGTGTTGGTAGGCTTATGGTTTGAACGCCGTTAAGTAA
>Ga0209414_1000276_pt1 | contig 24220 bp, 17 predicted proteins | sample LakVidmifraction_4_FD_181154 | JGI IMG/M metagenome (GOLD analysis project Ga0209414, IMG submission 181154) | Hypersaline microbial communities from Lake Vida, Antarctica - Brine Hole Two &gt;0.2 micron (SPAdes) (version 2) | ecosystem: Environmental > Aquatic > Non-marine Saline and Alkaline >...
CTTTTCCAACATTTACCCACAATAACTTCAAGTAACACAGTGACTCAGTGACTCAGTAACTCAGTGACCATGTAACGTAGTATAACCAAAAACTATCCACTAACAACTGACAACTGATTTTCTAACTCATTTTAATTAAATCAGCAAAATCTGTAAAGAGTGGAGCTGGATCATGTGGGCCCGGCGCAGCTTCCGGATGATACTGAACAGAGAACATTGGTTCTGTTTGATGACGAATACCTTCAACTGAATTATCATTAAGATTTATATGTGTAATCTCAATCTTTGAAGTATCAATAGAGTCATCCATAACACAAAAGTTATGATTCTGTGATGTAATATCAATAAGCCCTGTTCTTAAATCTTTTACAGGATGGTTACATCCGTGGTGACCAAACTTTAAACGACCAGTTTTTGCTCCAGTTGCAATACCCAGTATTTGATGCCCAAGGCATATGCCCATAATAGGAAATTTGCCAAGAAGCTCTCTTGCCGCATCAATTCCATAAGTAACGGCAGCAGGGTCAGCAGGGCCATTTGAGAAGAACACGCCATCCGGATTCATTGCAGCAACATCAGCTGCTGAAGTCTTACAAGGAACGACAGTCACATCCATACCTGAAATTCTTAAATTTCTTAAGATATTGTACTTAATACCAAAATCATAAACAACGACCTTTAAATCAGCAGGGATTAGTTCCTTTGGCATCCCCCATGTCGTTGTCATTTTATTGTCAACATCCCATTTGTATTGCTCTTTGCATGAAACTTTTGCAGCATAATCCTGTCCATCAAGTCCGCACCACTCACAACATTTTTTGAGAGCTTCGTCTTCTGAAACTTTTTCAGAAACAGATAAGAAACCTTTTAAAGTTCCTTTATCTCTCAGCCGTGATGTTAAAGCCCTTGTATCAATACCGGCAATTGCAGGTATATTGTTTGCTTCAAGATATTGACGAAGATCTTCAGATGCACGCCAATTGCTTGTTACGTTTGGTGAATGCATGATGAAGCCTGACAGTTGAGCTTTTGATGATTCAATATCTTCAGGATTTATACCGGTATTACCAATCTCCGGATATGTCATTGTAACAAACTGTCCTGAATATGAAGGGTCTGTAATTATTTCCTGATATCCAGTCATACCTGTATTGAAAACAACTTCTCCCAAGCCATCTACTGGTGCACCAACAGAGTATCCTCTCATTATTGTACCATCTTCCAAAGCGAGAAATGCTTTTTTCTCGCGCATAGTTTTCCAATCAATTTTATTCATTAAGCATTCTCCTTCTTCGGAAGTTTTGACAATTCAAAATGTCTGTGATATTCCTGCAAACTACATACATCAATTGAATTTCCGCTCGATTTTAAAGTTTCTAATCCGTTAATGGCAGCTTCTAAACCTTTTAATGTTGTTGTAATAGGTATGTTTCTGATAACAGCATGCGATCTCATTTTAACTTCATCAATTGATGGAGTCTCACCACTGGTTGGCGTATTGATAATCCATCCAACCATATCATCTTCAATCAGGTCTATCACATTTGGATGTCCTTCTGATATTTTAAATATTCCAGAAGTTTTAATTCCATCATCCCAAAGTTTTGTACTTGTACCAAGTGTTGCATAAATCTCAAAACCTAGAGTCTTAAGTCTTTGAACGTATGGAAGCATTTCATCTTTATCCTGATTTCTAATACTCAAGAATATTTTTCCGGAATCAGGTAATGCGTTACCTGCAGCCATCTGACTTTTAATAAATGCTAGTCCAGCTTTTGAATCAATTCCCATAACCTCACCAGTTGATTTCATTTCGGGAGAAAGAATCACATCAGTTCCCGGAAATTTATTAAATGGAAATACAGCTTCTTTCATTGAAACATATCTTGGAACTACTTCTTCAGTGTAACCAAGTTCCTTTAATTTATATCCAGCCATAACAAGGGAGGCAAGTTTAGCAAGAGGAACACCAATTGTTTTACTTACAAAAGGTACTGTTCTTGATGCTCTAGGATTTACCTCAATAATAAAAAGCTCATCATTCTGAACAGCATACTGAATGTTCATTAATCCACAAACTTCAAGTTCTTTTGCAAGTGCAAATGTTTTCTCTCGAATTTCATTTAGTATTTTTTCTGAGAGTGTTTTGGTTGGAATCATACAGGCACTGTCACCGGAGTGAACTCCAGCCAGCTCCACATGTTCCATAATGGCACCAATAACATTTGTTTCTCCATCAGAAATGCAATCCACGTCTACTTCAACAGCTCCGGCAAGGAACTGATCAATCAAGACTGGTCTGTCCAAAGTAACTTCTACAGCTTCAACCATATACTTACGCAGGTTTTCTTCATTATACACAATTGCCATAGCTCGCCCACCAAGAACAAATGATGGTCTAACCAAAACAGGGTATCCAATTATATTTGCTTGTGTAACAGCTTCTTCAGCAGTAGTAGCGAGTCCATTCTTAGGTTGACGAATATTAAGTTTCTGAGCCAGTTCCTTAAAACATTTTCTATCCTCAGCGGCTTCAATACTTGCAGGACTTGTACCAATGATATTCACACCATTACGTTCAAGATCCGCTGCAAGATTTAGAGGAGTCTGACCACCAAACTGTACAATTACCCCCCAGCAATCTTCATTTTCATAAATACTTAAAACATCTTCAAGAGTAAGTGGTTCAAAATACAGTCTATCACTTGTGTCATAGTCTGTACTGACTGTTTCCGGATTACTGTTAACCATAATAGTTTCAAAACCGGCATCTCTTAGGGCAAACGATGCATGCACACAGCAATAATCAAATTCAATTCCCTGACCAATTCTGTTTGGACCACCGCCAAGAATCATTATTTTCTTTTTATCCGATGTGCGGCTTTCATTTATATCACCATATGTTGAATAGAAATATGGAGTTGATGCAACAAATTCAGCTGCACATGTATCTACAAGGCTGTAAACTGGTTTAATATCAAGTTTCAGACGTGCGGCTCTGACTTCATCTTCTGTAGATTTCAAAAGATATGCAATCTGCTTGTCAGAAAAACCGAGTTCTTTAGTTTGAAGGAATAGTGCTTTGTCGGCAACTAAGCCATCAAGATTAACTGCTGATTTAATTTCTTCTTCATACTCAACAATATCTTTCATGTGTCCGACAAACCAAGGGTCAATATAACTTATTTCAAAAATCTTTTCAACTGACCACCCACGTTTGAGACCTTCTCTAATATAAAAAACTCTTTCAGGAGTCACTTCTTGTATTTTTGCAATTAACTCTTCTTCAGAAAGCTTAGGCAATCCATTTTTTTCTCCAACACCATCGGCACCGAAACCAGCCCTACCAACCTCAAGAGATCTGAATGCTTTTTGGAATGACTGTTTGAATGTTTTACCAATACTCATTGTCTCACCAACAGACTTCATCTGTGTTCCCAGTCTGTTAGATGCACCTGCAAATTTTTCAAATGCAAATCTAGGGATCTTAGTGACCACATAGTCAATAGAAGGCTCAAAACATGCAGGAGTTTCCTGTGTAATATCATTAGGTATTTCGTCTAATGTATAACCAATAGCCAACTTTGCTGCAATTCTTGCAATTGGAAAACCAGTTGCTTTTGATGCTAAGGCACTTGATCTTGATACACGAGGATTCATCTCAATAATAAGCATTCTGCCATCGGCAGGATTGATTGCAAACTGAACATTTGATCCGCCAGTTTCAACACCAATTTCACGAAGGACGGCAATTGATGCATCACGCATGGCCTGATACTCTCTGTCTGTCAAAGTTTGTGCAGGTGCAACAGTTATACTATCTCCTGTATGAACACCCATTGGATCAAGATTCTCAATAGAACAGATAATTACACAATTATCTTTCTTATCTCTCATCACTTCCATTTCATACTCTTTCCAGCCAAGAATTGACTCTTCAACCAAAACTTCATCGTAAGGACTATAAAATATACCGCGATTTACAATTTCAATAAATTCTTCTTCATTATAAGCAATTCCACCACCAGTACCACCCATAGTAAATCCAGGACGAACAACTAGAGGAAAAATATCTCCAAGCTCTTTTTTTGCTGCAAACGCCTCTTTAAGAGAGTGACAGGAAACACTTTTTGCAGACTCCAAACCGATTGTTTCCATTGCCTCTCTAAAAAGCTGGCGATCTTCTGCTTTTTTAATTACATCGCCTTTAGCGCCAATCATCTCAACACCAAACTTCTCTAACACACCGGCATCTTCTAGTTCAAGTGCCAGGTTTAGAGCCGTCTGCCCTCCTAAAGTCGGCAGCAATGCATCAGGTCTCTCACGTCTAATAATTTCTGTGAGAACTTTACAAGTTAAGGGTTCAATATATGTTCTGTCTGCAAATTCAGGGTCAGTCATAATTGTTGCCGGATTACTGTTAACCAAAACGACTTCGTAACCCTCTTCCTGCAGTGCCTTACACGCTTGAACTCCCGAATAGTCAAATTCGCATGCCTGTCCAATAATAATTGGACCTGAGCCAATCAACATTATTTTTTTTATATCAGTTCTTTTCATATTCTTCTATTCTTCTTCAGATTTATCATTACGATATTTAACCGCAGCTTTAATAAATTCTCTAAACAGTGGATGAGCCTTCATTGGACGGGACTGAAATTCTGGATGATATTGTGATGCCACAAACCAAGGATGATTTGGCAACTCAATAACTTCAACCAGTTCACCATCAGGGGATAATCCTGATAGGACAAGTCCATTTTCAACCATTATGCCTCTAAATGAATTATTATATTCGTACCTATGCCTATGGCGTTCAGATATTTCTAATGTGCCATATGCCTCGTGAGCTTTAGAACCTTCCTGTAATACACAAGGATAAGCACCAAGTCTCATAGTTCCACCTTTTGCCCGTATTGTTCTTTGATGTTCCATCAAATCAATAACCGGATTTGGTGTATCTTCTCTAAATTCTGTACTATCTGCTTTTTCTAATCCACAGACATTTCTAGCAAACTCCATAACAGCGCATTGCATTCCAAGACATATTCCAAAAAATGGTATATTATTTTCTCTGGCATAACGAATTGCCATCATTTTACCTTGAATTCCACGACTTCCAAAACCGCCAGGCACTAAAATCCCAGCCACACCCTCAAGAAGTCCTATACCCTTTTCCTCAATATCTTCTGATTCTATCATTCTTGGAATAACTTTTACATCACTTGCGATGCCACCATGAGTCAACGACTCATAAATACTCTTATAGGAATCCTGCAAACTGATGTACTTGCCAACAACTGCAATTTCAATTTCACCTTCTTTGTGCTCAATCAATCTTTTAACCATGTTGCGCCAGCCATCAAGATCAACTTCATTGACTGGAAGTTTTAAAAGCTTGAGTATTTTCTCATCAAGCTTCTGCTCTGTAAGGTCAATCGGAACCTCATAAATTGTATTTGCAACATCAACTTCATCAATAATAAACTCCGGGTCCACATTGCAGAACAGTGAAAGCTTATCTCTATGTTCTTTCTCCATATGTTTCTCACAACGACAACATAAAATATCAGGGACAATACCAATTGAACGTAACAGCCCCACTGACTGCTGTGATGGTTTTGTTTTCATCTCACCAGCAAAACCTAGATATGGAAGAAGTGTCAAATGAAGAAAAACACCATTATCTTTTCCAATTTCCTGGCGAAATTGACGAATGGCTTCCAAGAATGGATGAGATTCAATATCTCCCACAGTCCCGCCAATCTCTGTCATAACGATGTCAACATCATCTGTATGCAAACTCTGAATTGAAGCTTTTATTTCATTAGTGATATGAGGAATAACCTGAACAGTCTTTCCAAGATATCCACCTTGTCGCTCTCGTTCAATAACAGTATTATAAATTCTACCTGTTGTGTAGTTACTTCCCTGAGTACAGTCAACTTCTGTGAAACGTTCATAATGTCCCAAGTCCAAATCTGTTTCAGCTCCATCAACTGTTACATAAACTTCTCCATGCTGATAAGGGGACATTGTGCCCGGGTCAACATTGATATAAGGATCCAATTTTTGTAAAACAACTTTGTACCCACGCCTAGCAAGCAGCATTGCGATTGATGCTGATGTTAAACCTTTACCCAGCGATGAAACAACACCTCCCGTTATAAATATCTGTTTTGCCATCTTTTATTCTTTCATATTATAAGATTTATCAATTATAATCTAAACTCTAAACACACAATAATAAACGATACCCTGTTTTTCTGGTTGAATACCCTTTTCGGTCGGCGGGGACGCCAACCCTCCCTGTTAAAATTGCAATCTAACATTAGTCTGCAAGATTCACACGGGAGGGATGCCGTCCTCGGCGTCCGAAAAAACTAATTTTCTATTAAAAACTGCTAAACTTTTCCAACCATTTCCCTATTATAAGAATTTCCGCATTCCCACATTCAACCTACACTTCAACATCTGATCCAAAGTACTCTCCCCCTATATAGGGGAAGTGGATCGCGTAGCGAGACGAAGGGGTATACAGTGCATTTCCGCATTTCCACATTCCCCTTGCCTGTCTAACAGTCTAACTCTCTAACTACTCAGCAACTTCTTTCAAAAGCCTTTTTCCAATCTTTATCACCTATCCCGACAGGATAGTTTCCGTCAAAGCATGCCTTACAAAAATCATCTGGATTGTCAAAAGGCATCAACAAACTTTCAATACTGAGATAAGCCAGACTATCTGCCTGAATATATTCACGTACTCTGTCAACATCCTGATGGGATGCAATTAATTCATCCTTGTCAGGGAAATCAATACCATAGTAACAACCATAGCATATTGGAGGACAGGATATCCTAACATGAATCTCTTTTGCACCCGCATCTCTTAAGTTCTTAATTCGATTTTTCATTGTAGTACCTCTTACAATCGAATCATCTACAACCACAACACGCTTTCCTTCTACAACATCAGGAACCACTTGTAACTTCATATCAACACTGTCAGCTCGATTCTTAGAACCAGGCATAATAAAAGTTCTACCAACATAATGGTTTCGTATAAATCCGGAATCTAAAGTTAAACCACTTTGTTGGGCATATCCTTGAGTAGCAGAATTACCACTATCCGGCATTGCCACCACGATATCAGCTTCAACAGGACTCTCAATTGCTAAACGCTGTCCATAGAAAAAACGAATTTTATGTGCACTATTTCCAAAAATATAACTATCAGGTCTTGCAAAATATATCAATTCAAAAACACAGTGTGCATAATTCTCTGCTTTTACTCCTGGTAGAAACTCACTACGAACGCCATTTTTATCAATAGTCAAAACTTCGCCGGGTTCAACATCTCGAATGATTTCTCCACCCAACTGAGTAATAGCACATGTTTCACTTGAAACAACAAAGCCACCACCTAGCGTTCCCAAAGTCAAAGGCTTAAAACCTTGAAGATCTCTGGCACAAAAGAGCTGATCTTTATTCATCATTAATACAGAAAAAGCCCCCTCTAGCTGAGCCAAGGAGGCTTTTACTCTACACTTTTCATTTCGATATTGAGGGTCGGCAATCAGATGCACCATAACTTCACTATCAGTGCTTGTCTGGAAAATAGAACCCTTTTCCTGATACTCACGCCTGATTTTGGGGGCATTAACTATGTTTCCATTATGGGCAATTGACCAAAAACCATCAATACACTCAACCAGCAGAGGTTGAATATTTTGTGCATGTGACGACCCTGTTGTTGAGTAACGCACATGACCAATACCGACATCTCCAGGCAGATGTCCTATATTGTCTTCATTAAAAACATTACGAACCAGACCTTCGCCTTTATGTATTTTCATATGTGCCCTATCACTGACAACAATACCGGCAGCCTCCTGGCCTCTATGTTGTAGACAGAAAAGTCCATTAGAAATTACTGCAGCAGCATCCTTAACTCCAAAAACACCAAAAACACCACACTCTTCTTTTGGTTTATCACATTCAATATGAGAAATCATTAAATAATATCCTAAAATCTTAAATCGTTATAAATTACGGCTGAATCCACATTTCAGACGTTCAACAAATATTCATCTCAAAATCGCACCGAATCATACCAAAATTGCTTAGACCTTTCAAGCTAAAACAAAATAATTTTTTATTATCAGCAATTGCCCTTTTATTCACCGTTTACGCAAACATTCGCCACAAAAATACACCCAAATTAGCGTACCATGTATATTGAAGACGAGCGTGGCTCGTCGTTCATCAAAGAATTACGGAATATGAATGCCAAATGGTTAATGGTGGAAAAGTTTTAGTCACAGATTTACAGAGCCGGATTTTTTTGACCGGATAACAGGATTTTCGGGATAAGGAAAAGTGCAGATTAAGAAAAAGAAGAGAAGAGTTTTGGTCACCTAATTTTCGCTAATTGGCACTAATTTTTTATTGCAGTCCAAGCCGTCATTTTGCTTTAAGAATGCAAAATGGCAGCGTGGTCTGCAATAAGGTAGTCATTTCTTTAATCTCAAATCGGTAGAAGATTATTATAAAGTTTATGAAACAATTCATGTTAGCATTCTGATTACAGCTCCAGAGGAGCGACAGAGTATAGCCCTGGGTGTAAACCCACGGGAAAGGGTGTAAACCCGTGGGAAAATATAAAAAAACAAGAATCTTCCTGCTCACGGCAGTGTCTTAACGAATAACGAACAACTTTTTATCCATGCGTCTTGAGTCATGAGTCATGCGTCACTCTGTAGCCGTGCCGTGCCGTGCATAGCTTGCAAAGCGACGCATGGTCGCCTCGGTGCGGAAAAGTAACGCACGCTTCCAGCTTGCAAATGACGGATTAAGATAAATCATATTTGGAAAGAAAAATGGAGCGGGTGACGGGAATCGGACCCGTGTGACTAGCTTGGAAGGCTAGAGCTTTACCACTAAGCAACACCCGCTTTTCGTGGATAACGGACTGAAATATGCCAAAATAAGGGATAATAGTCAATAACAAAAAGTAAATTATCCTTTTTTTTTACACAGTTGTTTCTTTCATAGCCCTTAAATGTGATATTGATCTTGTTACAAAAAAATCACCAAGCCCTATTATTGGTTCAAAGATTCTAACGGAAGTTGATTATGTCCAGCTCACCGCTTGATTATATCAAACATATTTGCATAAAGTGTGATACTGTGTGGGAAGTTGTTTTAGAGTTTCCCTTCATTGAAGAAGATATATAGTCCGTCTTTTCCTGGAGCAAGGATATCAGGCAGACCATTGCCAGTTAGATCTGCGGTATCGAAAAATATTCCGAGTCCTGTTCCTACTCTTGCAGGGCCGAAATCAATTATCTGTTTGGCAAAGCCTTCACCTGTCCATTTGAAGTAATAGATACCGACATCGTCACTTGACCCGGGATCATTTCCACAATGTGCACGGTAGCGTATGCCGGTAAGAAGTTCGGGGTCACCATCACCGTCAATATCAATCCACATCATATCGTGGTATTGAGAATTGAAAGGATCGATGGGATGTTTCGTCCAGGTTCTTTTGCCATCTATAAGCTTCTGCTCCCACCAGTCGAGTCCGTAGGCATGGCTTTGCCCGACTATCAGATCGTTAAGACCATCTTTCTTGACATCGACGACTAAAACGGGAATGCTAGCACTACCGAGATCAAAATCATCATGCCATTCCCATTTGCCGTTGAAAGTGTCTTCTGGAGCTTCGAACCAGCCATTGGCGAGAATAATATCGAGTCTACCGTTACCGGTAATATCGCCGCAACCGAGCCCATGCCCCTGAGTTTTACCTTCCGGCATTGGGATAACATGTAAACAAAACTCTCCAATACCTTTACCCTTGGCATCTTTTTTGAGTTTCAGGATTTTAATATCATTTGCCATAGGAGTGTTGGGTATTACTTCCAGTTCTCCATCTCCATCAATATCCCATGCACGGGTAGTTTCCACATTGCCGGTTTTGCAGATCACGTGTTCCGCCCATTCTTTTTCCGGATCACCCGGGTTTTCCCGCCAGCGCAGGTTTTCTCCCCACCAGCCACCGGTAATAAAATCGGGCAGTCCATTGCCGTTTATATCCATTGGAATAGTAGAGAAATCGTCGTAGTATTCACCTTCCGTTTTTACTGTTCCAATCCGATGTCTGACTTTGAAATCAGGTCCTTCATACCACCATTCTCCGGAAACAATATCTAGGGTTCCATTATTGTTGACATCGATAAATTTTGCTGATTCAAATCTTTCATCGGCAATCAGAACTTTTTTAAATCTTAAAGGCATTATTCCACCTCCTGAGTGGCTAGTTGGGTAAAACGGTTAACGATTGCCAACGCTGGATCAATCGGTACTTCAATAGGTTTTAGGTCAGCAGGAATAGAGATCAGCCTGCATGGTCTAAGGGTTTTCCCTGCGAATTGCGGCAGCCATTCTTTTTCTGCTTCAAGCATTTCGGCAGTCATGCGCCGGATTTCTTCCAAAGTACAGACTGCTGAGGTGAGGGGATCCATGGCAATGGCATTCATCACCAGTTCAGGATCACCGGCCAGACCGGCTTCAACTGCCAGCATCTGGACCGACACATTGCTTTGGTTCAAAGCGGCACACTGGGGTGGCAGGTCTCCGACATTTTCCGGGTGCAAACCCTGTTTATCCACGGTAACCGGCACTTCCACGCAACAGCCGTTCGGCAGATTGCTGATGTAGCCGTCATTACGGACATTTCCGTTCAGGCGGAAAGGGACTCCTGTTTCTTTGGCTTCCAGAATATAGGAGCAGTATTCCACACTGCGGGTTTTGATGATCGGGCTTTCCAGAGAAAGATAATCAAAGTCATGATATTTTTCCGCAATCATTTTACAATAATGGTAATAAGCTCCTGATGCGCCACCAAAATCCGGTTGGTCGCAGTATTCTTCCAGTGCTCTTTTGCTGCTGCGGAACCAGGGAATGTATTCCGAGAGATGGCCGGTGCTTTCAGTCATAAAATAACCAAAGTGACGCATAACTTCTGCCCGGACTTTTTCATTGATGTAGTATTCAGGTTTCTCAATTCTTTCTCTAAGAATAGGATTCAGATCTCGACCGTCACGTTTGTCTTTCAATGACAGAAACCAGGCCATATGATTGATTCCCGCACAGTGAAAATCTATCTGGTCCTTTGGTACATCAACGTAACGACTGATTAAATCCAACGTGGTCTGAACCCCATGGCAGAGACCGACAAAGGTGACATTTGACACTTTTCCCAGCGCGTAGCAGCAGGCTGCCATCGGGTTGGTGTAATTGAGCAATAATGCCTGTGGACATAATTCCGCCATATCATTGACGATATCGGTCAGAACGGGAATACTTCTTAAACCGCGTAGCACCCCACCCGGTCCGAGAGAGTCGCCGATGCACTGGTCCACTCCGTATTTCATGGGGATTTCATAATCATGAGAGAAGGCTTCAACTCCCCCTACCTGAATCATGCAAATAACATAATCTGCTCCTTGCAATGCTTCACGTCGGTCAAGAGTAGACCAGGTCTTTGCGGGAAGTCCGTTTTCATCAATCATTCGTTGGACGAATTTTTCCATCCTATCCAGTTTTTTCCGAGTACGGCTCATCAGGCAGATTTCGCTGTCCTTTAACGTATCCGTGGCTAAAATATCATTAACCAAGGTTTTGCAGAACACCATACTTCCGGCTCCAATCATGGCTATTTTTGGCATATTAATTCTCCTTTAATAGATCAATATAATCTTTCGCAATTTGCAGATCTTTCAATGCTTCGCTCGCTTCACAGGGGGCTTTTTGTTCTTTTTTAATTAATTTGATGAAGTTTGCAGCCTGATTCTTCATGGCATGCACCCAGTCAAACTGAGGAATCAAGGTTTCCGGAGTTTTCCCATTTCCCGGATCTTTAAAAACTTCTACCTTTCCTGGACGGTTGGAGGCTAAAGGTGCCGGTAATTCAATTTTTATATATCCTTTTTCAAAAGCCACCAGAACAGATTCCTGCCAGTCAATTGTTGTTGAATAGGGACTCATTTCAATGGCGCAGGTAACACCGGAGTCACTGACTCCTGCAATCAGAACCTTTCCGGGATCTGCATAAGTAACTTTATAATCTTCTCCCAGGAAAAATCTCATTAGATTGACTTGGTGAATATAATAATTGACAAAGGATATGTAATCTGCATAAGTTTTTTCATCCATGCTAGGGTCAGCCGGATCCCACTCCAGCTCAGGCATAGATCCTTCTTCACAACTTATCAGATCACTGAATCCCCCGGCAATCCAGTCGCCAGCGGGCATCAAAATACGAATGTATTTCATTGCACCAAGTTCGTTGCTGTTTTTTAACTCTTCAATAAGCTGTTTGGCATACTCACAGGCTAGGTCGCTACGCTTGTGATAGCCGACCATGACTGGAGTTTTTGTGGACTGGATAGTTTTCAGAATGTTTTCAGCAACCGGAATCGAGCCTGCCAGGGGCTTTTCAATAAATACCGGGACATTTGCATTAAGAATAGATTTAAGTAAAATGCCATGTCTGGTGAATTGTTGGGATGCGACAATACCGTCAAGCTTTTCATTTTTAAGCATTTCTTCTGCATCATGGTAAACTTTGGAAATACCATATTTTGCTGCAACTGCTTTTGCTGTATTTTGTCGTAATTCTGCAATCGCCACTACTTCACATTCATCCTTAAAGCTGGCATAATTTTTCAGATGAGCACATTGCCCCATGCTGCCGACACCAATAAAACCTATTTTTACTTTTTTTGTAGTCATTGTTTATCCGTTTGTTTTTAATTGTTATCTTCTTTAAGTTGGTTCTTGTTTTTATTTGCAATTTAGTATATATTATGTATGTTTTTTTGACAATGTTTTTAATTGCTTAATATTTGTTTATAATTGCCATGTTTAAAAATTTAAAAATCAAACATATAGGGAATTTACTGGTTAATCCTTCCTGGAAACTGAAAATGCACAGTCACGAAGATACAAATGAATTAATCATTGCGATTCGGGGACAGGAAAGAATTCTGACTGATGATGGTCAGGAAATAGTCATCAGTCCCGGAGATGCTATTCTCTTTCCTAAAACACGTAGTCATGAAGAATATAATAATACAAAGAATATGCTTGAAACGATATTTCTTTCTTTCCATGGTGATGTCGGTAATGAATTTTTGGTAAGTCATGATCCAGGGTCTAGGTTGCGTTTTCTGGCACATGAAATTTATCGGCTCAATCACATTCAAAATCCTTTAATTGAAGACTTGCGTCAATCCTATCTAAAAACGATTCTAGGTGAATTTTTTTTGCTGAATCAAACAGGAGATAATGATATTCTGGTGACGAAGATAAAAGAGTACATCCATCGTAATTTGGCAAAGACTATACGGGTTGAGGATTTGGCTAAGGTTGCTTATATGAGTAAGTATTACTTTATCAGAAAGTATAAATCCCTAAGCGGAGTAACACCGATGGAAGAAGTCAGGCAAATGCGGTTAAATGAAGCAAAAAAATTATTGTATGCCACTCAGATGCCACTTAAACAAATTGCTGAAATGACAGGTTTCAACGATGAATATATTTTTTCAAAGAACTTTAAACGTTTTTTCGGGAGTCCCCCGGGAAGTTACCGGAAAGGTTATCCAATATAACTCACTGCATTAAAAGAGGTGAAAACGACAGGAGAACTCACCCAAATTCTTGTGTTAACTCTTCAGAAAGTGTAAAGTTATCACAATTTTTACCCTTCACCGTCTTGTCGTGCCGTAGGAACGTAGGCGGATTACCCTTTCTTCAACATCTGCTCTCTCCGATCAACGATCCCCTCATTTATCTACCTTCCCCCATTAGATCCAAAGTGCTCCTGCCCTGTTTACCATCAGCAAAGAGTTTACTAGTTCCACCCCACAGAGTGAGACTTAACACGTAGCACTTATCACTTAAAACGATTCCAGAGTTGACCACGCTGTTATTTGCTTTTCACAAAAAGCAAATGACGGCGTGGACGGAGGGGTAATAAAGAAAGTTAAAACTGAAAAGGGTAAAGTTAAAAAAGAGGAACACCTCTGGCGGTATTAATCAATTAAAAAACCACATTAACCGTTTGACCCAAAGTGCTCCTCCCCTAAATTAGGGGAGGTGGCCGAGCTTGCGAGGACGGAGGGGTATCTTTCATTCGCCATTGGACGTTCTCTTTCCATTTACCGTTTTCCCTTTACACTTTCTTCTACCCTTTACCATTTACCCTTTACCCTTTACACTTTCTTTAAACGAGCACAGCTCGTTTAAAGTGTCACCACTGCTCCCTGGTGACAGACAGCCTTACACGCGCCACACTTAATACATTTTTCCTGATCAATATAGTGGCGTTTGTAAGGGGCAATCTGAATTGCACCTTCTGGACACGCTCTGGCACACATGCAGCACCCAATACAATCGGTAGTAATTTCAAATGTTGTCAACTCCTTGCAGACACCTGCTTTGCATCTTCCATTGATATGCTCAACATATTCATCTCTAAACCAACGAATTGTTGAAAGCACCGGATTTGGGGCAGATTTTCCAAGACCGCACATACTTCCATTCTGAACTAATATTGCAAGTTCTTCCAATTTATCAATATCATCTAATTTCCCCTTACCGGTGCTGATCTTAATTAGAATATCATGCATTCTTGCAATCCCCACTCGGCAAGCTGTGCACTTTCCGCAAGATTCTGACTTGGTGAATTCAATAAAATACTTAGCAATGTCGACCATGCAATCATCCTCATCCAGAACAACCATCCCGCCGGATCCCATAATTGCATTCAGATCATTCAAAGACTCATAATCAACTGGTGTATCAATCTTGCTTACCGGAATACACCCGCCGGATGGTCCACCAACTTGAATTGCCTTAAGCTTCTTATTATTTAAAGTGTCGCCACCAATATCTTCCACAATTTCACGCAAAGTTGTACCCATAGGAACTTCAATCAATCCACCCCTATTAATTTTACCAGCAAGCGCAAATGTTTTGGTTCCTTTACTCTTTTCTGTTCCATAACTAATGAACTTATCTGAACCATTATTTAGTATCCATGGAATAGTTGCAAATGTCTCAACATTATTTATCAGAGTTGGCTTGCCTTTGTAGCCGCTAATGGAAGGGTAAGGAGGACGATTTCTTGGAGTACCGCGTTTGCCTTCTAAAGCTTCAATCAGAGCGGTCTCTTCGCCGCATACAAACGCCCCTGCTCCCTGAACAATTTCAATGTTAAATGTAATTCCTAAACCAAGAATATTTTCACCTAAAAGATTATGTTCAATACACTGATTGATGGCAGACTGTAATCTCTCAATTGCCAAAGGATACTCATCTCTAATATAAACAAATCCTTTACCCGCACCAACTGTATATGCAGCAATCAAAATACCCTCAAGAACTCTAAAAGGAAATGACTCAAGCAGCATTCTATCCATAAACGCCCCGGGATCACCTTCATCGGCATTACATATCACATATTTTTCTTCAGACTTCTCATCACTTGTTAGTTTCCACTTGATGCTTGTAAGAAAGCCTGCACCTCCACGCCCGCGCATACCAGAGCTTTCAATAGTATTAATAATCTCAGAGTTGCTTAAACTTAGAATTCTTTTTAAATCTGCAACGCTCTTATCATTAAAGAATGTTTTGATATTAGTTGGTTCCACTCTTCCAGAGCCATCTGTTGTAATCTGAACCTGCTTTGCATTATACTCATGACTTTGTAAATCTGCAATTTCCTCCAAGGTATAGTGATGAAACTTGTCGTCACCATGTACTAGAAGACCTTCGATTGCTGAATTAATTTTTGCAGTTGTGGCCCCGATAATGGACTTTGGCTTTACATGCTTAAAAATAATATGTTGAACCTTCTCCGGCTTAACATTTGCATAATGAACATCAAGCTTATCATTATGAACTAAAAGCAGTGGTGTATTATAAGAATTACCTGTACATGCGGTCTCTTTCACACTTACATCCAGATTATATCTATCAATTACTCTATATAATTCATCCAACACCTTTTGACTGCCGGAAGCCTTGCAGCTGGAACAGTTACATAGAGAGAATACACAGTGTTCTTCCCCATGCTTGGAATGCTCAATATTTGAAACCTTTTGGGAGTCAAGAAAATCAGTTAATATGGAAGAAATATCAGGTTTAGTGACTTTACCATAGATGATGTCATCAATTTGAATTGCCGGGGCAAGCATACAGCATCCCAAGCAAGCAACTTCGGTAACCGAGAAAAGCATATCCGAATCTGTTTCATCAGCTTCACTCATATTAAGATGATCTTTAAAGTCGCTTACAAGCTTCTTTGCGCCCTTTACATGGCATGCGGCACCAATACAAACCTTGATATTGTGCTTACCCATCGGATGCAAATGAAATGCTTTGTAAAAAGTCAAGACTGAAGTTAAATTTTGTGGGGACACATCAATAAGTTCAGGCAAAGCAACTATCACATCTTCAGAGATATACCCATCTATGCTTTGTATATCTAGAAGTACGGAAATAATTTCTTCACCGCTTCGTTCACCAATTATATCTTGTAACTCTGTTTTATTCATTCTTCAATAGTAATATATTTATATTTACACGTAAACATAAAAATTAATTGCTTTGAAATTGCCTTGATTTTACTGTTGATTACTAGTCTTTTCTTTTCGGTTCACAGAACCGACTCTACATTTTTTCCAAACAACGTTTATTTGCAAGTAATGTAGCGTTCGATCTGTGATCGAAACTATATAATATTTTTTCAATCATCACCCAAGAAGAAATAGAACAAAAACTTAATTCTTAATTCTATTGACTTAAACTCATGTTTGTTCTCTCAACCGTAAAAGCAAGTAAAATTGCCTTGATTTCTCAGTTGACACTACTTATGAGAACGAGGACGTTCTCGCTCCCAATCCAGCATTCAAGTATTGTCTTTTTGCCAGGAATCGGAACCTCGAGCCCGCGAGAGAGGCTTTAGCCATTAATAACAAACAATAGGCTGAAGCAATGAACGTAGAGAATGTCCTAGTCCTCATTGCCATCTTTTTTTCTAAAACTCTCAAAATAACAACTCATACATCTAAGGACTTTAAAGTCGTTAAGGTCTTTAAAGTCCTTAGTAAGAGCTTTTCCAACGTTTACACTTCACCTTTTATACTAGCAAAACCAGTACATCCAACACTTCTCCAACCGTTAAATCCAAAGTGCTCCTGCCCTGTTTAGGGGAGGTGGCGCGCGCAGCGTGACGGAGGGGTATCCTCCAGAGAACGCTGAGCATGCAGGAAAAACTCGGCAAAAAACATACCGACGGAGGCTTTCCTGCAATTTCCGAACTGACGCATTTTCGCATTTATAGTTTTTGCATTTATTATCATCCCGCCAGGAGGCATTCCAAAGTTTACCATTTACCCTTTACCATTTACCATTTTTTTATCTATCAACTCTCGCTCCACCGCCGCCAACAATCTTTTCAACTTCTTTAAGAGTAGCCATGGAAGTATCGCCTGGAGTAGTCATTGCAAGAGCACCATGTGCTGCACCATAATTAACCGCAACCTTAGGATCACCAGTTGTAAGAAAACCATAAATCAAACCTGAAGCAAAACTGTCTCCACCACCAACGCGATCAAAAATTTCCAGCTCAGGTTTATGAGTAGCCTGATAAAACTTGCCATCCATCCAGCATATTGCACCCCAGTCATTAACAGTAGCAGTTTTAACTCCACGAAGTGTTGTGGCTGTAGCTTTAAAGTTTGGATATGCCTCAACCGCTTTTGCAATCATTCTTTCAAATGAATAAACATCTAGATCAGTAAGGTTATCATCAGCACCCTCAACTTCAAAACCTAGACATGCAGTAAAATCTTCTTCATTACCAATCATCACATCAACATACTTGGCAATCTCACGATTCACTTCCTGACACTTTTCAATTCCGCCAATACCTTTCCAAAGAGAAGGTCTATAGTTCAGATCATATGAAGTAATTGTTCCATATTTCTTGGCAGTCTTAAGAGCTTCAATAACAACATCAGGAGTAGTTGCTGAAAGAGCTGCAAAGATTCCTCCAGTATGAAACCAGCGAGCACCCTGCTCACCAAAAATATACTCCCAATCAATATCTCCAGCCTTCAACTGTGATACAGCTGTATTCCCACGATCAGAACAGCCAACCGCGCCACGAATACCAAATCCACGTTCTGTAAAGTTCAAACCATTTCTTACTGATTGACCAATTCCATCATATTCAACCCACTTAATAAACTGAGTATCAACACCACCCTGAAGAATGAAATCTTCAATCAAGCGACCAATTTCATTGTCAGCAAAAGCTGTAACTACGGCAGTCTTCAGACCAAAACATCTTCTAAGTCCACGAGCAACATTATACTCTCCACCGCCTTCCCATGCCTGAAACTGACGAGTTGTACGAATTCTTCCATCACCAGGATCAAGCCTTAACATTATCTCACCTAAAGATATTTCATCATAAATACATTCTGATTTTGCTTTTATCTGCATTGCTTCTTCCTTTTTTAAATTTATAAATTCATTCAATATTCTAAACATGATTCAGATGATTTACAAGAATTTTAAGATACAATTTAGTTAAATTAGTTTGTTAGATGGTTAGATAGGCGTGATTAATGGTTAATTGTTAGTTAATGGTTAATGTTTGAATGCCTCCCGGCAGAAATTATTATAGATAAAGGAATCCTTCATTATTAATTCTTAATTGAACCATGCGTCTTGCGTCATGAGTCATGCGTCAATCTGTAGCCACGCCGTGCCGTGCATAGCTTGCAAAGCGACGCATGGTCGCCTCGGCGCGGAAAAAGGTAACGCACGCTTCCAGCTTGCAAGTGCTCTCTGGGAACGCCGAGCTTGAAGGAAAAGCTCGGCATCACTAACCATTATTTCAAGGTCCTCCATGTCCGTTAAAAATTGACAGACCTGTGATGTTTCATATTACTTATCTTGACTATATTAGTATTAATGATAAAATTCACAAAGATTGATATTCCGTATTATTAAGGAGACTGATGTGAGAGCAGAGATAAAGAAAAATGATAATAATCTTGAATTTAAAACAGATGAACGCTGTTTTATTTTAGAAACAGCAAATAACTCTAATGATGACGCTGTTTCTATTGCTCGTGCAAGAGTCAAACCAGGTGTTACAACTGCATGGCATAAACTTAAAGAGACAGATGAGAGATACATAATTGTCTCCGGAAAAGGTCTGGTTGAAATAGGCGACCTTGAACCAGTTGAAGTTTCTGAAGGAGATGTTATAAGGATTCCTGCTGACACACCCCAACGTATCAAAAACATTGGAATCACCGACCTTATATTCTTTGCTGTATGCTCTCCCAGATTTATTAACACCTGCTATATAAACTTAGAAAAATTGTAAAGGGTAAACGGTACTGCCAAAAATTCTATGAAAAAGTATGAAAACTTAATCTTGGCAAATGAATATCCAATATCGAACAGCCGTAGCGAAGCGAAGACCGGCTTTAGGCATGCTAAAGCCGGTCTTCGCTTCGCTACGGCTGTTGATTATTGGATGTTGAGAAAGGAAGGGATAAGACAACAATGTCTGTATCCCAACCTGTCCGGCGTAGCTCGTAGAGCGAAGACTGATTGATTTAGAATAAAATAAGGCTGAGAAGAAGGTAAAACTTTTGACAGAACCGGGTAAACGGTAAAGGGTAAACTTTGGAAAAGCTCCGCAGGTATTTATGCATGCAACTTTGTTGCGTTTAATGGTTTCGCCGTTGAACTTTAGCTGCGTCGCATGAAGGAAAAACGCGAAAAAAACTAACAATCACCATGTTAATATTGCGAATCCATTCAATTTTTTAATAAAAATTACAAAAAAATTGTACAAACCTGTAAATATGCCATACAATTGCAGCATAATTATTATCAGCATTATATAATAATTGGTTATATTAACATGATCAATTATTGAGTGTTATTTCAATAAATTAACCAATCAAAGGTAAAAGACTTCACTTTTGAGATTATTAACAAATGTTAAAATTATTTTACGAACAAGTACAATAATTGTTGGGCAGGAAAAAATGGAAGAGAATGAGATAATCCAAGGATTGCTTGATTTTGAAAGTGGCAATACCAATGGAATCGAAAACTGGCATCGTGAGCAAGAAGAGTACATAGTCGCCATCCGAAAAGAATGGTCTCTTCCTGTTGAAAAAAATGTTCGTGTAAAGTTAAAAGATATTGATTACGAATTCGAAGGTAAACTCAAGCTGGCAGAACGGCCAACAAGCATCGACAAAAGAATACCTCTTCATCTCAGCGTCGACAGCATTGACCTATTCCCTTCTGATATTGAGAAATTAGTGGTAATAGATAAAAACAGAATGTAGAACAAAGTACCAAGCTACAATGAAAATTGTATTTCAGTTAACCCAAAACGATTTGGGTAAAGTTAAGTTTAACTAGGGTTTCCTATATTTTAGGTGTCATGTACTATGAGAGTCACAAAAGTTCTTGGAAATAAGATTGTATTTTAGAGAAAAATCCTTTATTATATAGTGAGTTAGTGCAAGCACCTCTAACAGAACCATGACAATCTTGATAATAAGAACTATATAAAGAGAAAGAGTTATAAATGCAAGAACTTCGTAGTCGAAAAGCTTTTATTTGTGATATGGACGGAGTAATTTATCATGGCAATCGCCTACTACCTGGCGTTTTTGAGTTTCTCGACTGGCTAAACTCATCAAATAAAGACTTCGTTTTTTTAACAAATAGCAGTACCAGAACCCCACGTGAACTTAGAGAAAAACTATTACGACTCGGTCTAGATGTTGATGAAAAACACTTCTACACGAGTGCTATAGCCACTGCAACTTTTCTTTCACAGCAATGTCCAGGAGGAAGTGCCTTTGTCATTGGTGATACCGGAATAACTAATGCACTATATAATGCAGGATTTTCGATGAATGATGAGAATCCAGACTACGTTGTAGTAGGAGAATCCAGCAACTATAATTTTGAAAAGTTGACACACGCTGTAAATCTTGTAAGAAATGGAGCAAAATTAATAGGTACAAATCCTGATTTAACAGGACCAACCGAAACAGGTATTGTTCCTGCCACCGGAGCTCTGATTGCACCTATTGAATTGGCTACTGGCGCAAAAGCATATTTTGTTGGAAAACCTAATCCATTAATGATGCGAAATGCATTAAAACGTCTTGGTGCACGTCGTGAAGATACAGCTATTATTGGAGATCGTATGGATACCGATGTGCTTGCAGGAATTGAAGCAGAAATAACAACTGTTCTTGTACTCAGTGGTGTCACAAATCGCCAGGACATAACTAGGTTTGCTTATCACCCCAACTATATTCTCAATGGCGTGGGTGAAATTGTCCCAGACCAAAATTAATAATGCAAAATCATATATGTTACCGCTGGTAATATTCTTTAGCTTTTATTTCGGCGGTCAACGCCCGCCGCTACAGTTATGAAAAGGCAGACTAACGGTTATTACATATATTTAGCGTCTGTAGCGGCGGGCGTTGACCGCCGAAAAACTAAAAACCACAGAGAAAATAAGAATTAACAACGAAATGACCGCAAAATTAACAAACAAAAACACCAGTGTTCCAATACAAGTTGGAATTACCGGGCAAAATGGTTTCATCGGCTCACATCTAGTTAACTTTTTTAGAATTCAAAATGATATTAAGATCATTGAATTTAGCCGTGAATATTTCACGTCACCTGAAATGCTTGAAAAATTTGTATCAAAATGCGATGTGATCATCCAGCTTGCTGCAATGAGTCGCAACCCAGATCAAAAATTGCTTTATGAAAATAATATTGAGCTTGATAAAAAATTAATCAAAGCTTTAGAGAACACCCATAGCAAAGCTCATGTTCTGTTTGCATCCACCACGCATGAAATGCGTGATGGAGATTATTATGCTTCCAAAAGAGATGGTCAGAATCTGTTTAAACAATCGGCTGTACAAAGCGGTGCAAGATGTACAGTCATGGTAATGCCAAATACTTTTGGACCTTACGGCAAACCATTTTTTAATTCAGTCGTATCAACATTCTGCTACAAAGTTGCTCGTGACGAAAAACCTGAAATTATTATTGACGCCCCTATTGATCTTATCTATATTCATGAACTATGCAAGGATTTCAACAAAGTTATCACAGAAAACATTGATTCCACCTATTATACTCCATCTGCAACTACTACAATAAAAGTATCTGAAATCCTCACTTTATTACTTGGGTTTCGCAAATCATATGTGATTCAAAAAGTGATTCCTAAATTTAAAAATCAATTTGAGTTGTTCTTATTTGAGACTTTTATAAGTTACCTTTGATTGTATTACAAATATCATAGGGCGGCATAGCCACAACCAAAAGAATTCTCGCACAGAGGCACGGAGGACGCCAAGAAAAGAGAAGAGTTGGGGTCAGTGATTGGCCATTCGTTGCACTCATTGCTGTCGCTACCTCCAGCCTCTCTCCCGTTGGTCGGGTTACCTTGGGAAGCCATTCTGGTTTTTATGCAATAAAAATTAAGGTCTAAGTTTAAATAAACAGAAAATATAGGCTCCTCATAAATTATTGTGGGTAATTTATATTTATTCGACCCCGCCGCCAAAAGAAATTAAACTGTTGATTTTAAACGTAACATGTTTTAGATTAGTAGCTGGGTCGTATTGTTTTGTTATAACTAACCCCGTATTGCATACGGGGCTAATAAAATTAGACTACTTCCATGCTTCGCCTTCGGCTACACAGGACACGGTCGTAGTCTTAGAACTGCGAAGCTGTTCAATATTAATAGCCATGTATGAAATACATGGTTAATTAATCATTATTAGTGACGACTGCAACGCAGTCGAATATAAAAGATGTATGTACCCACAATAATTTATGAAGAACAGAAAATATATTGCCTTAAAATATAAAACATGATAAATTTACTATATATTATGTGAATAATGTTAAATGTCGAAATAATAAAAAAAGGAAATAGTCATGAGCGAAAAAACTAAATCAGAAATCAATATGGAGAAGATATCACATATGTTCTCTGAAGCAACCGACCAAGCCGAGAAAATAGTCGAGAATAAGGAAAAGACTAAGGAAGTTCTAGACCAAGCTATGAAAAAAGCCAACAAAGTAAAAGGTCCATTGGAGAAGGTATGGGAAAACCTTACTCTCATGTTTGGTATTGTAGCTAGTTGGGTTAAGGGAGAGTACAAGGACGTCCCAATAGGCTCAATTGTAGCAATCATCGCGGCTCTTATCTATTTGATATGCCCTATTGATGTCATTCCTGACTTCATTCCAGGAGTTGGATACATCGACGATGTCTTTGTTATCGGATTAGTTGTCGCACAAGTCATGACAGACCTCGAAAAATACAAAAAATGGAAAGACAACCAAAAAAGTGATAGACAAATTTAAAAGAATATATTAAATTATCCGAAAAGCTACTTATAAACCTTTAATATTAATATGTATAGAAAGCAATCAGATGAAAGATAATTTTGCACCAGATCCTGAAGAAGAGAGACAACATGCAAATGAGATGCGACGTTTACTTCGTCGTAATAAAAACATGGATCATTCTACTAAGCGTCCTACCTATAAAAAAGAAAGACAGTGGGAGGATGAGATTCCGAGGGAAAGCAAAAAGAAAAAAAGAAAATTTGATGACCAAACGGATTGATTTAATAATTTGTTAGATTACCACTTCGCTTTGCTCTTGGCGCCCCCCTCTTATTTATGTTTTTATGAGAACGAGGACGATTTTAAATAAATTGAAAAGGGAAAATGGTAAACTTTGGAACAGCTCCGCAGGTGTTTATGTTTTTATGAGAACGGGGACGTTCTCGCTCCCGTTCTTGCAATACAATACTGATTTGCAGATTTTAAGGTAGCATAACCTTCAATCCCGCAGAGCGGGACTAGCAAAGCTAGGTGGCGTTCTTCTGCCTAGCTTGCTAGTCCCTGCATGCGGGATGGAAGCATGCGTTACACTGTCCGAGCCCATTTCCTTCATACTCGGCTACAGGATGAAACTGCAATCAACCGTTAATTTGCAAGACTAACGCTGTAGCCGCGTCGCTCCGGCGCCTGCCTGTGCGTA
>Ga0209414_1000277_pt1 | contig 24213 bp, 24 predicted proteins | sample LakVidmifraction_4_FD_181154 | JGI IMG/M metagenome (GOLD analysis project Ga0209414, IMG submission 181154) | Hypersaline microbial communities from Lake Vida, Antarctica - Brine Hole Two &gt;0.2 micron (SPAdes) (version 2) | ecosystem: Environmental > Aquatic > Non-marine Saline and Alkaline >...
CATCCTAAATACGTGGAATGTGGAGATCAATTTCTTCGGAATTTCCTAAACGGACTCATTATCCATCTGCGCGGTCCAATGCCGCCTAAGAAGAAATAGAGGCATGTCGGTTGTGAGTTCTCGGTTGACGGTTCTCGGTTTTCTGTCCAGTCTCAATTCGATTCGTCATTGCGAAGAGCGAAGCGATGCGGCAATCTGTTGTTCTTAGTTGGGGTTTAATTGAAAAGCCCTCATAGGTTTCAGAAACCTATGAGGGCCGATTTTAAAGAAATTAGAGAATTTATCTCACCAATTTCTTATACTTAATACGTTTCGGCATGATATCTCCGCCCAAACGTTTTTTCCTGTTTTCCTCATAATCAGAGAAACTACCTTCAAAGAAATATACCTGCGAATCTCCTTCAAAAGCCAGGATATGCGTACAAACCCTATCCAGGAACCAACGGTCGTGAGAAATGACCACGCCGCAGCCGGCAAAGTTTTCTAAACCATCTTCCAGCGCCCGCAAGGTGTTTACATCAAGGTCGTTGGTAGGCTCATCCAGCAACAAGACATTTCCTTCTTCTTTTAAAGTCATGGCCAAATGCAACCGGTTTCTTTCCCCACCAGAAAGCATATTTACTTTCTTATTTTGTTCGCTTCCGCTAAAGTTAAACCGACTTAAATAAGCTCTGGAATTTACCTGGCGACCGCCCATCATCACTAATTCCTGCTCGTCGCTAAAGTTTTGCCAAATTGTTTTTTCAGGATCAATATTAGAATGCGCCTGATCTACATAAGCGATTTTTGCGGTTTCCCCCACTTCAAAACTACCTTTATCGGGCTTCTCTTCTCCCATTATCATTTTAAAGATTGTGGTTTTACCGGCACCATTGGGTCCAATAATTCCTACAATCCCTGCCTGGGGAAGTTTAAAATTCAAGTCTTCATAAAGCAATTTATCACCAAAAGCTTTACTTACCCCGTTGGCGTCTATCACATTATTTCCTAATCTTGGACCGTTTGGAATATAAATCTCCAACTTCTCGTCCATTTGTTTTTGATCCTGACTTAAGAGTTTATCGTAATTATTAAGTCTGGCTTTTTGCTTGGCCTGTCGTCCTTTGGGGTTCATCTTAGACCATTCCAATTCCCGCTCTAAAGTTTTTTGACGCTTGCTAGCGTGTTTTTGCTCCTGCGCCAAACGCTTGGATTTCTGGTCTAACCAGGAAGAATAATTTCCTTTCCACGGAATACCTTCTCCCCTGTCTAATTCCAGGATCCAGCCAGCTACATTATCAAGGAAATAACGGTCGTGCGTTACTGCGATAACCGTTCCTTTATATTGTGCCAAATGATGCTCTAACCAGTGTACAGACTCTGCATCGAGGTGGTTGGTAGGCTCATCTAAAAGTAAAATATCTGGCTCCTGAAGCAACAAGCGGCAAAGGGCCACCCTTCTTCTTTCTCCTCCAGAAAGTACCGCAATCTTTTTATCGGCTTCCGGGGTGCGCAGGGCATCCATCGCAATTTCCAATTTCGTATCCAGCTCCCAGGCGTTTTCAGCATCTATTTTATCTTGAAGTGCCGCCTGCTTATCCATAAGCTTCTGCATCTTATCGGCGTCTTCATAAACCTCTGGCAAGCCAAATTGATCGTTTATTTTATTGTATTCATCAAGGATGGCAACCGTTTCAGCAACTCCTTCTTTTACTACTTCCAGTACGGTTTTATCTTCATCAATCTTTGGTTCCTGCTCCAGAAATCCAACCGAATAACCCTGGGAAAAAACCACATCTCCCTGATAATTTTTGTCTTCTCCCGCAATAATTCGAAGTAAAGTAGATTTCCCCGAACCATTTAATCCCAGAATACCAATTTTAGCTCCGTAAAAGAAGCTTAGGTAAATGTTTTTCAGAACTGGAGTATTCGCGTTTTTAAAGGTCTTGGTTAACCCAGACATTGAGAAAATCACTTTTTTATCGTCTGCCATATTTAGAATATTTTTATGCTGTTTTACAGTCTGCAAATATCCGAAATTAAAGTCAGATAAGCCATTCAATTGTTTAGTGTTTATCCATACAGTTAAGTGTCTGAGCTAGAAAGTCCGAGAATAAGGCTTGTGAAATTTTTAAAAGTAAGGAGTTTACCGGTGTAAATGCGATGTCCTGAGCCCTTCGGCAAAAATTCAGGATAAACTAAAGTCGAAAGGACTGTTTTCAAAATGAGCGTAACGCAGTTATCGGGCTTTATAGACACGGACACTATTTATATAAGCCTAACAGACGTAAGATGATTAACATTTGGCCGGTATGATAGGCAGTATGCTCCACCACCAAGAGGGCTTCCCGCAGTAAAGTTTGATTTTCGGAATTTTTAACCGGAGCATTTAGATCGTTTTTAGAATCTAAAATAAATGCTGCAAAAACACGACGATCCTCAAAATATGCTGTTTTTAAGTCCGTCCAGGCTTTTTTAGATTTGGGAGCTTTTATATCTGGCCAATAATCATCGGGCCAATTGGAAGCTTTATATCCTTCAGAAACAGAAAATTCAAGAATATCTTTTTGAGCCGCAACAATATGATAAAAGAGCTCATAAAAAGAATAAGGTAAATTATGAGGTCTTTCACCTAATTTTTCAAAAGGAATCTTATCAATAAAACCTTCTAAAGAAGCAAAAGCCTCTCCTCCTTTTAAGTGTTTTACCAGTTGTGCTTTTCCATCTTTTTTTGACATAGCCAACTACCTCGGGGCAAGCCCGCGAGGCATTAAGTTGTAAAAATAAAAACATTTCGACGCAAGCGTCGGAGCATTTCAAATCTCACTTAGTGAGTAAACTACTACTTTAAACTCTACCTTTTAAGGCATTAAACGCCCAGGAAATGGCAAAAAATCCAATTCCAACTACAGAAAAACCAATGGCATAATCCCTGTATTTAAGCACGCCCAATAAAATAATAGCTGCGCCTATAATAAACAAGGCAAAAGAAGCCCAGGCGAAAATTGTATTCTTATTCATTCCCATTCAAACGGTTTTTAGCAAATATCGGATATTTTACAAGCAAATTCCACTTTATTAATACAGCCTATTTTGTATTTTAGCCAAAACCGCTTAAAAATTTAATATTTGCTCACTAAGTGAGATTTGAAATACCCTGACACATGCGTTGACTTCTTTTTATTTTTTCATTTTAAAAACTATTCACCTAATAATTAAGTCAGTTAAAATAATCCTCAATAAAGTTCTAAAACTTACAATATATGAATATCAAATTCAATAAAAACGAAGACCACAACAAACTTTTGGTTTCTTCATTAAATCATAAATTAAAGCGAGTAAAATTAGGCGGTGGCGAGAAGCGCATAGAGAAGCACCATGGCAAAGGAAAAATGACCGCCCGCGAACGCATAGATTTTCTGCTGGACGATAAATCTAAAGCCATAGAAATAGGTGCTTTTGCCGGCGAAGGCATGTATGAAGAACATGGCGGTTGCCCTTCGGGTGGTGTTGTAGTAAAGATTGGTCACGTATCGGGAAAACAATGTATTGTTGTAGCCAATGATGCCACGGTAAAGGCCGGGGCTTGGTTTCCCATTACCGGAAAAAAGAATCTACGCGCCCAGGAAATAGCTATAGAAAACAGGCTACCGATTATCTATTTGGTTGATAGCGCCGGAGTTTACCTCCCGATGCAAGACGAGATATTTCCCGATAAGGAACACTTCGGAAGGATTTTTAGAAACAATGCTGTGATGAGCAGTATGGGGATTACCCAAATTGCGGCGGTGATGGGAAGTTGCGTTGCCGGTGGCGCTTACTTACCTATTATGAGCGATGAAGCGATTATTGTTGAAAAAACCGGAAGTATTTTCCTCGCCGGAAGTTATCTTGTAAAAGCTGCCATTGGAGAGAGTGTGGATAATGAAACCCTGGGCGGGGCCACCACACATTCGGAAATTAGTGGAGTAACAGATTATAAAGCCAAAGATGATAAGGATGCGCTTACCCGCATTCAAAATATCATGGATAAAATGGGCGATTTTGATAAAGCAGGTTTTAGTCATAAAAAAGCAGTTAAGCCTAAAGAAAATCCGGAGGATATCTACGGAATTTTGCCAAAAAAACGCAGCGATCAATATGATGTAAGGGAAATTATTTCCCGTCTGGTAGATGGCTCAGAATTTGAAGAATACAAAAAAGGCTACGGCCAAACCATTATTACCGGATATGCCAGGATTGATGGTTGGGCTGTAGGGATTGTAACCAATCAGCGAAAAATCGTGAAAACCAAAAATGGTGAAATGCAGTTTGGCGGAGTGATTTATTCAGATTCGGCGGACAAAGCTACGCGGTTTATCGCCAATTGTAACCAAAAGAAAATCCCCTTGGTTTTTCTTCAGGATGTTACCGGATTTATGGTGGGAAGCAAAAGTGAACACGGCGGTATCATTAAAGATGGTGCTAAGATGGTGAGCGCGGTAAGCAACTCGGTAGTGCCAAAATTCACCATTATTATGGGGAATTCTTACGGAGCAGGAAATTATGCGATGTGCGGAAAAGCATACGACCCGAGACTTATTGCTGCCTGGCCAAGCGCAGAACTCGCAGTAATGGGTGGCACCCAGGCCGCTAAGGTTTTAGCACAAATTGAAACCGCTTCCATGGAAAAGAAAGGCGAAAAGGTAGATGAAGCGAAAGAAAAAGAGGTTTTTGAAGCCATAAAATCCCGTTACGATGAGCAAACTTCCCCCTATTATGCTGCTGCCCGTTTATGGACAGATGCGGTGATAGACCCCTTAGATACCAGAAAATGGATCTCTATGGGCATAGAAGCGGCAAACCACGCTCCTATTGAAAAAGATTTTAATTTAGGGGTGATTCAAACGTAAAAAATGAAGGTTTTAATATTGGACTCTAAGATATCCTATCTATAATTATTATCTTTATATTTCAAAAGGAGAAACGATTCTTATAAAAAGCTGAAAAATGAAACGAGTAACCATTAAAGTACCTGAAAAAAAACTTGAGTTTTTTATGAAACTTATGGAAGAATTGGACTTTAAAACTCAAGAAGGGAATGTTTTAATTTCAGATGATGAAAATGATATTCCTGAAATGCATAAAGCTATCGTAAGAAATCGAATTTCAAAATCGAATCCTGAAAAGTTATTGGATTGGGACAAGGTACAAGATGAATTCAAATTAGATTAGTGGAAATAACTTTAAAAATAGAACCTGACGCTTTTGAAGATATTCAGGAAGCTATTGCTTGGTATAATAAAAAACAACCTGGTCTTGGCGAATCTTTTCATCGGGAAGTAAAAGAAAGTTTCAGCAATTTAAAAGTCAATCCATATTATCAAATTCGATATGATAAAGTTCGGTGTTTTCCTTTGAAGAAATTTCCTTTCATGGTGCATTTCACTTTTTCAGAAAACAGGAATTTAATTCTTGTTAGCGCTGTATTAAACACCTCAAGAAATCCAAATGAATAGAAACGATAAATTCCCATTAGGATAAATCCCAATTATGCTGACACCCCCATTAAGGATAGGTGCGGTGATAAATTCGTTAAATACCAGAAAATGGTTTTTTATAGAGCATAAAAGCGGCAAACCACGCTCCTATTGAAAAAGATTTTAATTTAGGAGTGATTCAGACGTGAAAAAAAGCCCCTAACCCCCCGAAGTAAATTCGGGACAGGCTCCAAAGGGGGAATTCTGTTGCGGGAATAAAATATTATAACAAATATCTCATAAATGAAATTAAACCTAATAACTTTTTTGCTCTTAACGATCACCCTAAGCTTAAATGCCCAGATTTTAAGCGACAAAGAAGGTAACTATACCGAGGCCGATTCGCTTCGGGGATCGCTAAGACCAGAGCGCGCTTTCGATGTTCAGAAATATCATTTAAAATTGAAGGTAGAGCCGGAAAAACAATTTATTTCAGGATCAAATACCATTAGTTTTATTGCTGAAGAAAATCTTTCAAGAATTCAGATAGATCTCTTTGAGAATATGCAAGTAGATTCCATTCTTCAGCAAGGAAAAAAACTGGACTATAACAGGAGGTATAACGCGGTATTTATAGACCTAAAAGACAACGTAAAAGAAGGTGAAAAAGGAACAATTCAATTCTATTATTCAGGGAAACCTATTGTCGCCGAGAACGCGCCATGGGATGGCGGTTTCGTTTGGGAAACCGATAAAAATGGGGATCCCTGGGTTGGTGTAGCTGTTCAGGGCACTGGGGCCAGCTTATGGTACCCCAACAAAGACCACCAAAGTGACGAACCGGAAGAAGTTCAGCTGGATATCGCTGTTCCCAACGGACTTATAAATGTGTCTAACGGACGATTTATTGGAGATAAAGATTTGGGCAACGGCTTTACCCAGTGGAGCTGGAAAACCGTGAACCCCATCAACAACTACAATGTGATGATTAATATTGCGAATTATGAGCACTTCTCTGATACATATAAAGATCTGGACCTGGATTATTATGTGTTACCCTATAATCTTGCAAAAGCAAAAAAACAATTTGAAGAGGTAAAAGATATGATGGCCTGTTTTTATGAAAAAATGGGACCTTATCCTTTTAAGGAAGACGGATATAAACTGGTAGAAACTCCATATTTGGGAATGGAACACCAAAGCGCCGTAGGTTATGGAAACGAATATAAGATGGGTTATTTAGGTCGTGACCTTTCCGGAACGGGAATTGGCCTGAAATGGGATTTTATCATTATCCATGAGTCGGGGCACGAATGGTACGGCAACAGTATTACTGCAAAAGATATTGCCGATATGTGGGTTCATGAAGGTTTTACCAGCTATACCGAATCTATTTATATAGAATGCCGTTGGGGGAAAGAAAAAGCTTTGGAATACCTTGCAGGCCTTAGAAAAAATATTGAAAATAATGCTACTATTATTGGGGATTATGGGGTAAATGCCGAAGGCTCTGGAGATATGTACTATAAAGGTTCAAATTTATTAAACACCATTCGCAGTATTTATAATGATGATGAACTGTGGTGGAACACATTAAGAGATTATACGGCGACTTTTAAACACCAAATGGTGACTACCCAACAGGTAGAAGATTTTTTTAATCAGGCCACGAAAGTTGATCTACAACCAGTTTTCGATCAATATTTACGCCATGCCACCTTACCCAAACTAGAATTTAGAAATAAAGATGGGAAAGTTCAAACTCGCTGGAATGCCGATGTAAAAGATTTTAAAATGCCGGTAGCTATTTTTATTGGGGATAAGGAAATCAGGATTCATCCCAACGAAAAATGGCAGAATTTAGCCGATAATCCCGATTTAAAGAACATAAGAATTAATGATTTGGAATTTTATATTGCCAGTAGCTTAGAGAAGTAAACTATCACGAAGTCTAACTATCACGGGCGCGCAGAGCCATCGAGATATCAGAATCTAGATCTCCGAATTACGGGGCTGCAAGAAGCAAGAGACAAGAACCAGGAACCAGGAACCAAGAAAATAGATATCCACTCTTTCTTGATTCTTGCCTCTTGGTTCCCTTTATATTCTCAGTCCACCCTGCTTTTAATGGTATTAGCGCGGTGTATTTTCCCCGTGTGGGTTTCTTCAAATTTCTCAATAAAATAGATCTTTTTGGGTTGCTCGTATTTATCAAGGCTTTTCAGGGATTTTATTTCGCTCTTTAATTGCTGAAGCAGCTCTTCTGAAAATTCATTCTCTACAAATAGCACCAACATTTCGCCCAGGGAATCATCTTGCATCCCGGTAACAAACAAACGTTGATCTATAATTTTAGAGAGTTTTTTTTCTATTTGCTCCGGATGTAATTTCACTCCACCAGAATTGATTACATTATCAATTCTTCCCTTCCAGATAAATTTTTTATAAGTCAGGATTTCCACCACGTCATTTGTACTGATGGTTTCCTCTGAAAGTCGTGGTGCTTTAATTTGCAAACATCCCAAATCGTCCCGGGAAATACTGATATTCGGCAATACTTTAAAGTGACGGGCTTGTTCTTTGTTTTTAGAAGGATTCAAGCGTTTGGCCGCAATATGGGTAACCGTCTCGGTCATACCATAAGTTTCATACACCTTGGTTTCCAAATCTTTAACCATTTTTTGCAGTCTTGGTGAAACCGCTCCCCCGCCAACAATAAGTTTATTGATGAGGTGCAAGCGACCAATTGAATTATCTAATTGAAACGGTGTCATGGCACAAAAATCATATCGCTTAAAAACCTGGTCTAAGGGATTGGAGGATGGTGGCACCATATCTAGATGCCAACCTAAAACCATAGCTCGCACCAACATCATCTTTCCCGCAATATAAGTAGCGGGCATACAAAGCAAAGCAGTAGTGTTTTCGGGCAGGTCAAAAAAGCGGGAAGTAGCCATGGCCGAATTGATCATATGCTCTTTCTTTATCTTTATGACTTTTGGTTTTCCAGTAGAACCGGAAGTTTTAACCTCAACGTAGGCAGAGGGTTTTAACCAATCTAAAAGAAAACTTCCTATTTTTTCTTCATAAGCTTCCCCTTCTTTTATGTAATTGTAAGCTACCAAATGCAGCTCAGCATTAGAGAAATGCCGTTTATTCAGTTTAAAATCGGGGTGTATTTCTGGTACTTTGTATTTATTTGCCATATCCTGGAGCCAATATATTACAATACTACTTGAGGGAAGTTAACAAATTGCAATGAATAGTATTAAGCTTCTTCTGAAAACTTTATAACTTCCGGTTTTTCTACTTTTCCGAAGAGCTTCTTTTTCCAGTCTTTCCAGCCATATTTCTTAGCCATAATATACAGGAATAAAGGGTATATCACAAATACAGGAATTAGAACATCAATACCTGCGGTAGGATTAGAAATATCCTTAAAAACAGACTCAGTTTGAAATGCCGTCCAGTCGGCGGTAATTAATAGAGCCCCGATCAGGTTATTCCCAGCGTGAAACCCCAGTGCCAGCTCCATTCCTTCGTCCATTAAGGTCATAATTCCCAACATAAACCCGGTGCCTATATAATAAATCATAATCAGATTTCCCATTTGGGTCACTTCAGGATTGGCAAAATGCAAACCTCCAAAACATACCGAAGTCACTATTAAGGGAACCCAGCGATTTTTCACCAGCGTCCCCAGGCCTTGCATGAAATATCCACGAAATAAATATTCTTCAAAGCTGGTTTGCAAGGGAATCATAATTATTGCGATCACAAACAAAATAGCGAAGGGAACCGGTTGAAAATTCATCAAAAAGTCTTGCGGATTCACCACATATTCTACCAAAGTTACAATAATGGTAAAGGCTGCTACAAGTCCAAAACCAAACCAAATCCGCCCCCAATCTACTTTTTCCCTACTGGTAGTCAAAGATTTTATAGGCTGATTGTGCAAAAATTTCACAGCGTATAATAAAGCTGCCAGGCCTATGGCAAAAGTTAACAACATAAGAAAAAAGGTGTAATTGGAATCTAAAACCTTTAAAAGTTCATCCTGCTGCATCCCTAAAATATCATAACCGCGCTCAAGAAAAACAGCTACTCCTAAAGGAATCTGACCAATAAAAACGCCTGCCACCACGATTAGCGTTCCAACAATATACCGCCAAAAATCGTAGCGGTATTTAAAAACTTGTGCTATGTACATATTAAAAATTAAACTCCCAGTTTTTAGCCGGGTTATATTGTATCTGTCCTTTTTCTACCTGCAACGGACTTTCAAAATTATTGGTATACAGGCTTCCGGTACCAAGGCCTTGCGGCATTTTATTATTTTTGGTGTAGGTAAATTGCGCAATAGCATTTAGCCCCACATTACTTTCTAGCGCACTGGTTATCCACCAACCAATTTTATTTTTTTCAGCAAGTTCTATCCATTGCTCCGTTCCTTTAAAACCGCCAATTAAACTAGGTTTCAAAATAATAAACTGCGGCTTGATTGTTTGTAGCAATTCTTGCCTTTTTGTTACGTTAAAAACACCAATAAGTTCTTCATCTAAAGCTATGGGAAGCGGAGTTTCCTGGCACAATTTCGCCATTTCCTCCCATTGGCCTTGTTTTATGGGTTGTTCTATACTATGAAGTTGAAATTCACTTAATTTCTTCAGTTTTCCCAGAGCCTCTTCCGGTGCAAAAGCGCCGTTGGCATCTACTCTTAACTCAATATCTTCTGAAGAAAATTCACTCCGAATATATTTTAAAAGCTCTAATTCAGTTTCAAAATCTATCGCGCCTATTTTCATTTTAATACAGTCGAAACCTTGTGCTATTTTCTCCTGAATCTGAGATTTCATAAAAGCTTTCTCACCCATCCAAATAAGTCCGTTTATCGGAATAGATGCTTTTCCGGCAGTAAATTCCGAAGGAAAAATCTCAAAAGGATGTTTTGATTGCAAGGATTTAAAAGCCATTTCTACCCCAATCTGAATACTGGGAAACTCTTTTAATTCTTCCCACAACATAGTTTCTCCTAAATTGATATTATTGCAAACCCATTGCAGTTTTTCTTCATAATCTGGCCTATCGTCTATACTTAGACTCCTTAAAATGCCACATTCTCCAATCCCGGTGTTTTTCTCATCACTAATTTTAAGGAACCAGGTTTCTTTGGTAGTAAGAACGCCCCGCGAAGTTCCGCTGGGGCGTTTAAAATTTAAGATATACTTTTTATATTCTGCTTGCATAAAATGTTAATGTATTTTGACTTAAATCGCCCGTAATTTGCGAATATATAAAACAGTAAAATTCAATTTAGATTTCAAGAGTTTCCCCTATTTCCAAAAGCATAAGGTCTTTTCCTTCTTCGTAGAACCTGCGTTTGGCTTCTTCGTGATCTATTTCTATATAGCCAAAAGTATCGTAGTGGCAGCCTAAAACCTTATCACATTCCACAAAATCGCTGGCTACAATGGCATCTTCCACGCCCATCGTAAAATTATCCCCAATTGGCAGAATAGCCAAATCTAAAGTAGTGCGCTGCGGAATTAGCTTCATATCCATACTAAGCGCAGTATCGCCGGCCACGTAAATATTCTTGTGTTCTCCTTCTATGACAAAACCTCCCGGTTGACCACCGTATTTTCCATCTGGAAAGGAACTACTGTGAATCGCAGTTACATATTTAAGGTTGCCGAATTCAAAATCCCAGCTTCCGCCGTGATTCATAGGATGCACTTCTATCCCTTTTTCCTCATAATGATTTGCAATTTCAAAATTACTCACAATTACTGCTCCTGTATTTTTAGCGATTTCTTCAGCATCTAAAGTATGGTCTTGATGCGCGTGGGTGAGCAGTATATAATCGGCTTTTATCTCATGGATATCAATTTTATCTTTTGCCAGGTCATTTCCGGTAATAAAAGGATCTACCAATAAATTTGTATCTCCTATTTTTATTCCGAAGCAACTCTGTCCGTAATAAGTGATTTTCATATTTTTAAATCTTTGAATTCAAGAAAAATTACTCACTTAGTGAGTGAAAACTGCTACCAAAGCTGTCCCAATGCAAAAAACACCGAAACTGCAAAGGTAGAAAGTGCCAATATCTTAAGTTCGGGATCCAACAAAATAGGATTTTCATTTTCTACCACCCTTTTAAGATGAAGGATTAATAAGATTAAAAACGGCAAATAAAGGAAGTCGGTAAAACTGTCTAAAGTAAGCACACTAAAAAGCACGAGACATAGAATAGCCCCAAGAATAAGGGCATAATGATAATTTTTAGCTTTTTTAGCACCAAGTTTAACCACCAAAGTATTTTTACCAGCTTTTTTATCGGGGATTTGATCGCGCATATTATTGAGATTAAGAACCCCTATACTCAATAAACCTATACTAATAGCCGGAAGTAGTATTACCCAGTCCCATTGGTGAGCGTATAAAAAATAGGAGCCGTACACGGCAACCAATCCAAAGAAAATAAAAACAAATAAATCGCCCAGGCCCCGATAACCATAAGCCGATTTCCCCACGGTATATTTTATGGCTGCAGCAATAGCACCTATCCCTAAAAGTAAAAATAATAAAGTATGTACTAAATTTTCTTTTCCAAAGGCCGCATAAATCAATAAAACAGCCAGGAATAAGGTAATAACAGCGGTAAGAATAATCCCAAAAAGCATCTCTTTGTGCGTAATAAGTCCGCTTTGTATTGCCCGTTGCGGCCCTACCCTATCCTCATTATCTGTTCCTTTTATGCCATCGCCATAATCGTTGGCAAAATTCGATAAAATTTGAAGTCCTAAAGTTGTGGCCAATGCTAAACTAAAAATACTAATGTTAAAAACGCCCTCTTTTACGGCAATACTTGTACCCACTATAATTCCCGAAACCGATAAAGGTAGAGTCCTTAACCTGGCGGCACTTATCCAAGATTGAAATTTGATCATGCTCTTAATTTAAAATCTTTACCAGCAATTCCTTTAATAAATCCCCTTGCGATACATTTGCGCCTACCCCTTTTCCTTTTACATCTGCCTCGTGAAGCAAACTAATAACCTCACTCACTTTTTTCATGGGAAAGTTACGGGCAGCCACTACATAATCGCTTACAAAATATGGATGCACGCGCAGTTGTTTGGCCACATTGGCTTTAGATTTATCAGCAAGGCCGTGATATTGCATAATCTGTACGAAATAAGAGAATAATAGCGAAATGGTAACCACCATAGGATTATCTTTAGGATTCTGCGCGAAGTAATTGATAATGCGATGCGCTTTCAAAGACTCTCTTAGACCAATGGCTTTTCTCAACTCAAAATTGTTAAAATCTTTGCTTATCCCTATATTTTCCTCAATAAGCTCTGGTGTAATTTGAGCGCCTTCCCGGCTAATTAATTGAAGTTTGGTTAACTCGTTATCTATTTTCCCTAAATCTATTCCTAAAAACTCCACCAGCATCTGCGCTGCTTTAGGAGAAACCGTATAGCCCCTGGACTTCATTGTTTTCATAATCCAGTCGGCAACCTGGTTTTCATAGAGGCGTTTACTTTCAAATAAAATCCCATTTTTCTTTAAAAGCTTTCCAAGCTTTTTTCGCTTATCCAGGGTTTTATATTTATAACAAAAAACCAAAGTTGTGGTAGGCTGCATATTTTCGACATAAGACACCAATTTTTCAATGCTACGGGAAAGATCTTGAGCTTCCTTTACAATAATCACCTGGCGCTCGGCCATCATGGGATAGCGTTTGGCATTGCTCACAATCTCATCTATGCTGGTATCGCGACCATACATCACAATTTGATTAAAGCCTTTTTCTTCTTCGGCAAGCACATTTTCTGAAATAAAATCGGAAATTTTGTCTATATAGTAAGGCTCTTCCCCCATCAAAAAATAAAGGGGAGAAATACTGCCCTTTTGAATATTATTTACAATCTCTTTTGCCTCTTTCATTAATTGAGATTTTGTGAAACTTTTCTTTTAAAATCAACCAAAGCTTCATTTGCTGAGGTTTTCTTTTTTACTTTTGAATTATGTTAGCGCTTAACTTCCCCAAATATTCGTTTCGGTTCAAAAATAGTGAAAATAAAATAGCCGTTTTTGATGAACTGCGGAAAAAATTTGTAATCCTCACCCCTGAAGAATGGGTGCGACAACACGTGGTTAAATTCCTTGTTTTAGATAAAAATTATCCGAAAAATCATATTAATGTTGAAAAACAACTAAAATTGGGGCGACTCACCAAACGTTACGATGCTGTGGTTTATAAACCAGATGGTACCATTAAAGTTGTAGTGGAGTGTAAAGCGCCTCATATTAAAATTACCCAGGAAGTTTTCGACCAGATTGCCAGATACAACGTGAGTTTAAAAGCAGATTATTTAATGCTCACCAATGGGTTAGATCATTATTATTGCAAACTGGATTATGAAGCTGAAAAATATGAGTTTCTTGCTGAAATCCCTACCTATAAAACTCCTTAAATCCCGATGACCATATGACCACCGCAGTAGTAATTTTAAATTGGAACGGCCGCGATTTATTAGGGCAATTTCTTCCGTCTATACTTCATTTTTCAGAAGAAGCCAACATTTACGTGGCAGATAATGCCTCTACCGACGATTCTGTGGCTTTTGTAAAAGCGACTTTTCCGCAGGTAGAAATTATTCAGAATAAAATAAATGGCGGATTTGCCAAAGGTTACAACGATGCGCTTTCGGAATTAAAGGAAGATGTTTTTGTGCTTTTAAACAGCGATGTGGAAGTTACCGAAAACTGGTTGAAACCTATATTGGAAATTTTTGAGAAAGAACCTAAAACAGCTGCAATTCAGCCAAAAATACTAGATTATAAAAAGAAAGATCATTTTGAATACGCCGGGGCTGCCGGAGGTTATATCGATAAATATGGCTATCCGTTCTGCCGGGGCAGGATTTTTGAGACCCTGGAAGAAGACCACGGACAATACAACGACGATGCTGCTATTTTTTGGGCCAGCGGTGCCTGTTTGGTTATTAGAAACAAGATTTTTAAAGAAGCCGGACGATTGGACGAAGATTTCTTTGCCCACCAGGAAGAAATCGATCTGTGCTGGAGAATCCATAATTTAGGTTATCAGATAAAATTTTGTGCTGTTTCCAGGGTTTTTCATGTAGGTGGCGCTACCTTAGATTCCATGAATCCAAGAAAAACTTATTTCAATTTTAGAAATAGTTTATATACTTTGCTCAAAAATGTAGCGGCGCCAAAAGTGTATGCTGTGATTTTTGTGAGATTGGTTTTGGATGCAATCGCCGGATTAAAATTTATTAGTGAAGGAAAATTTTCTCATTTCTATGCAATTTTACAAGCCCATACAGCGTTTTATGGTAACTTTAGAAAGATAAATGCCAAGCGAAAAGGCTTAGAAAAGAATAGCGCCTATTTCCTAACAAAATCAATAATTTGGTCTTATTTTTGCTTGAAGATAAAAAAATTTTCTAAACTAAAATAAAGTATCAAAACTATTGTGTAAGCTTCTTTTTTAGCTTTACTTTATTTTTGATACCTTTGGAATATCTAACACTAATATTAATAACAAGATTTATGAAACGATTTATGCTTTTGACGGCGACCGCCGTTCTTTTGTTCTCCTCTTGCGTATCTAACAAGAAATACGCTGAGCTTGAAAAACAACAACGAGAAACACAAGATGAGTTAAATACCGCTACTGTGAAATTAAACGCCTGTTTAGAAGACGAACAGAACCTTAACCAGCGAATTTCCAGACTCAACAATACCAATGCGGCGTTGCTTAATAACGTAGGTGATTTGGCTACTCTTTCTAAAAAAGAAGCCGAAAACCTTGAACGTTCCTTAGAAAGCATTAAAGAGAAAGACCTGGCTATACAGAGTATGCGTGATGCCATTACTAAAAAAGATTCGGTAACTCTTGCGCTGGTAACCAGTTTAAAAGGTGCTTTAGGGAATATGTCTGATGAAGACATTGAAATTAATGTTGAAAAAGGTGTAGTTTACGTTTCTATTTCAGACAAATTACTATTTGACAGCGGTAGATACAATGTAACCAACCGTGCTAAAGAGGTATTAGGTAAAGTTGCAACTGTAGTTAAAAACAAGCCGGACATCGAATTTATGGTTGAAGGTCATACCGACGATCAGGCTATTAAAACTTCTATGTTTGAAGATAACTGGGACCTTAGTGTAAAACGAGCAACTTCTGTAGTACGAATTTTACAGGATGAATTTGGTGTAGAACCAGCAAGAATGACTGCCGCAGGTAGAAGCTACTACGTACCAGTAGCCTCTAACGAAACTGCCGAAGGACGTGCTAAAAACAGAAGAACAAGAATTGTTGTACTTCCAAAATTAGACCAGTTCTACGGAATGATTGAAGAGGGAATGAAATCTGCTAAATAAGTTGACAAATTATTTAATATAATAAAACCCCGCAATCGCGGGGTTTTTTGTTTTTAATACTATTTTGATTTATTGTTGTCCGGTAAAGTTTTTTTGACTTGATGAAATATGAATGATGAAGAGCAATTCAAATGTTTTTCATTATTCATACCTTGCTTTGGGAAAAAATCCGTATAACTTTATAATTTAATTTTTTTATTTTAAAAACACTAATATTCAGTAAGTTGAATTTGGTCTTTTTTCTTTATTCTTGCAGTGAAGCGGTCTTTAATCTTTAACCGGACAATACTGATTTTGATTAAGTATTTCGAGTGAGTAAGGTAGCTCCCATGAATCAAAAATTTAATACGTTGGATTTCCATAATTTACAGAATGTTTCCTTTTTAAATAACTATTTTGTTGCGTAAATAACATAATATGCAGGGTTAACAAACGGTATTTAAGTTTATAACTCCATAAGTATTTATTTCAAAAGAAATTACTGAAAATTTATAGTGTTTATCAGTTAGTTATAATCAAATCTTTGTTCTTGTTTCTTTCAGCGAAGCGCTCTTTAATCTTTAGCCGAACATTAATAGTCTAAGATTTTAAAAATCGTAACAGGATTTCGTTCAGTTCTTTTTTATGCGTCACCATCAAGCCGTGCGGTGCACCTTTTATCACTTCAAAAGTATTATTCTTAATTAATTCCTTACTTTTCTTTCCGGCGATATCAATAGGCACCACCTCGTCAGCATCCCCATGCACAATTAAGGTGGGCACATCAAACTTCTTAAGGTCTTCCCTAAAATCTGTTAGTCCAAAGGAATCTACACAATCTAAAGTAGCTTTAGCTGAACCCCTGCAGGCTATACTCCAGTCTAAGTGCTTTTGCGATTCACTTATTCGATCTTTATTCTTACTGAAATTATAAAAATTATCTCCAAATCCGGCGAGGAAACCAGCTCTATCTTTTCTAATTCCTTCCTTAAAACCTTCAAAAACATCTTTTTCCAGACCTTCGGGATTATCGTCTGTTTTCAGCATAAAAGGAGGAACGGCAGAGATTAATGCTGCTTTATTAAGCTTTTGGGTGCCATAGTTTCCTATAAACCGAGCAACTTCGCCGCCACCCATAGAGAAACCAACAATAGTAACATTAGAAAGATCCAGAAAGTTTATCACATCGTTTAAATCTGAAGCCAGGGTATCGTAATCATAACCTTCCCAGGGCTTATCGCTAGCGCCAAATCCGCGGCGGTCGTAAGTAATACACCTAAAGCCGGCATCTACGATTTTTTCTACCTGGTACTCCCACATTTGATGACTTAGCGGCCATCCATGAATAAGTATAACCGGTTGACCTTTGCCGTAATCTTCGTAAAATAATTTTATCCTATTTCCTTTTTCTTCGCTTTTAGTTTCTATATAATTCATCATTAATTTTTCAATAAGTTAGGAATTATACAGTTTTCACCAAAAGAAAAGCCTGCATTTGGCAGGCTTTTAACGACTTATCAAAATACTATTGCGACCAGCGGGTTTAATATATCGTATCTTTTCTATATTTTTAAAATTATTTTCTGTCTCGCGGGCTTATCCAAGTTTCTGGACTTTAAGCTCACATAATATCAACGCTTCCTTTCCCTTCCCTTATTACTTCAGGTTCAGAAGTGGTTAAATCTATAACGGTAGAAGGAATATTATCGCCAAAACCTCCATCTATTACAATATCTACCAGATTATCCCATTTTTCTTTAATAAGCTCGGGGTCTGTAGTATATTCTATTACCTCATCATCGTCATAAATAGAAGTGGAAACAATAGGATTCCCTAAGGCGGCTACGATGTTTCTACAAATATTATTATCTGGCACCCTTATCCCCACCGTTTTTTTCTTTTTGAATACGTTTGGGAGATTATTATTTCCCGGAAGAATAAAAGTATATGGTCCCGGTAAGTTCCGCTTTAAAATTTTAAAGGTGGCCGAATCTATCTGTTTCACGTAGTCTGAAAGATTACTAAGGTCTTCGCAAATAAATGAGAAGTTCGCTTTTTCCAGCTTCACACCCTTAATCTGCGCTATTTTTTCTAAGGCAGAAGTATTGGTAATATCACAGCCTAGACCATAAACGGTATCGGTAGGATAAATCACCAGGCCACCATTGCGCATGGTTTCCACTACTTTATTAATATGTTTTTGACTAGGATTCTCATCGTAAATTTTAATTAATTCAGCCATAATTATATTTTTATATATTTGTTAATCTACCAAACTTAAGAGATATGACCTAAAAAACTTAACGTTCAATCTACTTTAGTCACTTCACTTTCTAATTTTAAAACTTTACTGCCATCATCCTGTTCAATAAACAAGGCTTTATTGCCCTGCTCTCCTTTCCGGGTAATCTGGCTTCCGGCAATAGTTTTGGTAACCTCCCTGGTATAGGATGTTTTTACTTTCCCGGTTGCAGTTCCCTTTCCCCATTTCCAGCTCACTGCACTTCCTTCTTTGATCATTTTTTTACTCTGAATATAAAAATAAAGTAGCTTGCAGCGCCCCTAAATAACAGAAGTTTAACGAGTGCCTTAGTAAGCTGTTTAAATAAATTTTTAAATTATTTAATTTGAGCTTGTTTAGAAAGCGGCAATGGCAAGTAACAAATTATTTAAATGAAAGCAGATAATTACACTAATCTTTAAAAGATAAAGCTAATTTATTCACATAGGAAATCACTGCACCAAAAGAGGCAATTCCGCAAAATATAAGTAGCGATGCCAATAATTTCCCCAAACCTGTCACGGGGTAAAAATCACCATATCCAACTGTAGTTATGGTTATAAAACTCCACCAAAGAGCGTCTTCAGCAGTCTTAATATTTCCCACATCTTTTTCTATATACAATATCGCAGTAGTAGTTATCACCAAGGTAACAAATGCGGTAAAAACAATAAAACCATAGAGCGAAGTGGCCTTATTTCTTCTAATAAAGGCAATAAGCAGTCTGGTAGATTTAATAATTCTAAGCACTCTAAAAACGCGAAACAATCTAATAAATCTAAATTCGTACACTATTGGGATAGACGATAGCAAATCTAACCAACCCACGGTATAAAAATACTTCCATTTGTTTTTTGCTTTAAAAAACTGCGTAATAAAATCGAGCAGGAAAACAAAGCATAATATAAAGTCGAAATAACTAATCAATTGATAAATCTCAGAATCACTGGGGATAAAAAATGTTAGCGACAATAAAAAAATACTGAATAGGGAAAGCAGACTTATGATGATGTTTGAGATGCTCATAAATTAGCTCAATATCTTTAACTTTGCAAAACGCAATAAGAGGTTTTTTATTCCTCCGTTTTCAAAGTCTATTTCGGCTTTTTTATCTTGACCTACACCTTCAATCGCCAAAACATTTCCCTTGCCAAAACGCAAATGCTCTACCGTATTTCCCACCTCTAGTTTTATAGCGTTTGTCGCCTTTTGTGGTTCTTGTCCCGCAGGTTTTAACTTTCGTAATTTTCTTAATTGAGCTTCGCTAGGTTTATGCGCCGGCGGCGGAGTTCCTTTTTTGGGTTTGGATTGGCGTAATTTACTCTTGTCAACTTCATCCCCAAAAATATCGGTATCAATTAGCGGCTTATACTTATAATCATCTTGCGGAATCATATAATCCATAAACTGCTCGTCTATTTCTTCTATAAACCTGCTGGGCTCGGCATCTATGAGTTTTCCCCAGCGATATCTGGACTGTGTATAAGTTAAATAGGCTTGTTTCTCTGCCCTGGTTATGGCCACATAAAATAAGCGTCTTTCTTCTTCCAGTTCGCTACGGGTGTTCATACTCATGCCCGAGGGAAAAAGATCTTCTTCCAAACCAACGATATACACATAAGGGAATTCCAGGCCTTTTGCCAGGTGAATAGTCATTAATGCTACCTTATCATCATCACCGGTATCTTTATCCATATCTGTAGCGAGTGCCACATCTTCCAGGAATTCGGCAAGAGAACCATTGGCATCGGCAAGTTCTTTTTGTCCTTCTACAAAATCCTTGATACCGTTTAATAATTCTTCAATATTTTCTATCCTGGCAATTCCTTCCGGGGTACCATCTTTTTTTAACTCCTGAAGAAGTCCGGTCTTTCTAGACACCGTATCGGCCACCGTAAAAGCATCTGAATTTTCAGATAAAATCGCAAAACTCTTTATCATGTTCACAAAGTTATCCAACTTAGTACGCGTACTTTTATTGATGCGAATATCTACATGATCTATATTTTCCAGTACTTCAAAAATAGATTTACCATATTGATTTGCAGCTATACTCAATTTATCCATGGTAGTTTGACCAATTCCGCGGGTGGGATAATTGATAATTCTTTTTAAGGCTTCCTCATCTTTAGGGTTAATTAGCAACCTTAAATAAGATAAGACATCCTTAATTTCCTTTCGCTGGTAGAATGAAAGTCCGCCGTAAATCCTATACGGAATTTCTTTCTTCCGCAGGGCGTCTTCCATTGCCCTACTCTGGGCGTTGGTTCGGTATAGTATCGCAAAATCGCCGTTATTCAACTGATTTTGCATTTTATTTTCAAAAATAGAACCGGCAACAAAACGTCCTTCCTCCCCATCGGTAAGCAAGCGGTTTACCACTATTTTGGAGCCATCGTCATTCGCTGTCCAAACTATTTTTTCCAGTTTGGTTTGGTTTTTATCGATAATAGAGTTGGCGGCATTTACAATATTCTTGGTAGAACGGTAATTCTGCTCCAGGCGATACATTTGCACATCGTCATAATCTTTCTGGAAATTCAAAATATTATTGATATTTGCTCCCCGGAAAGCATAAATACTCTGCGCATCGTCCCCTACCACGCATATATTTTGAAATTTATCTGAAAGCGCTTTTACAATTAAATATTGTGAATGGTTAGTATCCTGATACTCATCTACCAGAATATATCGAAACCGGTTCTGATATTTATAAAGCACTTCCGGAAACCTATTTAAAAGCTCGTTGGTTTTCAGCAGTAAATCATCAAAATCCATCGCGCCGGCTTTAAAACAGCGATCAACATATTCCTGATAGATTTCTCCCATTCGCGGTTTTTTAGACATCGCATCTGCTTCCTTCAATTCGGGGTTTTGAAAATAGGCCTTTACCGTAATAAGGCTATTTTTATAAGAAGAGATCCTGCTGTAAACCTGCTTGTATTTATACACGTCTTTATCCAGGCGCATATCTTTAATAACTGCCCGTATTACACTTTGTGAATCTTGGGTGTCATAAATCGTAAAGTTAGAGGGATAGCCTAGTTTATCGGCTTCGAACCTTAATATTTTGGCAAAAATAGAGTGGAAAGTACCCATCCAAAGATTTTTCGCTTCGCTACTACCTACAATTTTCGAGATTCGGGTTTTCATTTCCCGCGCCGCTTTATTGGTAAAAGTAAGGGACAAAATATTAAAAGGATCTACGCCCTTACTCATTAGGTAGGCGATACGATAAGTAAGCACCCTAGTTTTCCCAGATCCTGCTCCGGCAATTACAATCATGGCGCCATCTTTTTGTAAAACAGGCGCGCGCTGTGCGTCATTTAATTCGGCTAAATAGGCTTCCAATCTCTTCAGGTTTTTAAATGCGTGAAATTAACCAAAATGAGACAAAATATAAACCCGAGAGCCTATTTGTTTTAAGCATTCTTTTTAATATCTTTCAAAGTTAACTATTTATTTTATCTTAATTTCGTTTTTAAGAGTAAACTACCTCGGGGCAAGCCCATGGGGCATTGGGTGAAAAAAATAAAAACATTTCAACGCAAGCGTCGGAGCATTTCAAATCTCACTTAGTGAGTAACAAGAACCCTGATCGGCTATTTTAAGCTCTTTAAGTTCTGCTAAGCGTAGCTACTCGGATGTAAAATATCCTTTGAAATTCTAAAAAGTTAGGAAATTATTTAGTTTTCGAGTTTTGTTTCAGCTTCTCAACGCTACTCTACCAAAAATTGCTCTTAAATTTGAAAAAAGTGGCAAGAAAGGATAAGTTTGTGCTTTGAGGAATAATAGTAGCTTCTCAATTCGCTCTATACCATTTCTAAGAGATTAATAAAAAACAACTATGGAAAATATTTTAAGTTTTTTAGGCGCAATTCCCTGGTGGGGATGGATCCTTATCGTATTAGCTATAATAGCTATTAAGGATATATTTTTTAACCGTGAACATACTATAAAACATAATTTTCCTATTCTAGGCCACTTTAGATATCTCTTAGAAGGAATTGGCCCCGAGCTAAGACAGTATATTGTAGCCAATAACCGCGAAGAATTACCTTTTAACCGCAGCGAGCGGGACTGGATCTATGCTTCAGCAAAAAATGAAAACAATTACGAAGGTTTTGGTACCGACCAGGATATTTTTTCTACCCACTATATCTTTATCAACAACGCCATGCTGCCGCTTAAATTAAAAGAGGATCATCCCAATAACTTAGATCCCGGTTTTATTGCCTGTGCTAAGGTGATGGGATCATTCAATAAGAGAAAAAGACCATTTAGACCGGCTTCTATCATTAATGTTTCGGCAATGAGTTTTGGCTCCCTTTCAGCTAAAGCTATAGAATCTTTAAACGAAGGATGTAAAGAAGCGGGTGCCTACCATAATACCGGGGAAGGCGGACTCTCCCCCTACCATAGAAAAGGTGCAGACGTTGTTTTTCACTTCGGAACCGGCTATTTTGGAGTTAGGGGTGATGACGGTAAATTTTCGATGGAAAAAATTGTAGAATTAGTAGAAGAAAACCCGGAAATTAGGGCGATTGAAATTAAACTTTCCCAGGGAGCCAAACCCGGAAAAGGCGGGGTTTTACCGGCTTCGAAAATCACCAAAGAAATTTCAGAAATAAGAAATGTTCCTCTTGGCAAAGATGTTTTATCTCCACCAAGCCATACTGCATTTAGCGATATGCCAGAATTGGTAGATTTTATTGAAGACATTGCCGAAGCCACAGGGCTTCCGGTTGGAATTAAATCGGCAGTAGGGAAAATGGATCAATGGAAAGAATTGGCGACTATTATGGTCAAAACCAAAAGAGGGCCAGATTTTATTACTATAGATGGTGGCGAAGGCGGCACGGGAGCAGCACCACCAAGTTTTGCCGACCACGTTTCCCTGCCCTGGATATACGCTTTTACAAATGTGTACCAGATTTTCTTAAACGAAGGTATTACCGACAGAATCGTCTTTGTTGCCAGTGGCAAGCTTGGTTTTCCCGCCAATGCGGTCATGGCCTTTGCCCTTGGTGCCGATAGTATAAATGTCGCCAGGGAAGCTATGATGAGTATCGGCTGTATCCAGGCCCAATCCTGTCATAATAACACCTGCCCCACCGGCGTTGCTACTCAGAACAAATGGTTACAGGCCGGCATAAATGTAAAAGACAAAGCCCGCCGGGTGAATTTCTATTTTACAAAATTCAGAAAGGAATTGCTGGAAATGACCCACGCCTGTGGCTATGAACATCCCTGCCAGTTTACCATGGATGACGTAGAAATGAACCTCAGTGACAAAAACCTGGCTAAAAGTCTGGCAGCCACTTTTTCCTATCATAAAGAAAAAGTATCTTTCGAGGGTGTACAGATGCATAAAAACGATCCCAATTTGGGAGCAGCATACAAGCGAACAGAAGTAACTACTAAAGAGGCGGAAACCGAAGAAACCACACCCCATAATAAAAACGAATGAATCAAATAGAACTTTCCCAAATCCTATTAGCTATCCTACCGGCCCTTATTGTTGGCGGGGTGGCGTTTTATTTTTTTAGCTCCTATAATAAGAATGAAGAAGCCCGGCGACGATTTTTATTGCATAAGGAAAATCAAAAGACGGCTCTTCCTTTAAAATTACAGGCATACGAACGCCTGACGCTCTTTTTGGAACGCATTTCCCCGGGAAAACTCCTGTTTAGGATTAAGCCAAGTTCTGAAGATAAAGAAACATACGAGCGTGCTTTAATTCATACTATAGAACAAGAATTTGAGCATAATTTAGCGCAGCAAATTTATCTTTCTACGGAATCCTGGAATTATATAAAAACGGCAAAAAACGCTACTATAGGTCTTATTAGAAAAACAAACCAGCAAGAGGAAGCAACTAGTGCCGATAAAATGCGGGAGTTGATCCTGAAAAAATTGATGGAAAAACAATCTCCTACAGAAGTTGCTATTGCCTACTTGAAAACCGAAGTAAAACGGTTTATTTGAGTTTCCATCTAGAAAAGTCCAAAGAAGCCTTTGCGTTTTGTAGCTAAATACTGCAAGTGTTTCTCATTAGCGTGGTCGTAGCCTTGCTGCCACCATTCGGTCATT
>Ga0209414_1000278_pt1 | contig 24154 bp, 23 predicted proteins | sample LakVidmifraction_4_FD_181154 | JGI IMG/M metagenome (GOLD analysis project Ga0209414, IMG submission 181154) | Hypersaline microbial communities from Lake Vida, Antarctica - Brine Hole Two &gt;0.2 micron (SPAdes) (version 2) | ecosystem: Environmental > Aquatic > Non-marine Saline and Alkaline >...
TACAACCCATGCTACGAGCCAACCCAACCAACATATTACCAATTGATAGGTCAGACCCTATGTGGGAAAATTGGATGGCGTTGTTTGGTTGCTTGGTTACGATTATCTTTTGTATAAGAGGCTAATTATAAATGTCAACGTCTATTTATCGGTCAAACCCTTGCTATGTAAGGCTTAACAGAGTTATCCACAGGTTATCCACACTATCAACAATAATCTCTATACCAATCGGTATACTATTAATAGTGAATCTCTATACCAGTCGGTATACTACTTGTTAACACAATACAATAAGTTATCCACAGGTTATCCACATTAAATTATGTTAACAAGTTGTTAACTGTTCATAGTCTGAACACTCTAGTTCATTAATTGAACACACTAGCTCATAAATTGAACACCTTAGGATTTTTAAGAGTTTTTAAGAGTTTTTTGAAGTTATTTTAAATTATTTGAAGTTATTTGAAGTTTTATTTAATTTTTAAAGATTATTTGGGGTATTCTTTAAAGATTAAAAGCCATAAAAAAAGAGGATTTCTCCTCTCTCATATAACCCATATAACCCCTCATATATTATCTAATGACTATTTACCTCAATCCAGTTATAAAACCCATATAGCGGACACACAACAAGCTGAGGTCTATTATTCTGATGTTATTGTAGTGCCTTTACAGACTGTACAAACTATCAGTTTAAAATTGCTCATACCTACATTAATCTCATGTAAGTCGCTTGAATCATATATTAAGATTGAATTACATTTACAGCAGTCTATCTCCCTAGGCTCTCTAATCGTTCTGTCTAGCTTAACTATCATGCCTTGCCACCTTTCTTAATTTAGTTTTACCTTATAATACCATTATAGCATATCCTCGATTAAAAAGATATGCCTAATATGATATTATTTAATTTTATGTGAGTTGTTTAACTACTTCATCTAGTTCATCTACATAGTTACTTGTACCATAGACATATAGACCACTAATAGCTCTTGAGATTGCAACGTAGAATAATCTACGCTCCTCTTCATCCTCTGCTCTTTCGTGAGGGAATATTTTAGTATCTACATTAACTACAAATACATGTTCGAACTCAAGTCCTTTTGATTTGTGTACTGTCATTAACTGTACTGCGTTTTTAGTCTTTTTAGCTATTGGTGCTTCTACCATAAATAGAAATTGTTTGATTGTTTTATGCTTCTTGGCTATTGCTTTAAGTACTGCTATGGCTCTTGACTTCTCCTCGTAATCGTCATACTTAGACTTTAAGTAATTCATCATGCCACTTCTCTCTATTAAGCTTTCTATCTGAGAAATAGGACTAGCATTTACATCAATATCATTAACTACTCGTTTTAGGCTATTGTAACCATTCTTTTGGAATCCTTTAAGTTTTGGTAGGTACATATCCATATAGTCTATCCCAGTTGTTCCATATTTACTCTTAATCTCATCGGTAAAGCTTTTACCAAGATATCTGTTAGGCATATTAAATACACTTGAAAAACTCTTATAGTCTTTATTGTTAATTGCTAATTTTAAGTAGCTAAGTATAACATCTATTTCGACTCTTTCTGTAAATCCTTTATCTTCAACAATAGTACATGGAATAGCTAATTCTCTGAGTCCTAATTCATAAGCCCCACTCAAGTAATTCATTCGATATAGAATAGCAATATCCTTTGGCTCTACTCCAGAGTCTACAAGTGTTTTTATTCTAGATACTACATCTGTACTGTCTGTTCCTACATGAATAACTCCGCTATGTTCTTTACTTGAATTAGAATCAACATAGTTTTCATAACTCTCAAAGCTTGGTCTAATAAAACCGTTTGATACATCCACTATATCACGTGTAGACCTATAGTTCGTTGGTAAATTAATTACAGTAGCGTTATCCCAATCTTTCTCGAAGTCTAAGCATATTGTCAAGTCGCTTCCTCTGAAATTATAGATGCAATTATGTGAAACAATACCATTTGCTACATAGTTTCTGTATTGTTTTATATTTATATCATATACAAATCCACTATAATCTTCATATTCCACAGACACAATCTCATCTACAACAACCTCTCCATTAATATCTACTGTTGCCAAAGACATTCCTTCTCGAATGTTTCTCATTTCAACGTATTCATACTTAATATTGTTTTTTGTTAATACTGCGTATGTTTTTAAATTGACCTTATCTCCTAAACTTTCTAGTATAGTATCAATATTAGCACTTAAATCATCTTGATTTGCAACTATTCTTTTAAAGCCATAGTATTCTGTACCTGTACCATTCTTACTTTTTGGTACACTCACTCCTAACTTTTTTAACTCATCTACATAATCTAGGTTTGTTGTGCATGATACTAGTTCATGCTTATTACCTAAATATCCATTACTATTCGCCTTAACATGGTTTCCAAACATAGTAAACGTTAAATTGTGTGGAGACTTACTATTAAACTCTCTATTATAGTGTGGCAGTTCAAATGGTAAGTTAAAGTCACTAAGTATTTGGTCTACAAATAAAACATGACCCATAGTACCTCGTATCTCTTTTTTGCTTTTTGTAGTAATCTTTACAATCTTTTCCTCTTTATGTGTTTTAGAAACTGTTTCTACTTCACCAAATTCAACATCGCCCCTACCTGATGCACACTTAACCATGTCACCAAGAACAATATTCTCAATCCTTTTATCTCCATCTGTAGTATTAAGTATGGTCTCAGGTGTTAGGCATTGCTTAATATCCGCTATACAAACTAAGTTTCCAGCCCCAGAAATTAATCTAAGTATTTCATTTTGACATCTACTGGAATCTTGGTGCTCATCTACCATTATATACTTATAAGTATCAGTAAACCACTTTTGAGCTTCTGGCTTCTCCCTTATTAACTCTATAAAGTCTACCAACATATCATCATAGTCCATAAAGTGATGTTCTATTAAGTAGTTTCTATATTCGATATATAAAGTATTCATATCGATTTCAATATTGGTCTTTTTTTCTGCGAATTTGCCATTAGGCTTATGCATAAAAGATTTCTGATAGCTAATCCAAGAAATTAACTCCCCAGTTGGAAATTCTTCCCCATACTTATCACTAAACAGTTTTTCTATTTGCCACCTCTTAACAAGTTCCCTTGTATCTCCATTGTTCTTAAGTACTGATGTACAGAATGAATGGAAAGTACTTACATTGATATCTTTAATCTCTTTTACGTCCTTTTTAATCTTAACTTTTAAATCAGCTACTGCCTTTCTAGAAAATGTTAATATTAAAACGCTATGTGGGTCAATTCCTTCGAGAACCATTCTTTTAGTTCTCTCTAGTATAGTAGTAGACTTTCCACTGCCCGCAGAAGCCAATGTTAAACAATGACCTTCTCTGAACATTGCTAGTTGTTCCTGTTCTTTATTAAACTTCATAATTTTATTCTCCTCTTCTTAATATATATTCATATCTTAATTATAGCATAATGATAATAACCTGTCAACCCAAAAACACTAAAAGTTTTCCTTAATACGAAATCTACGTAGTAGATTGAGGTATTAAAAACGGTTAAGCGAACAAGCGAAGCTTGTGAGGTTAACTAAATATCTATACGAAGTATCACTGTGTTATTTTCTAGGTACAAAGACCTATTTAAATTAACTTTTATATTATGTTATTATTATTGTATATAATATATTTACTCTATTTGTAGTTATATTTATTGTTTGTATTTACTGTTTGTATTTACTGTTTGAGTTTAGTGGGGGCTTCGCCCTATATAATACAGAGGGAATAATTTTGGAAAAAGCTGTAGAAGCCCTTGCTATAAGGGTTGTGGGGTTTTAGCCAATTACAAGAACTACCGGTTCTTATTGATTAAATAATAATCATTATCAATAAGAACACTATTAATGTCAGTTTTACTTATGAAAGGGGTTGAGTATGATATAAATAATATAAGGAAGAATCCAAATGAAAAGAATTTTATATTTATTAGCTATCAACAATGTACTCAATACCTAAGTGGATTAAATCTAAAACCACAAGACGTTGCTAGATTAATAATGTTATCAACATATGTCAACTATAATGGAATACTAATGAAGAACCATAAAACACCTATGAGTAAAAATGATATGATGGAAATAGTAAGAGAGTCCAATACCACAAGATTTAACACCTTGTTTCAATTGCTCGTAGAAGAAAATGTAATCTTACTTGATAAGGGAAGTGGTCTTATCCATTTAAGCACTATACTTTTTAAAATGGGTGGATTAGATTCTAATTCAAAAGCCACAAGAATATTTATTGATGAAACAAGATATTTATTCCAAAATATAAAAACGTCTGATATAAAAGGTTTTGGATATCTAATATTGTTATTACCTTGGATTTCTAGGAGTCATAATATAATCTGTAAAAATCCGAACGAAGAGGATATTAAAAAAGTAGTTCCTTTAAAGGTTAGTGAATTAAGTAATATATTAGGAATAGGCAATAAGAGTATTTTTAATTTAAGAGTGCTACTACAAGGAATGAGCTTAAAAAATAAAACTCCATTAATAATATCTAAAACAACAGAGGGTAATAAGTTTATGAATATGATAATCAACCCAGACATTTTTTATAGTGGAAAGTCTAAAGGTGAAGGTTTAGAGTATACGAAAGCACTTTTTATGAGATAAAAAAAATAAATAAAATAAATAGGTATAAATACCTATTTAGACTTGACAAAAAGTTAGTATATATGTTATAATATAAATATAGATAGAAATAAAAAAGAGAGAGAGGACGATAGTATGATAATAAATAAAAAACAAGTATACACTGATTGTTTGCTTGAGAGTAATTTTGTTAAGAATAAGTATAGGGTACTAGCGGAAGTAGAGCTAGATAAGAACGATTTTCCTAAAGATGAAAATGGAGAATATGTAATAGATAACCCAGACTATTTTATACCTTGTGGTAGGTTTAGTGAAACCATTGTAACTTGGTATGGGGGTGGTACATTATGTTTATATATTAGCAATGCTGGCTGGGATAAGATTAAAGCAGAATATAAAAAAGCAACTAAAAAGAAATTGACTGATGTGGTAATTAGAGAATTATCAAATGAGTACGAAACTGAGGTTTACTTCAAAGATTCAGATATCGGCATATTTGCTAAGCTGGTAAAGTGTAGAATAAAGGGAGCAACCTACAATCCATATGACGACTCAAATAAGAAAGCACAATTGATTTAGTGCTACACACAAGGAGAAGAGAGATATGAGCGGATTTACAAAAGTCAAAAAAGACTTTGAGTTTAACGGAGTTAAGTTTTATGATTATATTAAACAGTTAGACTATAATTTACAAACAGAGGAAGAAAGAATAGCTCTTGTGCAAAGTCTCTTGTATACAGAAGATGGGGAGTTGAATAAGTATTTATTAAGAGCATTAACAGGAGGTTCTAATAATAAGCAGTTTGTTGAAGTATGTTTAAATAAGTCAGATAGTTTAAGTGAGGATGTTACCATTTTCAAGATGATTGAAAACATGGCTAACTATATTATAAACTCACCGACTGCCGATAGACTAATTTATAAACAACAGTATAACTTCTATAGAGATTCTAGAAAATTTAAAGAGGCTACTCAAAGAGAACATTTAAATAAAGTTCTTTTGGGCGAAGAGACTAATAATTTAGATGAGAATCAAATAATCGACTTTCTCTTAAATAAAAATACTAACTTTAAAAAGTCTACGGATACTTTTGTAAGTGGACGTGACAAGAAAGAAATAAAAGAGATAGCAGAACTAGAGACCGCAAAAGAGTCATTAATAAATAAGCGAGAGGTTCTTAAATCACAAGTATTATTATTAAAAGTTTCTCCAACAGAAGAAGATTTAAAATTAGTATCTGAAAAGAATAAAACTATCATTAGAATAAATAATGTTCTAGGTGGAATGAGAGATGACCAAAGATGTATAAAAGAAGAGCTTACAAGACCAATCAGATTTAAAGAACCTATAAGAGATGGCAATAATCAAACTGACTGGGAACAATTTGACTTTTTTAATGAAATACATGTAGAAGCATTGCTTCACTCTAATAGAAATATGGTTTATGATGACCATAGACAAGACCTAATTGATATGATAACAAAATATATAAAAGCGGCTAGATTTAATAATACAGATACAGAAATATTAGATGGTTTACATATTGGTGGAACTTTAATCTCTATAGCAAATAAGATAGGTCAAAGTAGACAGTCGATATTTAAAAGAATTAGTTATATCGTACAAGAAATTATGCGACAGCACGAGTTGTTTTATTCTGACTGGTATTATACTTACATAGTAAAAGGAAAGTATGATACTTGCCTAATATGCGGTAAAAATACATTACTACATAGATTAAGTGATGATATTTGCCATAGCTGTAAAATAATCAAAAAGAAAATGTGCTCATCTTGTAATGACATAAAAATATTAGACGATTTTGGTTTAAAGAAGTCTAATATGGATGGTCATAAAAGTCTATGTAAAGTATGTGAAAAAGACAAAAGAGAGTTAGATAAACAACAAAAAGAACAAGAAAGACAAAAAAAACTAGACGATATGATTAATATTATGTATATTTCTGGATAAGTAATATATAATAAGAAAAAGTAGTATTTTGCGTACAAAAAGTTTACGTTTTCCCTTAGCTGGGGGTATATATATAGAGGGTATACAAAATACTTTATATTTAATATGTATGTAAAAGAATTAATAGGTTCAATTAAACTAGTCTTTTTAGACAAAATAAAATTTGGTTTTTACATTGTCCTATTAATCGCATATATTAAATTATACAAAAAAAACTGAATAGCATACAATGGCTTGGGATTGCCTTGAAATCCCTTTAAAAAAATAATACGTTACACAACTAAAAATAGAATCTGAGAGAATAGGTGACTTATTTGAAGAAAATTGTTGTAGACACATCCGCACTTATACAAGGTGGCGAAATTTTAGAAAGATTAATAAAAAATAACACCTTAATCATACCAAGTACGGCAATAGATGAGTTAGATAATCAAAAAGAGAGTTCAGATAGTAGAAGAGCTTTCAATGGTAGAACAGGATTAAGATTTTTAAAGGCTCATGAAAAAGAAGTGGAGTATGTAGTATCTGATATTGTTACAGACTTACCTCATACTTATGATTTACAGAATAATGACAATAGAATAATTTCAGTAGCACTTTATTTGAACGCTTCTCTTGCTACTTTCGATATGGGTATGAAGTATAAAGCAATATCGTTAGGAATTGAATGCATTGATATGGGCGTGGGTAATTATAATAAAAAAGATGTTGGTTTGTTAGGTTATAAAACTATTGAATGGGATTGTTCTGAAAAGGAAATTGCTGATAAGTTGAATGAGTTGGCAATGGATGATACATCAAATATCTTTGAACTACTTACGAATGAATTTGTAATATTAAAAGATACATCAAGACCATTATTTACAGAAGACGGTATTCAAAATGACTTTGAGATACAAGCTATTATGCAATGGGATGGCAATAAAATGATTCCTATTAAATATAAAAATATTGATAATCATTATGTTGGTAAAGTAAAACCTAGAAATATACAACAGAAAATGTTATTTAGCTTAATGCAAAATGAAGACATTACGATTAAGTTATGTAGTGGTGGATATGGAGTTGGTAAAGATTATTGTATGATGACCAACGCTTTAGAATTACTTTCAAAAAATAAATATGATAGAATAGTATGGTTTAGAAACCCTGTTAATGTTAAAGGGATTGCGGAGGTTGGTTTTTTGCCGGGGGATTTCCTAGAAAAAAGCTTACCATATACTGCCATACTAGACGATATACTTGGTGAGAATTTTGGAACTGAAATGTTTTTAAAATCAAACAAATTAGAAATTGGAAACCTTGGTGCTGTTAGAGGTAGAACATTTAAAAATTCTATAATTTACCTAACAGAAATGCAGAACTGTAGTACTGAAATTATTCAACTGTTACTTAGTAGGGTTGGAGAGGGTTCGATACTGGTACTTAATGGAGACTTTAAACAAATAGACGCTGTACAACATAGTGTATCTTCAATAAAGGAAACAGTTGAAGTATTAGGTGGAATTGGTAAATTTGGATGGGTGCAACTTGATAAAGTTGAAAGGTCTGAAACGGCTGATTTAGCAAGATTGTTCGACATGTGTTAACAATAAAAATTTTTAGAGAGATTAAAGGTAGTCATATGGTAGAAATAAAGTTAAATTTCACAAGCGAAGAAAATGATTACCTAACACTAACTTGGGTACAGTGCGATTGTGGCTGTCAGTCAATAGGTGATAGTGAGGTTATAATAGAGTCAAATCTATTAGACGATGAACTTTCAGTAGAAGATAGAGACGAAGAAATCAACCCAATGGAAGTCGCAATGATAATGATGGATAATTTAGGTGTTGAATTTGCACTGGTGGGAATAGAAACAGATTTACTAGATTAGTGATTATTTACACTGAGGCTATACTAATTAATTGGTATAGCTTTAATGTGTAGATTATTTGTACTGGTTAGGATAGATAAAAATTGTAAAAGTGGTTCATTTTAGAAGGGGATAAAATATATGAGTGAGATAAATATGAAAGAAAGTGAGTTGTTAGATGATTATGCTCTAAGGCTTATTGATAATAGAGTTGCCTTGGGATTGGAATATTCCGAAGTTTATGAACTTATAACTGGAGAGATATACTCAAATGACAATGCTAGAAAATCACTATACGGAGTTAGGGCTATAGTAGTAGCTAAACAGAAAAATGAACAAGGTCATGTAGAAGAACAATTGGCGAAATTATCATCAAAAGAATCACTAGAAATAAAAGCCGATAATTCACATACTCTTGAAAGATTTGTACTGGCTTGTGAAGAAGACTTGAAGTCACCAGATAGAATTATGTCAATATTAGGCTATGACCCATTAATGTGGGAATTAACTGGCTCTAAGACATCTCGTTGGAATGTATCTAATGGAACTGGTAATGGAAATCACAAAGTACTCTATTCACTTAGAGCTACAGTTAAACCTAGAAAGGTTGAGCTGGATATAGATAAGATAACTAATATAATTAATAATCTTAAAATAGACGCTAAAAAATTAAAGAATTACGACTATGAAAAAGGTAATTATATATTAGAGATACCAATGATGGACGTACACTTTAACAAAATTTCAGAAAGTCGTATAGTTGGAGTGGAGTCTAATTCAGAAACAATAAAGACTGATTTTATGTCGGTTGTTGAATATTTCCTAGCTAAGTCCCATGGGAAAAAAATAGAGAGAATTATTTTCCCTATAGGTCAAGACTATTTTAATTCTGAGGCTAACGGAACTACCACACATGGTACTCCACAAGATAATGACTTACCACATGACCTTATGTTTGAAAAAGGAACTGATTTGTTGTTCGAGGCTATAGAGATGTGTAGAGAGATTGCACCAGTATTAATTCAATTTGTTGCTGGTAATCATGATACAAATATAGCTTATTATGCCACATCTTCATTGAGTAGAATGTATAAGTATAATGGAACAAGTGGTGTTGAGTTTGACTTGCTTCCTAAAAGGAAATATATTGAGTTTGGAAAGTGTTTGATTGGTTACACACATGGAAATAAAGAAAGAGTTAGAATAGAAAAAGAAAATATCATGCAAAATGAAATGCGTGAAGCTTGGGGAAGAACTTTATTCCATGAGTGGCATACAGGTCATGAGCATCACGAAGAAGTTCGTGAGCTTGGTGGTATTAAATATAGAAAAATAAATTCAATAACTGCTAATGACAATTGGCACTATGAAAATGGGTATGTCGGAGCTTTAAGAATGGCACAAGCCTTTCTATGGCATAAGGAATTTGGACTTCTCGACATTTATAATTGTCCAATATTAAACTGATAAATTAGACTTTGCTTAGGCAAGGAGAAAAATGTAGAAATGCATATTTGGTAAAAAATGTGAGAGACCGTTTATTCGGAGACTTACGAAAGCTCCCCAATACTTCGGTATAGTGGGAGTTATGCTCTTTTCGTATAACGGTATTATAACTGCCTTGTAAGCAGATGATGTGCGTTCGATTCGTACATGGAGCTTAAGTTGAGTTATTAGGTCTTAACTATAATTAAAAAACCTAAGTTATTTTAGAAGGGGGTGCTCTGATATGGCACTGAATAAAAAAGTAGAAGAGTCATCTCAATATTTCTGCAATGACTGTGGAAAGACTTTAGGAGAGAGGGCTTTTTACGCAACAAGCAATCCAAAATATAAAGCCTCGAATGGCAAGCTTCCTTTTTGTAAGGTTTGCATTAAAAAATCATTCGAACTTTCATATAAAGAAACACATAATATAAAACATTCAATAATAGCTACATCTATGAGATATGATATTCCGTTTGATGATAGGAATGTCCCAAGCTTTACAGAGGGAGACGATACAACAGTAGAAGAGGCTATCTCTGTATTTTACGTATTTCAAAAATTAACAAGTGGTGCTAATAAGGTACTTTTAGCAAAGGATAGTTTTGATTACGAAGGATGGGTAGGTAAATTACTTGTCAAAGAAGAGTCAAATAAATTGGACAGTGATGAAAAGCTTTTTCTATCTAGTGCAAGTGACGGAGTAACAATAGGTCAAGATGAAATAGCTTTTTTTGGTGAAGGTTATACAAGAAAAGAATATCAGTATTTAGTCAAGAGTTTTCTAGCTTTAGTTCAGTCTTTTGATTGTCCTAATAGTTCTATGGAGTCAGTTTTTAAAGATTTGGCTTTTATGGATATGAGAATAGAAACTGCTAAGAGGTCTGGAGTTTCTGAAACAGAGATAATAAAACTAATCAACGCTAGACGACTATTGTTTAGAGATGGTAATATAGAATTAAACGAGAAAACTGGTGATGATAATATTGAAGGTCTTGGAATGCAGATAAAAAGAATGGAGCAAACTAGACCAGCAAGTGACCCACTACCAGAATGGGAAAATTCAAAATTAAATCAAATAGCTACTATAATCGCTGGTCATATATTGAGTGGTGAGGGTATAAACAATGAAGTAACAAAAGATTACGAGAAAATTCTAGAGCCTCACAGTATCAACGCTGAGGAAATTTTGTCTGGAAGTGTTTCTGATGAATAGTGTTTCTTATAATAATCTTATAGATAAATATAAGACAAAAACAAAAGAAGAGATTTTTGGTAATAGAGATTTTTTAGGAGAGTATGGTAGAGACGCAAATTTAATAGAGGATGTGTCTACTTATGAAGATAAACTAGCTTTATGGGTTACTTATTATAGAAAATTTCCACATATATTTGTTAAAGATTATCTGGGGTTTGAATTAAAAGAATTCCAGATTTATTTACTTTATAGTATGATGTCTAAACCAAACTTTTTGTTTAGTGGTGCTAGGGGATTAGGTAAGACTTTTATTGCCGCAGTTGCAGTAATAATAATTGCTATACTGTACCCAGCTTCAAAGATATTAATAGTTTCTGCTACAAAACAACAAAGTTATCAGATAATAGTAAAAATTACTGAGATAAGAAGTACTTTATCTTCTAATCGTAACTTAGACTATGAAATTTCTGAGTTTCGAGATTCCGTTAACACGATTAAGCCAAATATTGAATTCTTCAATGGTAGCTTTATTAAAGTTATTGTTGGTAGTGATAATGCAAGGGGTTTCAGAGCTAATGTATTGATATTGGATGAGTATAGAATGATAGATGAGGTAGTCTACACTACCGTTCTTAAGAGATTCTTAACTACGCAAAGACAACCACCGTATTTAAATAATCCTAAATATGCTAATATGATTGAGCGTAATAAAGAGATATTTCTATCTTCTGCTTGGTATCGTTCACATTGGTCTTTCCAAAAACTTATGACTTATTATAAAGATATAGCTAGAAACGGTACTGATTCGACATATAGTTTAATATCGCTTCCATATCAAGTTAGTATTATGGCTGGACTTGTTAATAAAGAGCAAATCAAAGAAGAAATGTTAGAAGAAGGTTTTGATTTCAATGCCTTTCAAATAGAAATGGGAGCTAGGTGGGCTGGTGGCTTAGAAAATGCCTATTATGCACATGATAAACTTATTGATTGTAGAAGTGTTGTCTATACGGAATTAACAAAGTTTCTTAAAGATGAGGTTGATATAAAAGAGTTTAAAAATATACCTAGAGTACCTAATGAAGTTAGAATAATATCTGCCGATATTGCTCTAATGGGTAATACTTCGAATAAGAATGATAATACAGTATTAAGCTATATGGTTGGTTATCCAAATAAAACAGGTCAGTATTATATAAGAGAAGTTCGATATATGGAAGTTATTAGTGGTGGTGTTCAGATAGATACTCACTCAACTAGAATTAGAGAGTTGTATGAAGAATTTGAATGTGACTATATTGTATTGGATTCAAATGGTATTGGTATGCAAGTGTATGGTGACTTAATAAGAGATATGAAACATCCAATAACTGGACTGCCTATGAGTGGTTTCGGATGTATGAATGATGATGCAATGCAAGCATTAGTTCAAAATAAAGAAGCTGATAAAATAATCTTCTCTGTTAAGGCTAGTGCACCATTGAATAAAGAAATGTATTCAGATTTACAATCTAGGATTGTTCGTAGACATTTAAAACTTCCTATAGATAGTAAACAAGCAGATAATTTGTTTTCGAAAAGTAAGAAGTATCCTGTTTGGATAACAAAAGAATTAGAAATATATAACGGCTTACTAAGTAGTTATGTAGAAACAGACAAACTAATTAAAGAAATGATTAACCTAGAACTCGTTGATATAGAAGCTATAAAACTAAGAGAAAAAAGCGGTAAGCGAAAAGACCGATTCTCTTCTGTAGCCTATGGAAATTACTTTCTATCTACATTGGAAAGTAATTTATTAAAAAGTAATAATTTTAACTGGGCTAGTTTTCGTGCAAGTAGTCAGTCAAGTGGGTATGTTAGGAGCGTAACTTATTAGAAAGGGGGCGTAAATTTGTTGAATTTAGATGGGGATACTCCCCAAGATTTAAATACAGTAAATAATGAACAAAGAAATGAATTATTCAATAATTTTATAAAAAATTATTCTAAAAGTATAAGTGCATCGCTAAAAGGTGGTGGTGGTGGAAAGTCTAATATTTACAATCCAATGATGGGCAATAACATGACACAATCTGTTAGTTCTGATTCTTCAATGCCCACCTCTGCACAAATAGAACAATATTTAAAGAATCCTTCTAAATATGAAAAACAACTTAGGAACGTAAGCAACTATTTAAATGATAGCGTAATGCAATATAAGAGAACCATTAGTCACTTCAAATCCATACTCACATTTAGATATGATTTGAGGATACAAGAAGATTACAAAGACGAAGAAAAAGATACAGTAATAAATTCTAGGTCTAGATGTAATTCGTTTTTAAGAGACTTTAATATACCTTATCATGCTAAATTTATTATGGACAGATGCTTAGTAAATGGTGGTGGTTTTTATTATTTACAGAAAAACGAAGATTTTATAACTCTACTAGAAATGCCCATTGACTATTGCTATATAACAGGTAGATGGGATAGGGGCATTACTTATGCTATAGACTTAAATTATTTTAATATTTATACAAATATGCAAAAAACTATGCCAGAGATGTATGAGTATTATAAGATATTTATCGAAGCAAAAAAAGCTAATTCACCAAACTATAGAGATTTACAATATTACCCAGTACCAATTGAGAATGGTTTTGTGTTTACATTTGACTCTAATGATACGTCTATAATTCCACCTTTTACTGGTGTTTTTAGAGATGCAACGGCTATATTTACATATAAGAATTTATTAATGCAGAAAACTGCACTAGAAACTTGGAAAGTAATAGCTCAGAAAATTCCATTAGATAAAAATAACACTCCAATATTAAGTGGAGAGCAAGCTCAAATCTTTATTGATTTTGCTCAAAGTGTAATGCCTAGCGGTACAGCAATGTTTGCCACACCTATGGAAATAGAAGAGATAGATTTAGCAGGTTCTTCTAATCAAAACAATATTGTAGGTAGAGGCGAAGAGTTATTCTGGAGAAGTGTCGGTGTAAACGGAAGTTTAATGGACGCAACGGACAAGTCAAGTGCTACTATGAAATACTCATTAATAAACGATGAGGGCTTTTCAGACGATATTTATCAGCAATTCTCAGACTTTATAAATTTACAATTAAGACTTATATCTAGAACATATAGATTTGGAGTTAAGTTTTATGGTAATAAATATTTAGATGAGGAAACACTGAAAGTATATAAAGATACGGCAATTACAACCAACGGACTACTCAGTAAGATGTATGCTTATATGGGGTATGAACCATTCGAAGTCAATTCGAATCTTAAACTTGAAAGAGATTTGGGAATTAAAGAGTTATCTATTCCCATTATATCTGGATTCCAACAAACTGGAGACGGTAAGGCTGGAGCACCAGAAAAAAGCTTAGAGGATATTGGCGATAGTGGTTTGGCTACTAGGGATAATGACGGAAATGAGGTTGATGGGTAATGAAAATAGTAGATAAGGATAATATACTCGTAAAAAGAGAAAATTGCTATCAATGTTATTCATTAAATCTAAACGACTTTTTACAAAATGAAAAGAAGATACTTCCAGTTAGAGTCTCAATAAGTGAAAAAACAAATAAGAACTGCTATTGGTTTATTATGACTGATAGCCTTGACGTTGCACTTAAAGAATGGACAGCTAGAAAGAAAGAAGGCAATTTATACAAACCGAAGGTGGTGAGAAATTATGAGTCTCGATAAAATTAGGTATTCTATAGATAACTTCGAAGTGATAATGAACACAGAGGCTTTTATGGTCTTATCATTAGATTTGATATCAGAAAATGAAAATCGTCACAATACAGAATTTCTTGCACAAGATATTGAAAAGAATATCTATAGGCTAGCGAATAAACCAGTTAACTGTGTATTCAGAGGTGCAAAAACAGACTTCAAGGAACATGCATTTACGGAACAAGATAAGAAAGACCAATTTGCTATCGGAACTATGCCAGAAACAAATAATGCTAGGATAGTTTACAAGGACGGAGTTAGGTTTTTAAGGGCTAATGCTATAATTTGGAAATATTTATTTCCAGAAGCAGAAAGTATATTATTAAGACGAAAAGAAGTCGGAGTGTCAATTGAGATTCAACCATTATCAGCATATAGAAAACCAAACGGTGTAATGGTTATAACCGATTGGGATTATATGGCTATAACCCTATTGGGATATGGTGTCAACCCAGCGATAAATAACACTTCTGCTAGAATTGAGAAATACTCTTTAGATTCCTTAAGTGATAGGTATTTAGAGAAAGCCATGATAACTTATGGTACTCTTGTAGATAGTTATGAGATACCAGATAGATTCAAAAAGAATATCAATTCCGAACTTGGAAAAGTGCAAACTAATCCAAAAGCAATAACGGAAGCTATTGATACTTTTAATAGAAACACATTAAGCTATTCAGAAATTATTGCATTGAAACAAAAAATAGTGTCTTTTGACGAATCGTCTAGGAAGCTTTTTAGTGGAATAGATTTTTTAGATTGGACTGATGCAATAGAAAAAGAAAGAAATGGAGGTACGGAAGAATTGGAAAAAATTAAAGAATTGTTAATTGAAAAATTTAGTGATAATTTAAAATACTACACACATAACGAAACCACTGTTTTTTGTTTTGATTATGAAAGTGCTCAATTTAAAGGATTCGAGTACTCATATAAAGAAACAGAGGGCGTGATAGATTTTAGTGTTGTAGAAGAATTTAAAATAGTTGCTAAATTAGAAGGTTCAGATGAATTCAAAGCAGTTGAACTAATAACAGAAGATGAGAAAGTTCAAGACTTGAACATGTACTCAATTAGTGAAATGGTAGCAATGAAGGAAACTGTCACTAGCTATTCAGAAAAACTCGAATTGGCTGAAAAAGAAGCACGAGAGAAAATAGTAGCCTATCAGGAAATAGAAACTAAACTTGCTGATATTGAGACTAATACTAAAGAAGCTGAAACTAAGTATTCTGCTAGTTTAGAAGTTGCTAAAACAGAAAAAGAAGCTATGGAGTTAAAATTTTCAGAGGCACAAGAAAAAGCTCTTTCTTATGCGGCTTTAGAAACTGAACTTACCGAACTAAGAACTTTCAAAGAAGAGAAAGAAAAAAATGAAAAAGCAGTTGAAGTGAACAACCTTTATGCTAAATATTCACAATATTTGACAGAAGAAGATACGGTACTCTTAAATGAGAAAGTTTCAACAATGGACATCAAAGACTTTACTAAAGAAGTATATAGTATAGCCGTTCCAAAAATTGAAGCTAAGATTGAAGGTTTAATTAAGAAGCAAGAATTAGACGATAAATCTAACTCCAACTCATTAAATTATAATCTACAGGATAATGTAGACGTAAAAGACAACACCGAGAAACCAAAAACAGCACTTGAGCGAATAAAAGAATTAATCGCTTAGAAAATAGGAGGAATAAATCATGGCTATTAGAACAGCTTACGCATTACATACTGATTACCCAGAGCAATTAGTAGAGACAGTCGAAATTCCAACAGGGGAAACATATAAAGTTGGAGACGCAATTGTAGCAGAAGTATTAAATACAAACTCTAATAAAGTTTATTTAGGTTCACAGGTATCAGACGTAACAACAGAAAGACCATTAATGATTATCGACCAAAAGTTCGTTGAGCTTGCTAGTGGATTAAGACTTGATGGTGCTAGTCTTTTAACAGACTTGGAATTCCATGAGGGAGACGTAATTACTGCAATCAGACCTTTAGTTGATATGAAGTATGAGTTTGCTCAAGACAATTTGGCTAATACTGGTGTAGTAATTCCAGCAGTTGGCGTATTTATTGTACCAGTAGCTGGAGGCAATCAATGGGCTACCTCAGCAACAATAGGAACAGCATTAGTAGCGTATAAGATTGAAGCTTTAGCAACTATCCCAACAGGTGGAAACATGGCTCTTGGTTATAGCGCAAGCGTAATCACTAGATGTGTAAAAGCCTAATATAAAGAATAAGGAGGAAATAATATGAACGTAATTAAATATTCTTTCGATAACGTAATCGAAGATGAAAGTCAAGTTTTAGTTGAAGGATTAGTTTCTTTAACAAAAATGGCACTCAATAAAAAAGCCAAAGACAACAAATTAGCTAAAATGTACTCTATTTCTGATGAGAACTATGATGAGTTAAATAAATCTACTAAAGAAGCTTGCCTTACTTACTCAGCAAAACAAGCTGGAATTGATACAGTAGTAGATGTAATGACTAGAAAAGGCTTATCAAGAGCATTGCAAAATGATTCTTTTGAGTGGAACTTTTTCTCAATCCAAACGGCTACTCTTGGCGTTTTGCTTGCTGATACAGAAGTAAGAGCTATGGAAGGTTTTGTACAACTGCACACAGTTGGTTTAGGCGATTCTTTAACATTAGATATCGGTACTAAAGCACTTTATGACGTTGAAGAAGCTAGTTATGGTAACAATGTAACTAGACCCAGAAAACACTTCAAACAACCAGTTACAATTACACCAACTCCTAAAGAAGCATCGGTTCAATTTGATGTAGTTCAAATGCTTACTAACAACTATGATTTTGGTGCTGAAATGGCTAAAATTGTATTGTCGATTAGAAGTAAACAATACCAAGATTCAGTTGAGTTGTTATTTACAGGTACTCCATTGGTAGGTACGCCTTTCTATGAACCTAGTTTCAACTTAGCAAACTACACTAATCTAGCTGAACTAGTATCGGCTGTTAACAATACTACTGCTACAGCTTATGGTACAAGAAGTGCTTATAGAACGGCTTCTGCAAATGTAACAACTGGTTCTGCTACTCTTGACGAGATTAATAAAACTGGTTTCATCACTGACCTTTGGGGTGTTAACTCAAGAATTATAGAGCAATCAGTAGACTCAAGCACACCTGCTTTCGCTTTCAGAGTTCCAGCAGATAAACTCTTAATAATCGGTAACAGCGTTGGAGCACCTGTTCAACTTGTTCAAGAAGACTATGTTTCTGTAATTATGGAAGACGGAGCAAAGAAAAATATCATGACTAAGGTTTACAAATACATCTATAGCTACACAGTAGCCGCTGTATCTGGAAATCCTTATGGAATCATAGAAGTATAAGACAAAAAAAGAAACTGTAAACTTAAAGGGGAGAGTAAGCTCTCCCCTTTATATTTTTAGAATTTATTTATAGAAGGAGATTAAAAAATGGAAGAGAAAAAAGCAATAAACTCAAACGCAACAAAAGCAGAACTCAAGAGCATATTAGAGGAAACTGAGGCTCAAAAAAAATTAGCAGAAGAAAGAGAAAATGAACTATCAGAACAAGTTGCCAAACTTAGTGAGGAAAACAAGAAGAAAGAAGAAACATTTGAAGACCAAATGAAGTCGATGCAAGCAATGATTCTTCAATTACAAAATGCACAAATTCAAACTCAACAAAATAAACCAAGTAGAAGAGTCGAAGAGACTATCGCTATCAAATCATATCTAATAGGTAAAACAAGTATTAGTATTGACAGAGAAGGTAGTTATGTAACATATGGCTATACTGGTGCAGTTGAAGATGTTACTATAACCAATACGCAGTCATTAATTAATTTTGGTAAGAACAAACAACTGTTTATAAATGGACTTTTATGTTTTGAAGATGAAGAAAATTATAACTTCTTTAAAATTAAACCTAGAACAATACTTACAGACGAATATATTATTGATTCATTCAAAAAAGATGATAAGGAATTCGCAGTAGAGATTAAAAGAATAACGGACAATAAAAAAATACCAAGTGTAGTACACAATTTTACCCATAGAGCTGGTTTGCTTTATAAAGAGGGTAAATTAACTGATGTAAAATATACAACTATGGAAATTTTTAAAAATTTCTTTGGATATGGGCTACTTGAGCTAAACGTACAATTTTTAGAAGAATAAGAGGAAAAGAGGTGCAGTTAAATGGTTTTATTTGATGATATTTATACGTTAAATGGCTTAATAATGAAAGACTTGAAACTACAAAACAAATCAGATAATATTTATTATTTTATGCTTTATCAGTACTTGTCATTTGCTATTAGCGAATTTTCGCAATATTGCTATAAAGACCTATTAGACATTGTACCTTTCCAGCAAACAATTGATACCTATGAATCTGATGGAGTAGAGACTAATTTTATATTAGAAGACACACCTCCATTGGATTATCTTTTTTATGTTAGTGTAGACAATGTAAAACTAAATAGTAATGAGTTTTCTTATGATAGCCTAACGAATTCAGTTACAACAACTTATGGTGGAACAAATATCTATATAAGTAGTTATGTAATTGGCTATTTCAATGAAGATATAAATCTTAGAGAGAAAACTATTTTATCTGAGGCTATGACTTCTGTTTTTGTGGCAAGTTTTGTTAATGATGGTGGACAGTTAGCACAGATAATGTATAGTGGTGTTGATATGTTTTCACAGAGTCAACACAATAAAGTTAATATAAACATAGAAGATTTTAGGAGAAGTAATTCATTTAGACAAATGATATACTACAGCTATGGTAGAGATATGCCAAGTACAGTTAAGTTGGCTAAGAGAGCTGGTGAGTAATGTTAAATAGTAGGGAAATTTGGGGTCAAATAAAAAGGACTCCTAGGGAAAACTATATACAGGTTGAAGACCATATGTTAAGAAGCAGGTTCGAAGATACCTTAAATGCAGAAACTTACTTTAAAGATTTTGATATGCTTAATAGTTATGTTGGTTGGATTTATGATGATTCTAGTGAGAGGAAGGACTTAGAAAGAAAGTTTTTACAAGTTCATCCAGATGATAGCATAAGACAAGGTGAGTATATACATTGGAATAATGGTACTTGGATTTGTCTTGGCGTTGATACTCAATATGCTAATAAGCAAAAAGGTATGATTTATGAATGTTTAGATGAAAATATGAATTGGATAGATGAATATGGATATCACAGTTTTCCATTCTTCTCATTAGCTAAAGTACTTAGAGACCCATTGTCTGATGGTAGGGCTATCTCATTAGTAGAGGATACTATGGAGGCTTACCTACAGAATAATGAAGAGACTATAAGAATAAATGAAAATGTAAGGTTTGCATTCGGAGTTGATAGTATTTTTAGGGTGATTGAACGTATAGATTATGCTATAGACAATACTTTAAAAATAATAATGAAAAAGGATGAGAGAAGACCTACAGATAACTTTATAGATAATATAGCTGAAAATACTATTATACAGATAATAGTAGAGCCTTTATTTATAAATGGAAATATTGGTGGTCAACAACAACTTATGAGTACTATAAGAATAAATGGAAAAGAAGATTTAACTAAAACTATAGTTTGGTCAAGCTCTGACCCTTCAATTGCAACTATTAATAGTTTTGGTCTCGTGAGTTTTGTTTCTTTGGGTATCTGCAATATAGTAGCTGAATATAACGGTATAAAAACAACCACTTCGGTAGAATGTACAGCTACCCCTATAATCAGTACTGAATATATAATAGAGCCCCTTATAGAGATAATACCAATCGGAAAGTCTTATGTATACACAATTAATAAATACGTTAATGGAATTCTAGTTCCAGATTCGTTTACTATAACAGATATGACAGTATCATCAACTGGATATGAGTTCAATCAAATAACCTCCAATACATATTCACTTAAAAACGTTTCAAATAATAATTTGAATGTTGAGATTGAAGCGTCTAATGGTATTGATATAACTAGTAAAATCTACAAATTAAGGACGTGGTAAAATGGCTGGAAATTTTGAAGAATTAGACGATATCGTACAAATAATGCAGGTTCTAGCAAGTAGTGATAGATTCACTAAGATGCTACATAATAAAGATATAGATGCAGAAAATACGAGTTTACCGATTGGTATAGATAATATTGACTTGATAGAATATAGTTCTTTATATCCATATATGAAAGTTATAGACCTATCAGAAGAAGGTGTTAATACGTATGTTAATGTATACTATGGTATGTCTGCAAACACTGCTGGCACAAAATGGTTTAAAAGGAATTCTCTGTTTATCGATGTCTATGTGCACCAAGACTTGTGGAAAATAAGTACAGGTATTAGAACCTATAAGATTATGCAAGAAATCGATAAAAAAATAAATGAGAGACCAATTCCCAAGATAACCAGTAGTTTTTCTTTTAAGGATTACAGAGCCATTCCCAGCGTCAATGCAAAATATGCTGGTTTTGGTATAGTCTACGAAAAAGTAGATATAGGGTTTGGTGATTGTAATGTTGAGTGATTTACAAGTACTGTCTGGTGAAGATATTCATATCGTCAGCATCGAAGATGGTTTTAATATTAAGATAAAACATCCGAAACTTATAGATATAAAAGAGGTTAAAGAGGAGAATTATGGAACATTTATAGAGACTTTTTGTTCTAAGCCTTTTGATTTATTAGCTAATTTACATAAGGTTAATATCGACTATGAAACAATCGGTGAGTATGAGTTATTTAATATGATATTCCCTAGTAATTATTATTCTGAGGATGATTCGTTTAGACAAGTATTCGATATGTTTTTTGAGTTAGAGGGCGATTTATTAATACCTTCAACAGATAAAGATGAAATTACAGAGTATATAGATATCCTTGAAGACGGCTCAAGCAAAATAATTATGAATAAAGAATCTTTTAGTTCGATACAGCAAGCTATAAAAATGCTAACTGGATTTACCAATAAAAAACCAGAGAAATTTGCTAATGCCAAAACAAAAGAGGCATATATAGAAGATGTATTGGAAAGTTTAGAGATAGCTGAAACAGAGAGAAGTAGTAATTCAATGATTACAATGGCAGACTTAATAGGTGCTGTCATATTAGATACTTCTTATACCTATGAAAATGTGTGGGATATGTATATATATCAGTTTCACTCTTGTACTCGTATGATTCTCAAAAGAGAAGATTACAATAATACTATGACAGGTATTTATACTGGTAACTTAGACCCAAAAAAAGTTAATTTAGACAAACTTTATTGGCTCAACAAAAATTAAAAGAAACTAAGGAGGATTTAATATGAGTAACTTAGCAATGCAGAAAGTTATGAGAATTAGAGGTTATAACATTTTAACCGACAAAATGGAATTGGTGTTAAAAGGACTAAAAGAATCAACTTTTACAAATGGTAAGGAGTCTACATTCGTTACAAAGGACAATGTAAAAATTGCTTCTTTTGATTTCGGTAGCAGTGCTTCAATAAGTGGTTCAAGTGCCTATATTCAAGATGACCTGTTAGCGGCTCAATTGGGTGTGAACGCACAAATTTTAACAGCAACATCAGCAATTAGACACACAGAAATATTAACAGTTGCAACTTTAACAGCGGATGGTACTAAGACGGCAACTGGTACTGTTGGTGCAGAGGTAAAATTTGCCTATGTGCTAGATACAGACGGAAATCATCTCGGAGGCGATGGTGATTTAACACAAGGAGCTGTGGCTAGTGCGACAGAGTTTTCTTATGATAGTGGAACAAATGTATATACTTTTGATAGTGTTGCAGATGGAGCTAAAGTAGAAGTAGCTTACTACCCAGAAACCGCTACAGCTAAAAAAATAGAATCTATTACAACAAACTTTACAAAAACATTGAGATTAGAAGCTGAATTAATGTTCAAGGACGTTTGTACGGATACGTTGGAATATGGTTTGATGGTAGCAGAAAAAGGTAAGATATCTGGTACTTTTGAGTGGACTTTAACCGAAGGTGGAGACCCAGCAGTACATAACTTCTCAGCAGACTTTTTGAGTGACTGTGATGATAATATGTATGCTATTTACTTTTACGACCCAGCAGATATGACATAATATTAATTTATTTTAAAGGTGGTTATTCACATGGCTAACAATATGAATATATGTAAGAATTGTAGTAAAGAGTATGTTCAATGTAAGCCATGTGAGGAAACCTATAGTAAAGTATATTTTGCATGGAGAACTAAATATTGCTCTCCAAAATGTATGGCAGAAAGCATGTCGATAATTTTAGAAAGTGGTGAACCTATGAGAATAGAATATAATAAAAAAACTTACACAATTAAAGAATATGATTTAGATAAGGACTTATTTATAACTTCGAACGAGATGAAGTTAAAGGCGATTGATATTACAGCATTTATGATTACCAGCGAAGAGTTTGTTAAAACGCTGAACCATACTCCTAAAGTATCAAAAGCTAAAGTTCTGAAAGAGCAAGTAGCTGAGGAAGTGGTTGATTAAACCGCTTCCTTTTTTTTTAACTAGTAGCAACCATTAAAAGAAACCTTTTAAAGCTTGAGTAAACTACGTAATTACTCAAATATAGGAGTTTTCTATAAAAGAGAGAGGGAATAAATTATGAATAGAATAACAAGCGCAGATGGAGTTAGTGTAGTAGGTGAGGATTTAATTCCAGCTATGAGAGCTTTTACAAGTATAGCGGGCAAAGACGATAAATACTATACTTTTCGCCCTACTATGAGCTACTTTGAGAGCGACATAGCAACAACAGTAAGTATTAATGGTGAAAATCCAATTCCATTGAAATTTGACGGTGTAGATAGGTATACAATGACATTAGATGTTGGAATGGTACTAATTAAGAGTTTTGTGATAACAAACGTAGTAAGTTGGCAAGCAACGTTCCTATACTAAATTTCTATAATTACCTTAAAATCGATATTTTAATAATTATTGAATAAGGAGTAATTGACAGTAACAAGAAACTACATAGTAAAAAACAATATACTTTAAACGACGTAATCTAGCACCTATTCTACCAATAATATTCACAACTAGAATGTGGAGTGATAGTGGATTATAGTCAGATTTAGAGATATGGAAAGATTTGGTGTAATGTATGACACAACAAATAACAAACAATTGCGAGACAGGAGTGGTGAGATAAATGGCAGAAGCAATAATTACAAGACGTGGAAGTTCTTTAAAAATTAACGGGCAAGACAT
>Ga0209414_1000280_pt1 | contig 24028 bp, 16 predicted proteins | sample LakVidmifraction_4_FD_181154 | JGI IMG/M metagenome (GOLD analysis project Ga0209414, IMG submission 181154) | Hypersaline microbial communities from Lake Vida, Antarctica - Brine Hole Two &gt;0.2 micron (SPAdes) (version 2) | ecosystem: Environmental > Aquatic > Non-marine Saline and Alkaline >...
TTTTGTATTAGCTGGGCTACAGCATGAATCTGCAGTTTTAGGGTTGTTTTGCAAATTGCCACCTGTAGCGGCGGGCGGTGACCGCCGAAAATAACCTGCAACCGAAAAATCAAGGACAAAAACACTAATTGCAATGTTTTTGTTGACAATACATAAGATATTTGGCATATTTACACCTTATTTAAAGTAACAATTTTGCGGGTGTTGCTTAGTGGCTAAAGCTCTAGCTTCCCAAGCTAGTTACACGAGTTCGATTCTCGTCACCCGCTCCATTTCTTCCGTTCTAAGTTCTAAAAGAACAAATTGCCACTTCCAGTCGGTCTTATGGCCGACAGTAGTGGAACATCCTATTTTGTATTAAACAGTAAGTCCTATTTACTTTTTACTATCAACTATTTACTATCCTCTTCATCAACCATCTTGTCGCCCATAGAAAAAGGCGGATCTGCAAAAATAACTTCTCCCATCAGACCCAAAGTACTCCTGCCCTGTTTAGGGGAGGTGGCAGGCACAGCCTGACGGAGGGGTATCCTTCTCTTTTCGATTTTTTATGTTACCAGAAGATTTTCTTCAATTTCCAATTGAATATTGTTTTTCACAATAACTTCTCGCCAATTGCTATATTGTGCAGGAGGGCAATAACAATGACTTCTTTCATCATATTCTCCTTCAACACCTGTCATAACAGTCATAGAGTTTGTCGCAGCAGCTTTTACACCATCATCTGTGGCTCTTTCTCCTGCATAGAAATCATTACCTGGCCACGAAACATGATCCCATGCCACACAGCTGAACAACTCGCACTCTGAAAAGTCATCACCGGCTTCTTCATACACACTTGGATGACAAAGTTGAGGTTTCTTGTCATTTCCATTAAGTAATGGTCTAACTAAAAAGGATATCCCCTGAATCTCATGTCGATCATTTTCGCACTCACCATAGGGATCATAATAAACAGCTCGAATATGTGAAAAATGTTGCCCATGTGTCTGTAAAAAAGTCATAAGAGATTTCTTAAGTTCATCACCTAATTGCCCTATGAATCTTTCGGCAAACTGACCACAACCGAGACCTGGGATTGTGATAAATGCTTGTTTCTTGTTTTGTTTAGCAACCTGATTAGCATATATAAACAGAGGCAACAACCGTCGCTCATAAAGTGCATAATATTTTTCAGAGTCGATATACCCATCATGCGTGACTTCATCCCAATCAGCAGATATGCTTGCTACACTTCGCAATAATGCCCCAGGAGTAAACAAAAGAGTAGCATTAAATGGATTTTCATATACATCAGGATTAAAGTGTTTCCCATTGTCATAGACAGTGATTGGGGCGGCTATACCAATATCGCCTAATATTGATAATTCTTTAAAACTCCAGTCTGAACCGTCACCATGAATTTCACTTTCTGCAAAAATTTGAGGACGTTTTGTGTTCATCAACACATCCAGAAATCTTTCGACAGTCAGAGATGATAAGTCATGTTTTTTTAGTTTCTCTTGGACATAATTTCCCGCAAGTATCTCAGACCGAAGTTCCGCAAGATAATTCTCAGCCTTCTCGTATGTAACCCTATTTACCAAAACTTTATACTGTTTCATAATCTCCTTACAAAAGATAAAATCTTATCTTTAAATATTCACAATTATTCTTTCTTCTAAAACACTCAAACTAGCTGCTATTCAGACACATCTTCACCATGTCAACAATATAAAAGCTTGCTGTGTTTGACAATTAAAACAAATTAAGAATATTTTTTCAATATTATTTTGTCAATTTTAGTGTTTAAATGATTGTTAAACCAAATACAGCTTTATATTGTTTCATTCTTCGTACTATGTATTAAGTGACAACTCCCCTATCTTTCTGGTTTTTAGGAGCCATTCGATGAAATCGAAAAGGGCTTTTTGATAATGCTAGTTGAAAATTTGTTTTCATAAGAGCAATTATAAAAAGACCGTTGTTATCTCTAGCTTGCTAGTCCCGCTAAGCGGGATGTTGGAATGCTTTCAAAAACATTTTGTCTTTTCTTTGCGCCTTTAGCGTCATTTGCGTTAAAACTCTTTCTTAATCTGTGCAAATCTGCGTAATCTGCAGATGAAAAACATAGGGGCAACACATAGGTAGCCCCCTACACAAACCCAATGCCTATCTAACCATCTAACGAACTAACTATCAAACTGATTATCATTTCTTCTCAAAGAACGCCTTATACCCTTTGTATGTCATGTATATATCAATCTTACCAGCAACTTCAACCGTCGAATGCATGCCAAAAAGCCCGACACCACAATCAATAACTTCCATACCATATCTCGCCATGAATTTAGAAATTGTACCGCCACCACCTTCATCAACCTTGCCAATCAATCCCATCTGCCAGCAGACCTTTGCTTCATTAAATATGCTTCGTATTTCTCCAACAAATTCTGCACTGGCATCTGATCCACCACTCTTGCCCCTACTACCTGTGTATTTCACCAAAACACATCCATGATTCATTTTTGCCATATTACCATTTGGTGCACTTACATCCGGATAGTTTGGATCATGAAGACAGCAGACATCTGCAGATAACATTTTAGAGCGACTCAAACAGCGACGAACATTAAGGTTTGTTGACTTTGAATTTTCAAGAGCAAGAACTTCTGCAACTGTATTTTCAAAGAAAAATGAGTTCATGCCGGTATTACCTTCTGAGCCAATCTCTTCCTTATCACACATTAAAACAACTGATGTATATTCAGGAATCTCTTTCATATCAAGAGCGGCACGCAATCCTGCATATGCACATACCCTATCATCATGTCCATATCCACCAATCATAGATCTGTCAAATCCAATTTCTCTTGCAGGTCCCGCCGGCACAATTTCCAGCTCTGCACTTACAAAATCTTCTTCTGTTATTCCATATTTCTCATTAAGAATTTTTAGTATATTTTCCTTAATAGGATTTTTAATCTTGTCTGACTTCTTGTCAATTGGTCTGCTGCCAACAAGAACATTCAATCCCTCGCCTGTGATTGCAGTACTTAAGGGCAGTTTTGATTGCTTTGCAGCCAAATGTGGAAGCAAGTCTGTTATTGTAAAGATAGGATCAGTTAGATCTTCGCCAATTGAAATATCAACTTTGGAACCATCTTCCTTTACAACTACACCATGAATTGCAAGAGTTGAGGATACCCAATGATATTTTCTTATTCCACCATAGTAACTGGTATCTAAAAGGACAACACCACCATCTTCATACAATGGAACAGGTTTGGAGTCCAAACGCGGTGCATCTGTATGTCCGCCAACAATTCTCAAACCATCTGTTAATGGCTTGTTGCCGATATTCACAAGCATGATTGTCTTACCATTGAAGCCAATATATATTTTGTCGCCAGCTTTTAGCTTTTTCTTCTCAGAAATATTCACATATCCATGCGCTTCCGCAAGCTTTACTGATTCAGTGTATGCCAAACGTTCTGTTTTGGATTTACTTAAAAACTCCATATATTCAGAACAATATTTTTCTAAACTTTTTTCTTCACGTTTTGTTAAACCATCCCACCCATTCTTGGGTGACCAATCAAATGACACTTCTTTTGCTTTTGCTTTTGCCATTTTTTTATTCCTTATTTTTTTAAATTATTTCTTATCTCGCCATTGCCGCATTGTGCTAATGTGTTCGCCCAGCTGGCTGGCAACTTAGCTATAAGCTCTTAACGCGATTCGCCAAAGGCGAATAACTAACCACTAACAACTGACCATTAACAACTATTTTTGTATTCTATACATCTTTTACCTTTTATTAAAGCATAAATAGTGTTTTTTTATAAATTAAAAGAAAAACGTTCTAAGAGCTCAATTCGTGACAACGGGGAGAATATGAGAAATATGGGAATTGTGGGAACTATGAGAATCGCAGATACTCGTACTACTTGGTACGTGCTAAGTATTAAGAAGCAATGCCGCTTCTTGCTGTTTTTTAGAGCAGTTCGATGCAATCTCCTGCACTGTTCCTTATCCCGAACATCCTGTTATCCGGTCAAAAATTTTCAATTTTCAATTATTTTATGCTCAAACCCTGCGAAGCCTGGAACTGCCGAGCAACTTAATTCATCACAGATGGTTTTTATTCCCTTTTCTCCAGTACAATGACATGGAATTAAATGCTTGATATTAAATGATTTCAAACTATCAATTGTCTTTTTAATCCTATTGTCATCAGCATTAACAAGATGAAACCCGCCAATTAATGTATGAATATTTGTTTCACCTGTAATATCTATAATATAATTTATAATATTAATAATTCCAGAATGAGAACATCCGACACATATAACAAGACCTTTATCTGTCTTTATCCACATTGCCATATCATCTTCAATTAAATCGTCAATCAATCCCTCTTTATCAAGATAAAATGGACCGCCGGTATCTTCAAAATTGTTTTTTCTCGGCACATAACCAGTTAAACCAATGTTTTCTGTTATCATTGTTGGCGTGGGAGTATCAATTAAGTGGTCTTTATCAAGCGCCTGTAATACTTCTCGTGCGTCATTATGCATATTTATGGGCTTAGGAATATTTTTGCGTATACTATAACGATCTACAAATCCAGTTTTATTCATAAAAACTTGTGCATTTGGAGATTTCGATAATACATCAACCACCCCTCCTGTATGGTCGTAATGACCATGACTAAGAACAAGTGTATCTATACAGGATAAATCTATTCCTAATTTATCAACATTCTTTTGCAAAGAGTCCAACTGACCTGTATCAAATAGTATCTTATGACTATCCGCTTCAATAAACATGGAAAAACCATGCTCACAACTTAATCCTTCTGCGGCCTTGTTATCCACTAAAATTATTATTTTCATGATCGATCCTTATTTGTTTTTTATTGTAAAATGAGACGTTTTACCTAATCTAATGAATATCCAATTTCCAACACTCAATATCCAACATCCAAGGTAGGACACTGCCGTGGGCAAGTGCGAGCTTTGCTCGTGTTTTTATTCCCTGGGTTGAAACCCAGGGCTACAAAGATGTCGCTCCTCGGGAGCTGGAGTCATCGTTGCTAACATGCATTATTCACAAACATTGGCTCTTTTTTTTACATAAAAAAGGACTACGGACTTAGTGACTAAGGACCAAAACAAACTATGCTTATTCAAGCAACTGTTGACTTTTTTAAGTCATTTGGTCCTTGGTCATTTAGTCTAATTGAAAGTCACTACTTTCGGCTCATAGAGCCGACTCTACATTGCTTGCCAATAAATGTTGTTAGCTCATAATGTAGCGTCCGCTCTATGAGCAGATTTTTTGACAGTACCTGTCTTTACCTCGTGATATCACTGTTCGTAACCATCCAATCCCCCAGTCCATAGTGATAATGATCAGCAATAACTGAACATTTAACTTGAAACAAAAAATAGACTTTAAGTTTACATGTATTTAAGGTTTCAAAGTTGCCCTGACCTTTTGCAATGATCACATCAGCACCATTAAAACAGTCAACAAATTCAGAAGATGACTGCTCTAAAGATGTCCCGGGTATATCAACACCATTCGATATGATTGTTGCTACTGAAGCAATATCTGCTCGTTCTGCATCATATTGTGTAACATCATTGATCACCGGTGAGCCTTTAACCGCATAAATGACTTCAGCACTTCCGGGAAAATTCTCAATCAACATTTTGTCAAAAACTGACTCACCGGCATTGTCTGCTAGAACAAGAACCGTTTTAGCCTGAGCAATTTCCTCATAAAGTTTCCCGATCATATCACGATCAATAGCAATGTTTTCAGCTTTATTAAATGACTCCATAATGAAATCTTCATTCCAAGTTGATTTTACCCCAAAGTCCATGATATTACCGGCAATCGCAAATCTTACTGCTTTTTCAAACGAATTTACCCTGGATTGAACTTTATCTCTAATTTCAATTGCCATATCAGTAGATTTCTGTTTAATATCAAAGTATGGATCTTCACAACCAGTCTCTTCTCTGATAATTCTATGAATCTTCTGTGCCATTTCAGGAGGGGTAAGGTTCATATCAAATTCTGCTGTCGCCAGCAGAACTTTTTTCATAACCTTTTGTTGAATTTGCTTATCATCCAAAACCATCTTGCAGGCATCCATTGCCTGACGAATAAAACATGGTATACACTCTAAACTAGCTCTCATAATAATATTATTTCCTTAATTGATTCTGTAGTTATTAGTTCTAGCAAGACGCTACCGTGGGTAGGAGAATAAGCTCTGCTTATTTTATGAACCTAGGGCGGTGCACTAGGCTATTTTATATTACGGGCTGTCAGCCCTTTTCGGCGACGAACAATGGAGCTAATCCTTGCCTCGCAGAGTACGTAACACGTTTCTCGGAGGCATTCCTCAACTTACGCATTTGCGCATTTAAAAACTACTCTTCTCCGTCAATACTACCAACCTTGATGTTAAGGTCTTCACGTCTTTCAACACGAGCAATTTTTCCATCACTAATCCATACAACTCTGTCACTTGATGCAAGCATCTTATGGTCATGAGTAGCGGTAACAATTGTAACACCCTTTTCTCGACTTAATGAAGATAGAATCTCTATAATCTGCTCACCTGTTTTAAGGTCAAGGTTAGCAGTAGGTTCATCAGCAAGAATAATCATTGGTTCATTTGCAAGAGCCCTTGCAATGGCAACACGCTGCTGCTGTCCACCAGAAAGCTCATCAGGTCTGTGATGTATACGATCCGCTAATCCAACCTGATTCAGTACCTCTTTTGCCTTATGTTCTGCTTCAGCTGGAGAAACTCCTGTTAAGAGAATTGGAAGCGCAACATTATGCAGTGCTGACATTGCAGGAAGAAGATTAAATGACTGAAAAACATAACCAATGTAGTTGTTTCTGAAATATGACAACTGAGAACTTGATAAACTTGTAAGGTCTACATCTTTAATACTTACAGAGCCTGAAGTAGGTTTATCCAAAGCTCCAATCATATTGAACAAAGTTGATTTACCAGAACCGGATGGTCCCATAACACTAATATATTCCCCTTGAAAAATTTCAAGACAGATATCTTTTAGAGCATATACAGTGTTACCCTGTAAATTAAATTGCTTGTTCACATCCTTAATAGTGATTATTGTATCTTTTTCTTTCATAGCATATTATAAAGGTAACCCCTTACTCCTTATCTTTAAATTTCTAAAATGGTAATTGAATAACAGCATTCTTCAGGAATGTAAAACCAACACCCAAAATGGTAATTAGACCCGCACCGCAACTAAATCCGGCTGCACCCACTGTGATATATTTACGCCAGTTTTCTTTGAAACGAGGCTGGAAGTAGAAACGACCAACTAAAGCACCTAAGAATTGAGGTATAACTGTATGCGGCCATGTCTGACCCAAACCACGAATGGCACCATAAACAAATACCAGAGGCAGTCCTAGCCCTGAGAACAGAGCAAATGTCACTACTCCAATACCTATACCACTAAAAATCAGCAATGGTTTAAATGCAGCCTCAAACTGTGAATAACCACCCATCGTTGATGAGAACATAATACACTGGTTCATAGCTGTAAATTCCCACATCTTTTCTGTAAATGGAAAACGTGGAGATGGAATTGGGGCCATACCCCAAATGAAGTTAGCAAAGAAAATTGATCCACAGATAATAATTGGAATCAAGAAAATCTGTGCTTTCCATATACTCTTGAAACTTGTACCTGTAAGTTCAGCCTCACGATACTTAACAGCAAATGTCTGAACTTCTGCTTGCGGCACAGGAACAAACCAAATGTCTGCACCATGGAAACCACTAAGAATACGAGCAGCCTGCAGAACCATTGGAACTGCAAATGTCTGACCAATAACACCTTCAAGTCTTGTTCTAACATATGTCATAATTGGGGAATAAACAAAACCAATGACTGAGAATGCAATAATTGCTCCTTTATGCCAATTCAAAAGATAACCGGAAACAAGAATATATGATGATGTTGTAATAATATATGCAAGAACAACCCAAATCATTCTGATGTCACCACGAGTTTTCAGGTTTTTTGATGCTAACTCTTCCCTTACTGATATCATCCCATCACCTTTTTTCTTGGCATTTCTCATTGCAATAATAACTTGAATGACACCAACAATAGCAATAGCAAATGACAAGCCCATAGTAAAACTGAAATAGAAATCCATGTTGTCTTTAAATAATGTTGTAATGGTGTTGTCACCAAGATTCCAACTCGGCAGATAACCTAATTTATAAAGAATTGGATTCGCTACAAAAGTTATAATCAAACCAAAGAAACTACCAACCATTGCGTAGAAAGGCATAACCATACCTATAACAAACTGCCCCAGGTCAAATGATATACCTGTTGCAACTGCCGGAAGAAAAGATCCAGTCTTGGGTGTCCAGTCAAGGAAAGGAATTGGGAAAGCCATCAATGGTTTGGAGAGAAAAGCACCTGATATTGTCGGTAATCCCATATATACAAGACCAAACAACATACCAATACCTGACCCCATAGAGAAAACTCTCCAGCGCCAGCCAACCTGCTTCTCGCCGGAATCAACTGAATGCTCTGACTCTTCTGCTAAAGCTACGATACCGGAAGCTCCAACTGAAGCCATTGGAAATGGAAGTTTTTCAATATCACTTGTTAAATGAAAAAGACCATATCCAAGAATCAACTGATTTATACGACCCATAACAAGACCAAAAATGATAATTGCTATAGGTGCAATCCAATGCATATTAAAGAAAGTTCTCTGTGCAAGTATATCAGGATCTTGAGGTGCAAACCATAGTGGTAAGGAATCTGCAATACCTGCTGCCTTTGCTGCATTACTTTGAACAAAAAACTGATTCCATAACAATCCTGAAAATGGTACAGCCATAACAGCACCAGCAAGATAGAATAGAACATACAGCTCAGCTCTATGTAATGTTTTATGTGCCCTCCGTGCAACTTCTATAAACAGAATTACTGTCACCCACTGTGCTGCTGGACCAATACCCTGACCAGCAAGCAAACTCATATACATTGCACCCGGAACCATAATCATACCGACAAAAACTGCTCCAATTAAAGATCTAATGTTAAACCCGTCAATAAATGTATCCGGAACATCCATTAGGTTTCTATATTCTGCCAGATCATCCTTACGTGGTCTCTTTAACATATTCTTAACCATTGTTTGTTACCTCCTTATCTGCTTTCGCCCTTCCAAGCATGACAAGAGTTTTCTTTCTATAATCATCCATTGTTTCAGGAGGTAAAGACCTCCATATCAAAAACTGTTTTCGTAAATCACTAATAAAAGGCAGGTTTGTTCGACGCCAATCTCCTTGTGTACCACTCACCCGTATAATTGAAATATGCACTTCATCAACTCCTTCAATCTCACTTGGTACACTTGTAATTTTAAATTCCTGTGTAACACCAAGATCAAATGGTGCTGTTGCAATATCACTATGCAGAGTAAGCTGTTTGCCATCTCCAGTCACTTTGCTGTGCTCTGCAAGGAAGAGCCCCAAAGAACAGTCACTGAAATTATTAAAATGTTCAAGTAGAAAACTCATAACACCTGTTATATCATATTCACTAACTGTGAATGGGAATGTAAACACCCATTTGTCACCTTCGGCCTTTGGTGTCTTCCAACTTCTAGCCACTCCAGGGTTAGCACTCTTTGCTCCTCTATATGCAGGATATATTGTACTCAATAGAACTGTTGCCATAACAACCAAAATTGCAAAAATAGCATTTGTTGATGAGTAGTTCATCTCGGGAATCTGTATTGGCGTAAATGTGGATAGCCATGAGGCAAATATTGCCACCAATTGGGCGAAGATATAACCCCCAAGTCCACCGATTACGGCGTAAACAGATGACTCTGCAAAGAATAACATACCGATATGTGCCGGGGCAAGACCAAGAGCACTAAATGTATAAATCTCTTTTTGACGATCCGTAACAGAGCCTAACATTGTACCAAAGATAATTAAACCACCAAGAATAATTGGAATAATGATATTCTGTAGACCCGAAGTAGCAAGCATTGTTGTAAAGTATAGTCTATATATACCATCATTAAGAGTTGCATAAACTGGTGCAGGAGCTAGTCTTGCCAGCTCTTCAGCAATAGGTTCGATATCAACACCCTTATTCGGATATACGCTGATTGCAACTAAACGAGCATTTAGCTCTTTTGCTCTTTTTGAACTTACAAAGGCAACTACTGATGAATTCAGATAAGGCAAGAAAGATGAGTCAGCATCAAGATCTTTGTTATCACCTCCATCCGCAAGTTTCAGGCCAGTATCCTTCTGCATTGACTCATCATTATAGTCAATTGGATATATAGGTGTATCATCAATCTGAATAAACCTGATTAGTTTGTTCTGGTCTAATAATCCGGCAAATGTGAATGTGTATCCCATAACATTAACCTTGTCTCCAGGGGCAACACCTAAAGCTTCTACAGTAGTCTGTGTGAAATATATTGCATCTTCGGCCATTTCGAATGAAGAATCAGCTTTGAATGCTGACAAAAGTTCAGGCTGACCCAAAACATCCATCGTTTCAAGACCAACTAATGCATCAAGTTTCACAATCTTTTCGCCGGATTCGTCAGTAATTGGAACAGAGAAAATCTGTGCACTGGCCGAATTGATAGCTGAAAGCCAATATCTTTCTGTAACAACCCCTTTGTCCTTCATAATATGTTGGGAAATGTCTCCAATGCTATTCGCCAAGGTTTTCCAGACTGGATGATGCAGAAAAACACTCTTAACACTTGAAGATGAACCAATATGACGTCTGAAAATACCACCCTGAGCATCAAAACTGGCAAAACTCAAAATACTGAATGTTAATAAAACAACTGTTATTGTTGTCAAAAATGTTCTCATAGGACGACGGCGCATAGTACTTATACCCATTCCAATCGCCGCAACAATAGTACTAAATCTTGAAACGTCTGCTGTATGTACTGTAACCTCCATACCCTGAACTGCTTTAATTTCCTGCTTGAATCGACTTAACAAAATGAAAATAACCATTGAAGACAAAATTATAATCAGGAATGCCAGAAAAATAACAATTGGCTCCGTCGCAATTGCAAAAGCGGGATGCACATTATATAGTATTATAAAGGTAAGAATAAAGAAAAAACAGTACCAGCCAATCTGCCTATAGATATGTGGAGTACCAATAAGTAGTCGTTCTAGAGCATAGGCAAATGGAATCATAAGTATCATAAGAATAACAACAGCTTTAACCAAGTCATTCATTGATGTAAGAACTGGTTCGTATATTCTTTTATTTAGAAGATTCGCTGAATTATATTCAGCATATTTTGTGGCAATATTTTTTGCTGCAGCAGCCTTCTCAAGAGCCATTCTAGCCAAACCTTGCAACCATTCTAGTGAGTCGTTAGTTATTCCTTTCTTTCTTAGAATATCTAAACGACTTTCATCTATCTGAAATTTGTCATTTGCGGATGCTTTTGTTGTTGAAAAACTGCCGTTTCCTTGAATAGGAAAGCCTTTTCCTAAAGGATTTTCTTTTGTGGAATTAAGCAACAGCATACCAAATTTGTTCACAAATTTTACGCCAAGTGCGATGTCTGGCATAAACGATGATATCACCCAAGGTGTTTCCATCTTAAAACTATCCTCCCCTCTGAAACCACCATCATTTGCAGCATTAAGAACCAAAGTTTTTGCACCTGTCAAACTTGGAGGAGACATTGCAACTACTGATTCAAATAAACATGGGAACATATTGACTCGATTAAAACTTGTCACAGCCTCATTGCAACTATTAACTTTGCCATCGTCGTCAAACAAAACAATATTCCAATTTTGTTGAGGTATCTTGTTGTAATCTACTGGCCCAAGAACAAATGAACCGTTTTGTTCAACAACTGTTCGTACTGCCAAATCATAACCAGGCATATACGTTTTAGAGGCAATTCCAAGCATTGCTCCCGCTGCAGGTGTGTTAGCAATGGCACTTCCCTTTGAACGTGTCATTGCTGTACTACCACCTACTCGCTCTCCATCCCATGTGTAATCTAAGAATGACACCATTCTACGTACTCTCTGACGTAATGAAAACTCTGGACTTGAAAACATAGTTTGTGCATATGTATAGAAATCCTGACTAAAATCATAAATCTTTTCAACATTACAGTTTAGATATGTATCTTCAGGGTGTCCTTGATATACTAGTGCATCACTACATGTGCCGACTCTAATACCATATAATCCGAATCGAGCTGCAATCATGCCTGAATACATCTTCTGTCCAGGAAAATACATGTCAGGTCCAAGACGAATCTTTGTTGTGCCTGTTTGGAGATATTTTACTTCAGAACCAAGTTCATCTGCAGTTTTCTCTATTGCTGAGAATACACCAATATAATATCCAACTGTGTTATAATAAGCCTGAACAAGATAATCTTCTGAATCCCACTGGGAAAATCCCCAAAGCGGCCCATGGCCTGAAAAGTCTAAGGATAGGTTGAATATAATATGTTTGTTATTTAAGAGCACAGCAATTTGTCTTGCCTGCTTCTTCTGAGTTATAAGTTCTCCAATTTCATTATATCTAGCTTCAAGATTATTGTCTATCTTAACACTAACAATATCTAGTTGCTCTGAAACTGATTCATCAAGTTGCTCTTTACCAATTGCCCTTCTTAAAGAATCCCATTTTCCTTTTTCAACATCCCACTCTTCAACCTGGTTTTCAATTTTCTGTATTTTTGCAGAGGTAGCTTTATCTGCCTTCTTTTTAAGACGCATTTTAACAAGGTTGGCTTCGCTAATTAAACCTGTATACTCCCCACTTTCTGATTGTGTGTAAGCACGTAGTTTAACTAGAACCTGTCGAGTAACAGGTGTGAATTCATCAAAGAAAGTCTTTGCTTTCAAAACTTTTCTCATCTGAATTATAAATTCTTGTTCCTTAACATAGTTCTGTATATATTCTGAATGTGTAACCTTGGAACCTTTAAATGTTTCATCTCTAAAAATTGCATTATAAAGATTTTGTGAACCTGAAAGAAGACGTCCTTCTCCTCCAAGAAAAACAAACATTATGTTTCTGTTTGGTTTTTCCTTTTGAAATTTCTTTGCAAAATCCAATAATGCCATGCTGTTGGCAGCATCTGTTGCTCCGTTTGCAAGTTCAGGCACATCCCCAAAACTATCAAGCTGAGCCGTAAGAATAATTACTTCTTCTTTTTCCAAATCAAATACGGGTTTTGTGCCTGGTAACCATGCAATAATATTCCTTGAGGTCAAACGTTTCCACGTAGGCTTTGATTTTAATGTTACCTTGTGAATTCCATTCTCAAGTCCTAAAGTATTAAAATCATCCTGTGTTATATACAAACATGGAAGATCAGCTGTAATTGTTGAACATCGTGCAAATTTCTGAGGAATATCCCCATTGTCAACAAAGATTACAGCCTTCGCTCCCATTGCAAAAGCATCTCGCCATCTTCGTGCATCAGCATAGTTTAAACACACAATCTTACCCAATGGATCTGTATTACCATATGCTTCCGGAGAACCATCACCTGCATAAAACAGTTCCGCTTTAAGCTCTTTGTTTTCAAAAACAGAACCCTGCCATAAGTTTGCTCGTATACCATAAATTGGAAGTTCTTTGCCATCAACCGTAATTGAGGCATCTGTCAACATTTGAGGAAGAAAAAACTCCTGTTCAATGATGTTTTCATCAGCATATCCAGCTTTCTTTAGCTCTTGAACAATATAATCAGCTGCTTCATTAAACTCTTCGGTTCCTCCAAGACGATGGGGATTCGAAGTTAATACTTGAACTCCCTCAAGGAAACTACTTTTGTTTTCATCAACAGTTACTTCCTGTGCAAAAGAAGATAAACCAAATAATATCACAATCAAAAGAAACTTACTAAAATTTTTATTTACATATTTTATCATTCTTATTCTAACTCCCCATCAATAGAACCAACTTCAATGTTAACTTCACCTCGTGTTTTAATTCTGTCAATCTGACCATCTCTGATCCACATCATTCGGTCACAAATGTTTAACATTCTATGATCATGAGTGGCACATATAACTGTTACATGACGCTCTTTATTAAGCATCACTAACACATCTAAAATTTCTCGACCAGTTTTTAAGTCAAGGTTGGCTGTAGGCTCATCACAAAGAAGAATTGTTGGATTGTTTGCCATACTTCTTGCAATAGCAACTCGCTGCTGCTGCCCTCCAGACATCTGAATTGGTTTGTGATGCCAACGGTCTGCCAACCCTACTAAATCTAACAGACCCATGCCGCGCTCTTGGGCATCTTTTTCTGTTACACCTGCAAATATCATTGGAGCCGTAACATTTTCAAGTGCTGTCATATATCTTAACAAGTTATAACTCTGAAAAATATAACCAATCTTATGGCATCTTAAAAATGCAAGTTCTACCGCACTTAACTGTGCAACATCAACTTCATCTATAAATACTCTCCCTTTAGATGGTGAATCCAATCCGCCAATCATGTTAAAAAATGTTGACTTACCTGAGCCTGACGGCCCCATAACTGCAATCATCTCTCCACGATATATAACCATATCCACACCACGTAAAGCTTGTGTTGTAACACTGCCCATCTTATATTCTTTTATCAGACGTAAAGTTCTAACAATTACAGCACGTTCCACCTCGGTTGTTGTATCTGTAATATCTGCTATCTTTTCTTTTTCACTAGTCATAAAGCACCTTAAATATTATTCTAATCTCATTGCTTCCATAGGGGCAAGTCTTGATGCCACATATGCTGGATAAACCGATGCCAAAGCTGCCAAAATCACACCAATACCCATCGCAATCAATGTGGCAAAACCCAAATCACCAAATGGCAGAATTGCTAGCACTGGGGCTCCATATTGAAGCATTGCAACAGATATACTTAAAATCAATGCAAGTAAAGCTCCTAAAAAACCACCTACAATACCTTGAATACAAGACTCAAACACAAACATTGACATAACGAGAGAATCCGTTGCACCTAAACATTTCATTGTGGCAATCTCTCTGAAACGTTCCATAACAGACATCAACATAGCATTTGTAATACCGACAACACAAACTACAAAAGAAACGCCAATAAGCCATAGAACACTAATACTGAACCCAAACTTTCCTCGTGAATAAGTAAGTGTCTTAATCTCTGTTTCCATCACCTTGGTCTTTAACTTTGTATCATTTAAAATTTCTATAATTCGCTCTGGAGACATATCAAAATCAATATTGTTTTTTTCAACTAACTTTGTAAATTTTTTCTGATTATTCTTGCTGTAATAAAACTTTGTAAAAGCATCAAGATCTAAATTAAGGTTGTCAATTCCCATCTCTTGAGATAATTGTTTTCTGAAATTAACCTGTCTTAATAAATCATGTAAAGTTCTTAAATCTTTACTAATTTTAGCTCTAGCATAGATCTGATCTAAATCAACACTTTGATTTGCAAAACTAAATTTAACAAAATCATCTGTTAATGTCTCCGGTGGATCAGAAAGATAATCAGGAAACTCTTTCTCGTTATATTTTGATTTTAAAAATCTAGTTGCATTTGCCCTGCCAGTTGCAATTCTCTGCCACATATCGGCTTGTGATACATAAAAGTGTGACAATTGAACTAATTCATCAAATGTTCCAGGAAAAGTTAAACCGCCATTCTTCTCTAAACGGTCCTTAAATAATGCGGCATTTTCTTCATTATTCATGTAATTTAAAAATTCTTCAGTTGGAAGACCGTCTGCCATTAAAAACTTCTTGCCTGGAGAAAGTTCATCATAATAAACAAAATATGGTTCGCTTCGCTGAGCAGAAAACATAATCTTTGCCAGTGTTCTTTCATCAAGATTACCCCATTTAACTATTGCCTCTACTCTGTAATCATCCTTTGGTGAACTTCCTAAAATTCTAAAAATATCTACATTGGTAAGATCCTGATCAATCCAGCTTAGCCAACGATCATAAACTTTATACTCAACAGAGTTTTGATGAGAATCAACATAAACAGCTCGACCAATAAGACTGTTCGCAAGCATATACATCATAAATGCAACGGCAACTGCTACAATTGCAACTGTAACTAAAGATCGAAACAATCTATAATATATACCATTAATAGAAATTTGTAATGTTCGCTTTGTGCTCAATCGAACCTGATTAGCAATGACAATTTTTTCTTTATCTTTCTTCATAACTCTTTTCCTCAAGAGCAATAACTATTGCTCCACACTTTAACAATTTTTTCAAAAAATCAACAACAAGTTCCCTTGATTCAATCAAACTAATATTATGAGCAGATGCAAAATTGAGTATAATCTGCTCTACATTAGTGATTCCATTTATACATTCGTATATCAAAGAACCAATCTTATCCAAAAATATTCTATGTTCATCTGATAAAGGCATAACTAAAGCCAATACCTTCCAACCACCTGTGGGCTTCCTTAACGGTATATCTAATACTGTTCCATCTGAAACTTTAGTAACTCTGACTTTCTCATTCTTAAATGGAACACCAGCATAAATTTGTCCCAAAGATAGACCTTCAACACTCTTCTTATTAAACCAATTTTTTACTGATGATTCCATAATTTACAATTACTCTATCCTGGAAAAATCCCAAATCTCATAGGTGAGTCACCTGTTCTAAGATAATAAATATAACCAACTAACATGAAAATTAATCCACCGAGAAGATCGCCTGCAATCATTCCAACCATAAATGCTTTGTTACGCTGATATGTCTCCCCTCCACCAAGTTTTACAATCATTGTCTTTATAAGCCATCCAACGAAAAAACTAAAACCAAACATGGCAATAGGAAAAGAAAACCATACAAGGAATATGATTGGATGTAATGGCCACTTTGAAAATCGAATTCTCAAAAAAGCAAATAATAAGAAAAATGCTAAGCCGATAATTGCAAAAGCAACAAAACTTGTGTTGGGCTTTATTAGTGACAATCGGTCAAATGTTCCCAGATTAATAGATTCTTTAAGTACCCCATCAGCAGAAATATTTTGAAGTGCTGATGAAAACTGTTTGAAAATCTCTTGAGGAACAATTCTAGTAGCCCATGCATCCTGTAAACCTGCACCTTTACCATATTGCAAAGATAAAACCATCACAGTACCAGCAATTAATGAAACGGCTAAAAGTGCAATAAAGATTCCTCCCAAAGGACCTCGCTTAACCTTTACATTATCTGCAATCTTAAATGAGTTAATAATAAAAGGCATTAATGACTCCCTAGGGTCAACACAAAGAATAACAGATACAAGCATCATAACAACAAGACATGTAGGTCCTATTGCTGCTGCTCCAATAAAACCAACAAGAATCCCCACAGGTAACCAGTTCGGCTGAATAAAGAATAGACCTGTTTCAGCACAGATTCTACTCATTACTGTGAATATAAGTACAAAAAGGAACATTAAAATACTAGCATAAAACCAGCCAAGTCCAATCTTGGCTAAAATTGCAATTGCAATTACTGAGGCAACAAGAAATATTCTGAATCCCCATACTGATGACTTTTCTAATGACTTTTCTCCCTTATCTTTCTTGCCGAAAGCAGCCATTGCAACTCGGGAATAATATGCCCTGCCAGTAAAAAGAATCATTCCAAACAGAGCAATATAAGCACCAAATGCTAAACCTTGATACTCGCCATCACCAAAATACTTGTTTGTAAGTGTTACACCATAAGTGGTAAGAAGAATTGAAAACCAGGCACCAATAATCGGTGTTGAGCCTAGACTAAGTGTGATATCTGATGGTAAAAAATACGCAAATGCTATTACTGTAAAGTAAAATGCTGGTTCGAACAAAGTCCAACTGTTTTTAACAACTGCTAGATTAGGAAAGAGTTCGCGAAGAGCGTTAAGGTTAATGCTACGAGGAATTTGAATGAAATTTGGATACCAAACATTTATACCATTTACAATATGAAACAAAAGAACAGGAACAACTCCATACCAGAAAAGCTTCTGGGCTGTAATACCTCGGAAAAACTTGCGCTTGGATGAATCATCTTCAACTGTAATATACTGCACAAATTCTGCAACAGGATAAACTAGATGCTCATGAGATGACCACTGCCGATGAAGTACCATAGAAAAACATATTAAAGCAACCATAACAACAAAAAATAGAGGTAGCCATATCTTAAGTGGTGTAATCCAATCCTGCCATGGAACAGCACTAAAAGATGCACTGTCTCCTGTACCTTGAAGAAATCCTCCCAGAACTTTTTCTTCATTCTCTGGTGTAAGCTTAACTATTAAATTCTCCGGTAAATATGAAATTGCATCGTTTTTCTGCCAGGCTGGTGTCATATTATAATAGTTAGTTGGAAGAATAAGTGCAGGTGTGAAAGTTCTTAAAAAACCGGAACCAGGTACAACTGCAACACTTAGTGGTAAAACAACAAGTATTGCAAGCTCTGCCTTGGAAAAACATAGACTTTTCTTTATCAACCTTAAAATAGGATTTATAAAAAGTACAAAAAGAAGAAGCATTCCAATAATAAAAATTGGAAAATGATTGCCAACCATATAGGTCTGACCAATATATACATCATTAAAATGACCTCCTAAAACTAAAATGAAAGCTATAACTAAACCTAAAACGATTGACCTAAACGACATGTGATTGCTACTCCCAATTCAACTATTCCTAAAAAAATAAAACCTTTGCCCAAAAAATCTTTTACATACTTAAAAATATTGTGAATTTTAAATATCAAACAGGTATAACCTTTTGACCCTCAAATAACGAAACAAAAACAATATTTCTGACTAATTTAAGTCATGAAGTATAATAAGATTAAGTGTTAAAAACAAGATATGTCTCGTCCCTTCTGGCCTCTTCCGCATTTGCTCACACCCGATCACCGACAAACGACCAACAATCAACTAATCCCCATTCCCGTACGGGCCGGCCTTGTGTCTGCCCCTCTTTCCGCATTTATGTCTAAATATTCATCTTCACAAAGTTCTTAACAACAACCGTATCATTGTCAACAACTTTGTAATCAGTTGGATAGTTCTTGATTTTCTCAATCTCTGGATGTTTTGCAATATCCTTACCTGTAGCCTCAATTATTGCTTCAGGAAATTTTCCAGGATGTGCAGTCGACAGACAAATCATAGGTGTCTCACCATCGTCAAATTGCTTGGCGACATAAACACCAACTGCTGTGTGTGGATCCAATAGGTAAACATTGGCTTCGTAAAAATCTTTTATTGTTTCAAGTGTTTCTTCGTTTGAACCGGAACCAGCTTTGAATATTTTACCACTCTTTTCTATGCAGTCATAATCAACATTAATTACCCCTGTCTTTGAAAACTCACTCATAAGGGATGTAACCTTATCTGAATCTTGACCTAAAAGATAATATAGATAACGCTCAAAATTACTTGCAACCTGAATATCCATTGAAGGACTATGTGTAAAACAGACATCGCCAGTCCTATACTCACCCGTATTAAAAAATCTCGATAGAATATCATTCGCATTTGATGCTAAAATTAAATTCCTTACAGGTAATCCCATTGAAACAGCAATCCAGCCTGCAAAAATATCCCCAAAGTTACCTGTGGGAACGGTGAAACTTACAATATCTTTACCTGTCTTCTCTTTAACTCTTAAATATGCATAAAAGTAATATACAACCTGAGCCAGAACTCTTGCCCAGTTAATTGAGTTAATTGCACCAAGTGAATTTTCCAGTTTGAAATCAACATCAGCGAAAATCTCTTTTAAAATTGCCTGACAATCATCAAAAGTTCCCTCAACTGCAAGATTATATACATTATCATCAAGTACTGATGTCATTTGCTGCTTTTGCACTGAACTAACTCGGTTATTAGGATGCATGATAAAAATCTTTATTCTATCTTTTCCTCTGACACCATGAATTGCCGCACTGCCTGTGTCTCCACTTGTTGCACCAACAATATTAAGTTCCCCACCCTGCTCTTCTAAAATATATTCAAAAAGGTTGCCTAAAAATTGTAGAGCAACATCTTTAAAAGCTAGTGTAGGTCCATGAAATAGTTCTAAAATATGTAGACCATCAACTTCCTTGACTGGAGTAACTTCCGCATCTCTAAAAGTTGAATAGCTTCGATCAATGATGCTTTTTAAATTATCAGCTGGTATGTCCTTTGCATAAAGGCTTATTACCTCATACGCCAAATCTGAATATGATAACTTTGAAAGATTATTCAGTTTGTCTGATAATGAGGGAATATTTTCAGGTAACAGCAACCCGCCATCACTGGCAAGCCCCATCATGACTGCTTCTTTAAAATTTATAGGCTCAATACCGCCACGTGTACTTATATATTTCATCTTCTAAATCTTTTTTGGATGGGCGAAAGATTTTTCGCCCCTACGCATTTTCGTATTCTCGTACAGACGAGATTTATCGCGTCTCTCTAATTAATTAGACGTATCCTGCCTCGGTCCTACATCAGAACTATCATTATACTCAAAATTTTCTAAAGAAATACTGCCATCACTCTTTTTTGTAATGATTTCAATCTTCTTCTGAATCTCATTCAATTGGCTAGAACAGGTCTTAATAAGTTTCTGTCCTTTTTCAAAATGCTCAATCATCTCTTCAAGGGAAAGTTCTCCACTCTCCATCTCAGATGTAACTTTCTGCAACTCTTTCATTGCATCTTCAAATTTCTGTTTTTTCTCAGCCATATCTAGGGTTTCCTGTTTATATATGAATTATTATGAGTATTTTTTTTATTCGACTCCTTCAGAGTCGTATTGTTCAATAATCCCTCCCCCATATTCCATATGGGGCTAATAAAATTTGACTACTTCCATGCGTCGCCTTCGGCTATGCAGGACACAGTCGTAGTCTTAGAACTGCGACTGTGTCCTGCGTAGCTCGCAGAGCGAAGCATGGAAGCTGTTCAATATTAGTAGCCATGCATGTAATGCATGGTTCATTAATAATTATTAATGAACGACTGCAACGCAGTCGAATTTAAATCTTTCTGATTCGCCCAAGGAAACCGTGACAGAACAATATTATTAGAGCAAAGTTCATGAATCGAACAGGAACCCCCAACAGGGCGTCCTGTTATTAACACACAGTTAATGAATTGAACAGGATGCCCTAACTATAAATCTTCTATCTTGACCTCAACTTGCTCTCGAGTGGCAAGATCCTTGACTCTTACAATCTGCCTCTCAACATCATCTGAACCAATTAAAATTGCTTTGCTAAATAAATCTTTTTCACATCTCTTAAAGAATTTTTTTGGTTTTTCCGAATGCAGAGCAAGATCAACTGAATGACCTTTGGACCTAAGTCTCGTTGCTACTTTCACTGCGGTATTTTTTTGCTCATCATCCATATAAGCAACAGCATACTCTGCTGACTGATTTACATGATCAAAACGACCTAAATCTGACAAAATTTCACCAATAACAACATCACCAAAACCTAATCCAACTGCTGTTTGGGGCTTTCCTCCAATTGAAGTCAATAGGTTGTCGTAACGTCCACCACCAAAAATGGCTCTAAAACCATGAGCTGAATCAAATCCCTCAAAAACTATTCCTGTGTAGTATGACAATCCTCTGATAACAGAAATATCAAATTCTAAAATATCCTCAAAATTATAAATTTTAGCCAACTCAACAAACTCTTTTATGTTAAGCAGTCCAGGTGTCTCTTCTTTAAGTATAACCTCTACATCAGAAAGTGATTTGATATTCAATAATCCAAATACCTGTTCGGTTCCATCAGCAGAAACTCCTTCCGCAAGAAGTAACTTGACAATCTCTTCATCAGAAATCTTCCCCCTTTTATCCAAAGCTAAAAATGCTGCCTGATGAAATTCTTCGTCAATACCTAATGCAATTAAAAGTTCACCAAGTAATCGTCTGGAACTAAAATGAATCTTGACTTCTGAAGAAGATAAACCAAGAAGTTCAAGACCTCTTACAGCTGCTGCGAGCACTTCTGCTTCTGCTGATACAGATTCTTCTCCAATAATATCAAGATTCCATTGATAATGTTCACGTTTTCTGCCCCTAGTCATGCGTTCATATCTGAAGCATTGTGCTAAAGCAAACCATTTTACAGGAAAAAATAGTGAACCTTGTTTGTTAACTATCATTCTTGCAAGCGTTGGAGTCATCTCCGGACGCAAAGCCAGGTCACGATCACTCTTGTCTTTAAATGCATAAATCTGGTCTACGATTTCTTCTCCTGATTTACGCTTAAGTAAATCAAGGGACTCAACAACACATGCATCGTATTGCAGAAAACCAAATTCTTTGGCAGCTTGACGCCAAGCGTCAAAGATATAATTTCTTTGTGCCATCTCTTCTGGATAGAAGTCGCGCATACCACGCGGTGAATTGTATGATATATTATTTGCCATTTTAGCTTTTTACTACAAGCTCTTTCATCTTTTTGCCTGGCTTGAACTTAACAACCTTACGATCAGGAATTACAACTTCTGAATCTGGCTTACGTGGATTACGACCAACTCTTGATTTTCTTACAGCAATCTCAAATACACCAAAATCTCTAAATTCAATATGCTCTCCAGCAACTAGGGCATCTGTAATATTATCCAGCATCTGCTGAACAACCAATTGTACATCCTCCTGAATCAAACCAGTATCCTTTGCGATCTTCACCACTATATCTCTTTTTGTCATTGTATCTAACTCCTATATATTTCTTTTATTTTTAACAAAGTTTTATCAATATCTATTAATTCAGAATCTTCCTGATTTCGAACTTTTATCTCTATTTTTCCCTGATCTAATGATTTTTTACCAATCACGACTCTTATTGGAAATCCTAACAAATCGGCATCTTTGAACTTTACTCCAGCTCTATCTCTTCTGTCGTCAACAAGTGTATCTATTCCATCTTGCTGAAGCTTAATCTCAAGCTCTTTTGCAATATTCATACTCTCTTCATGCTTTGGATTAACAACAACAATATCAACTGCATAAGGAGCAACTGACATTGGCCATATAATTCCATCTTCATCATGACTCTGCTCAATAATTGCCTGAAGTGTTCTGGTTACTCCAATACCATAACAACCCATTGTTATTACCTGTTCTTTGCCATTCTGATCCAAAAATGTCGCATTAAAACTCTTGCAGTATTTGTCGCCAAGCTTGAAAACATGCCCAACCTCAATACCACGACATTCGTTTAAAGACTCTCCACATTCAGGACACTTGTCTCCTGATGTAGCCAAACATAAATCTTCATACTTTTCAATCTTGGCGTCTCTATCTAAATTAACACTTGCATAATGAAAATCCGTTTTGTTTGCTCCTGTATATGCTCCGGCAATTCCCTTCAGAGCTACATCCGCATAAATTGGAATAGCCAAACCAATTGGTCCTGCAAAACCTAATGCGGAACCTGTAACTGCTTCAACTGTTGCATCATCTGCCAAAGCAAATTCGTTGGCATCCAGAAGATGACCAAGCTTTGTCTCATTAATTTCTCGGTCGCCAGGAAGAAGAACAGCAACTGCTTCATCATCTGCTTTGTAAATCAATGTTTTTATTAAACGCCTTTTTTCACACTTTAAAAATTCTGCAACTTCTTTAATCGTTTTTGCACCTGGTGTATGAACTTCCTCTAATGCCTTATCCGCACCTTCATACTGCTTGGCTTCAACATATTTAAATGTTGCTCTCTCGGCATTGGCTGCATATGTACACCCGGAACATTCAATAATTCCATCTTCTCCGGAATCTGCAAGAACCATAAATTCGTGTGACCAACTGCCACCCATATCTCCAGTATCAGCCTCTACCGGCTTAACAACGAGGCCACATCTTTCAAAAATCCTCGTGTATGCATCATACATTTTTTTGTAGCTGTTATCTGCTTCATCCCAGCTTGCATCAAAACTATAGGCATCT
>Ga0209414_1000281_pt1 | contig 24019 bp, 28 predicted proteins | sample LakVidmifraction_4_FD_181154 | JGI IMG/M metagenome (GOLD analysis project Ga0209414, IMG submission 181154) | Hypersaline microbial communities from Lake Vida, Antarctica - Brine Hole Two &gt;0.2 micron (SPAdes) (version 2) | ecosystem: Environmental > Aquatic > Non-marine Saline and Alkaline >...
AAAAATTTGGGGAAGCTTCCTTGAGTTTTTTGTTCTTTGCCCCGATAGCCCAATGGCAGAGGCAGACGACTTAAAATCGTCACAGTGTGGGTTCGAGTCCCACTCGGGGCACCAGATTTATCAGTCACGTCTCAGCAAAGAGGCATAGTGTAAACAACAAGAAACTAAGGAGTCAAGTGGATATCGCAATCTGGGTAGTAATCGGACTGGTAGTTCTTCTCGGACTGTACCTATGGGTTACCTATAACGCACTGGTTGCCCTCAAAGTCCGTGTCGACGAGGCTTGGAGCGACATCACCGTTCAGCTCAAGCGCAGAGCAGACTTGATCCCGAATCTGATTGAAACCGTTCGCGGTTATGCCTCACACGAAAAAGAAGTTTTTGAAAATGTAACCAAGGCTCGTGCCGCCACCGTTTCCCCTGAGGCTCTAGAGCACCCAGCTCAAGCCGGAAAGGCCGAGGGCGAGCTTCAGGGAGCCTTGAAGAGCCTTTTCGCCGTCTCTGAGGCGTATCCGGTGCTGGTAGCGTCCACTAACTTTTTGGAGCTGCAGCGGGAACTTACCGATACTGAAGACAAGGTCATGGCAGCTCGACGTTTTTTCAACGGTGGAGTTCGCGAACTGAACACGAAGATCTTGCAATTCCCAAATAATGTCTTTGCTTCAAACTTAGGTTTCTCTGAGCGTGAGTTCTTCGAGGTCGAAGATCCTGATGCGATTGCAGAGCCACCCACCGTCAAATTCTAAGCGCGCCAAATGTATTCGGCGATCGCCAGGAATAAACGAAATACCGTATTTATAATCACAGGTTTCATTGTGCTGCTTGGCGGACTGGCCTGGCTCTGGGGCGCCTATAGCGGCAATGGCTCCAGCGCGTTCTTCATTGTTGGCTTCGCAATTGTGTATGCCCTGATTCAGTACTACGCAGGTTCCAAAATCGCTATTGCGGTGAGCGGAGCTAAGCAGATTGAGAAAAAAGATAATCCCAGATTGTGGAACACCGTTGAGAACCTGAGTATCTCTCAGGGCATGCCGATGCCCAAGGTTTACCTGATCGAAGAGGTGGCACCGAACGCCTTTGCAACCGGAAGAAACCCGGAGCACGCGGTTGTGGGTGTGACAACTGGCTTGCTGGAGATCATGGAGGACAATGAGCTTGAAGGCATCATGGCTCACGAGATGGCTCACGTGAAAAACTATGACATCCGAGTTTCCATGATTGTGTTTGGGTTGATTTCGGCAGTCGGAATTCTTGCCGATATTGCGATTCGAATGTCTTTCTATTCCAGATTGGGAAACAATCGTCAGAGCGGTCAGCTCGGATTGATACTGATTTTAGCCGGTGTTGTCGGAATGATAATCGCCTGGCTAATAGGGCCACTGGTGTCTGCTGCCGTATCTAGGCAACGTGAATATCTCGCCGATGCGTCCGGAGCTGAAATGACTCGCTACCCAGATGGTTTGGCCTCGGCACTGGTTAAACTCGGTGAATTCGGAAAGCCAATGAAGCGAGCCAACTCTGCAATGGCTCACATGTACATAAATGACCCATTGAAACCAGGTCTTGTCGAGCGGGCATTTTCCACTCACCCACCGATCCCGAAGCGAGTCGAAAGACTCAAGCAAATTGGGAGAGGCTTCTAAATCGCTAGACTTTGATTCATTCTTAGATTTAAGGTTTCCTAATGGCATCAGTTGAACAGATAGCACTAGAGCAGTTCGAACAGGCTCAGCAGACGCTGATTGAGGTTGCAGTCAGAACTCCGCTAATCAAAAGCGATTGGCTAACCGAATACAACGACAGCCCAGTGTTTTTTAAGTGTGAAAACCTACAGCGAACCGGTTCTTTCAAGCTTCGCGGTGCTTACAACATGATCTCGAAGCTCTCTCATGAAGATCGCAAGCGAGGGGTAGTTGCTGCATCGGCTGGAAATCACGCCCAGGGCGTTGCCTATGCGGCCAGGGAGCTAGGAATTAGCGCGACTATTTTTATGCCGGTTGGGGCGTCGCTGCCTAAGTATCAGGCCACCCTAGATTTTGGCGCAGAGGTCATCCTCATCGGGGACATCTTCGACGAAACGCTAAAGGCAGCACAAGAATTTACGGCAAAATCCGGAGCGGTGTTCGTTCCTCCATTTGATGATGAAGACGTGGTTATTGGTCAAGGGACCGTTGGGCTTGAAATACTGCAAGACCTTCCGGAGGTCGACAACATCTTGGTTTGTCTGGGCGGTGGCGGCCTTACTGCTGGCGTCGCTACAGTCGCGAAGCTAATAGCGGCAAAGCGTGGAAAAAAAATAAATGTCATCGCGATTCAAGCCGAAGCCGCGGCCGCTTACCCGGTTTCGCTGAAGGCTGGCCAGCCGGTTGCAATAAAAGTTCTTCCGACAATTGCCGATGGAATCGCTGTTGCAAAGCCCGGCAAAATTCCGTTTGAGCTAATTAGCGAGCACGTCGACGAGATAATTACCGTGACTGAAGATGAGATGGCTAAGGCAATGGTTATCGTCATGGAGAAATCAAAACTTGTAGTTGAAGCTGGCGGCGCTGTTGGGGTCGCGGCAATCTTGGCAAAGAAGGTGAAGCTAACCGGCACGACCGCGGTAATACTCTCGGGTGGAAACATCGACCCACTACTGTTGCAGCGCGTAATCCGTCACGGTTTAGCCGCATCTGATCGTTACACAAACATCGCCGTGATGCTTCCGGACCGCCCTGGCCAGCTGGTTCTTACGGCGCAAGCGGTGGCAGCTGCCGGCGCCAACGTTGTTGAAGTTTTGCACACTAGGCACGGTAATGGCTTGCAAATCAGCGAAGTTGAACTGGACCTAAGCATTGAAACTCGCGGAAAGTCTCACCGCGATGAGGTATTCGAGGCGCTGAAAGAAGCCGGCCTCAGCCCAAGGATGACTGAAGACTAAAAGTCAAAGTTTTTTAGGCCGGAAATCTCCACGCCAATCTCCTTGCCGTTTGGCGCACTAAAACTGACGGTGGTGCCAACTTTTTGGCCCATTACTGCTTTGCCGATTGGTGAATCTGTGCTGTAAACATCAAGGTCACCCTCGTCGATTTTTGCCTCAAATTCTGTGCCGTCGAAAACTTCATTGCTGCCAAGATAAAACTCCATTGGAGAGCCGTTTAGTTTGCAACTAACCACAAGGCCTTGCTTGACAACGCCATCCGAGGGATCAGCTTCACCGATCTCGGCGTTGGCTAGCATGTTTTGAAGTCTGTTGATTCTTGACTCGAGCTTCCCTTGTTCTTCTTTGGCCGCCTGGTAGCCGCCGTTTTCTTTGAGGTCGCCTTCTTCGCGGGCCTCTTGGATTTTGCGGCTAATTAGCCCACGCTCAACTGTCATCAGCTGGGTCAGCTCAGCCATCAGCCTGTCAAAGGCCGCCTGGGTTAGCAGTAGGTCGTCGCTCATAAAAATCTCTTTCGGGTATTAAAACAGCTCGCCTAGCGAGCCGTAGATACTCTAACGCAGCCTGCACTCGTCGACCAAGCCCGTTACAGCCATCGCGTAGGTGTTGAGATTTATTGTGTAGCGGTTGGTCATGGTCTCGGCAGGCCCGAATTCATATTCTGCCCAACCTACAACACCAAAGCTGTTATCAAGTGCCTCAAAGGAGCAGGTAACCGTTGCGTCAGTTGGTTTACTCAGCTCAAAATCAACTTCGGTCCGCCAATCCGACAGCACGCGGAAGCCAACGTCTGTGTGGGTGACCGGCGAGTAGTTTGCCATTGCGAAATAGCCGGCCATTGCCACTAGTCCGGCAACACCGAGAATTGAGAGCACACGATTTCTAACCGGGTTACTAGGTTTTTTTGCCCCGTAGCGCTCGCTTAGAAGATCTTCATTTGTACTCATCGTGCTACAAGGTTAAGGCACAGGTGGAATACTTGAGGAATGGATTTCTTGCTAGCGATATTGATTGAAGTAACAACCATTCCAATCCCGGTTCCAGATGATACCTACAATTCACCCGGCACCATCGGTTTTGTCGTAACCTTCTCGGTGGCTGGCATTGCCGTGGCACTAATTTTCGACATGAACCGCAGAGTCCGGAACACTCGCTATCGCACCGAGATCAGGGCGAAGCTTGCAGCAGAAGAGCTTGCAAACATCGAGATAACAAAGCCGGATCGGCCAGCGCCACCTAAGAAGCCAAAGCGATCGAGCCCACAAGAGGGTCAAGACCTATAAGCAGACACGCAGTCCAGTGGCAGAAGAAAGCCGCCACGGTGAGTGCGTGGAAAATCTCGTGAAAACCAAAGTGCTTCGGAGACGGGTTTGGGCGTTTCAAGCCGTAGAACACGGCACCCAATGAATAAAACAGCCCACCCACGATTACCAGTGTCGTCATGACCCAGTTTGTCTCCAGGAAATCAGGAACAAATAGCACTGCAATCGAGCCCATTCCCAGATAAATCGGCACATACAGCCACCTGGGAGCATTGATCCAGCAAATTCTGAAGCCAATCCCGAGAAGCGCTATCGACCAGACTGCGGTTAGCAGCCAGATGCCTTTTTCTGCGACCAGAGCGGTAACAGCCATCGGAGTGTAGGTTCCGGCAATTAGCAAAAAGATATTTGAGTGGTCAATGCGCTTTAGAACCACCTTGGTCACTGGACCCCAGTTGAAGCGGTGATAGAGGGCAGAGTTTCCAAATAGCAAGATCGAGCTTGCGAAATAAATTGCCGCAGCAGTCTTAGCTTGCCAACCATCGGAGAAAATAATCAGGAGCACCCCGGCCGCAATCACGAAGGGCAGTACTCCGGTGTGTATCCAGCCTCTCCAGCTTGGGCGGAAGTCATCTTGAGTGACAGCGCCCTTGAGCTGGCTGAGAGGTATGTGAAGTGGATCCGGAGAATCTGACTCGGCCATATTCTCAAGGCTAGGGCATCTGCATGTTTCAGGTAGCATTCAAAGGTGCAAAATTTGCTGTACGGCCTTTATTCAAAACTTCTTGAGCGGAACCTGAGCCAAGAGGACATGCCCAAACACATCGGTGTGATGGTAGACGGGAATCGACGCTGGGCAAAAGTTCAAGGCTTTGAGGCTGCCGGCAAGGGCCACGCGGCCGGCGCAAAAAAGATAATCGAGTTTTTGTCCTGGTGTTCGGACTTGGGTGTCAACCACGTCACTCTCTACCTGCTTTCCACCGACAACCTAAAGGGAAGAACCAGTCAAGAGCTGGTTGAGCTTTTAGACATCATCGTTGCCATGAGCGAAGAGTTAGCCGACCTGGGTCGCTGGAAGCTTCAGATGGTGGGCGATAAAGAAGCCCTTCCCTCGCTGGCTATTGAGCGATTAGCTGCGGTTGAAAAAGCAACCAGCAAAAATTCAGGGCCCCACGTCAACCTTGCAATTGCCTACGGAGGTCGCAAGGAAATAGCCGATGCAATGCGGGATATCCTGCGCAAACACTCAAAAGACGGCAGCACGGTGGATCAACTTGCTGAAGTCATGACGCCGGAGCTCATCGCCGAGCACCTTTACACCGGTGGTCAGCCGGATCCTGATTTACTAATTAGAACCAGTGGTGAGCAGCGCCTAAGCGGCTTCTTGCTTTGGCAAAGTGCCAACAGTGAGTTTTACTTTGCCGAGGCTTTGTGGCCTGATTTCCGAAGGGTGGATTTTCTGCGCGCACTTCGAGACTTTCAGCGCAGGCATCGCCGATACGGCGCTTAGTAAACCGTTATGTGAACGATTTGATATTCGGCGTGTCTTTTTCTCGCTTGCGAAAAACGCAGGTCTAGGTTTAGAGAAAGGTTCACACCGATAGGAGCCAAATTGGCAAATACCGCAAGCCCCAGGACCAATTCAAAAACCAACGCGCGAATTGAACCTGAGGCGGTGAGCCCAAAAGCCAAAGAAACCAAGGAAAAAGCACCAACCGCGATCAGGACATTTGTCCTGGACACTTCCGTGTTGCTGTCCGACCCCAAAGCAATGTTCCGGTTTGACGAACACGAAGTTGTTCTGCCCATCGTGGTGATTAATGAGCTTGAGAAAAAGCGAAACGACTTAGAAATCGGTTACTTCGCGCGGAAGGCTTTGCGCCTTCTTGATGATCTTCGGAAAAAACACGAGCGGCTTGATTTCCCCGTTGAAGTCGGCGATGGCGGAACTTTGAGGGTTGAGCTAAACCACATCGAACAAAGCATCTTGCCAACTGGTTTCCAGCTGGGCGATAACGACTCTCGTATCTTGGCCGTAGCAGCGAATCTTCAGAACGAGGGCTTCCAGGTGACGCTTGTCTCCAAAGATCTTCCGATGCGAATAAAGGCATCATCTATCGGACTAAATGCTGAAGAGTACCTTCACGAGTTGGCAACCGATGAGTGGAACGGCATCGCGGAGGTTCCGCTTTCCGGTGACGACATGGCCAACCTTTACGACAACCAGGAATTGGTTCACGAGTCTGCCAAGGAACTTCCGCTAAACACCGGCTTAGTGCTGGTTTCAGAAAGAGGGAGTGCGCTAGGTCGAATTAGCGAGAATCGCACGATTCGACTTGTGAAGGGCGATCGCGAGCTATTTGGTCTTCATGGTCGCTCGGCAGAGCAAAGATTAGCCATTGATTCACTGCTGGACCCAGCAATGGGCATCGTCTCACTCGGTGGTCGCGCTGGAACCGGAAAGAGCGCCTTGGCGTTATGTGCTGGTCTCGAAGCTGTCTTGGAAAGACGTCAACACAAAAAGATCATGGTGTTCCGGCCGCTATACGCAGTCGGTGGCCAGGAACTTGGCCATTTGCCCGGCACCGAAGCCGAGAAAATGAATCCTTGGGCGCAGGCCGTTTTCGACACCCTGGGAGCACTGGTTTCCAAAGAGGTAATCGAAGAGGTCATGAATCGTGGAATTCTTGAGATTTTACCGCTGACTCACATTCGTGGACGCTCACTTCACGACACTTTTGTAATCGTGGATGAAGCTCAGTCGCTAGAGCGAAACGTTCTGCTGACAATGCTTTCAAGGGTTGGGCAGAAGTCACGAGTAGTGCTTACGCACGATGTCGCTCAGCGTGACAACTTGCGGGTCGGAAGACATGACGGAGTTGCGTCGGTGGTCGAGAAGCTCAAGGGGCAATCAATCTTCAGCCACATCACACTGACCAGATCCGAGCGAAGCGAGATAGCAGCATTGGTAACCGAGTTACTTGACTAACAGCTGGGGATAACTCACAACATTGTTACCGCTGTGGTTCTAGCTTGTGGTGATGGCCGCAGACTATTTATCGTTGGTTCCAATCGCGCTGATTGCTGCCCTGGCAATACCTTTGGCGGTTACCGACATCAGAGAGCATCGGCTTCCAAATAGATACACCTACTTTTTGATCACGGCTTCTGTTGCTGGCACGTTATTTGCCAGCTTCCTGCAAGAACGCTGGGTTGATTTTGCAGCGGGAATGGTTTTGGGTTTAATAACTGCCGTCGTCGGTTACTTGCTTGCAAGATTCGGCGCAATCGGCATGGGGGACATAAAGCTTCTGATTGCAATGCATGTTTGTCTTGGATGGCACTCGCCGGTTCTGGTTTTGTTCTCGCTAAGTCTTGGGCTGGCTACCGCAAGCATCATGGGTCTTTTTGGTTTACTAATCGGAAAGCTAAACCCAAAAACGCTAATACCGCTTGGTCCTTATTTGCTTCTTGGGTTTCTGGTTGTTTCCTATATGCCGGCCGCAGCGATTATTACTGGGAAGACCTTGTCATAGGAAGCACCGCTAGCAGCTGGTCGAGTTGCTCCAGGCTCAGGGTGTCGCCGTCGACGTAGCCCAAGTCCAGAGTGGCCTGTTTTACCGTGACACTGTTTACTACTGCGTACTTGGCAATCTTTGCCGCGGCTTCGTAGCCGATGACTTTATTTAGCGGCGTGACTATTGCCGGCGATGACTCTGCAAGTGCCTTGGCCCGATCTTCATTCACCAATAAGCCGTCGATTGTCTTGTCCGCCAGGACCCGCATTGAGTTTGAAAGTAGCCTGATCGACTCAAGAAGGGCATTGCCCATCACTGGAATAGCAACGTTCAGTTCGAAGTTTCCGCTTGCGCCGGCCCAAGTCACGGTTGCATCATTGCCGATCACCTTTGCGCAGACCATAAGAACTGCTTCGGGGATAACCGGGTTGACCTTGCCGGGCATGATGGAGCTTCCAGGCTGCAGATCTGGTATCTGAAGTTCGCCAAGGCCGGTATTTGGCCCGGACCCCATCCAGCGAATATCGTTGTTGATCTTGGTTAGGCTCACGGCCAGCACCTTCAAGGCGCCCGATGCTTCGACTAAAGCGTCTCTAGCCCCTTGGGCCTCAAAGTGGTCCCGAGCCTCGGTTATCGGAAGGCCGGTCTCTTTTGCTAGCTGGCTGATGATTGCTTGCGGAAAGCCCTTTGGAGTGTTTATGCCGGTGCCGGTCGCAGTGCCGCCCTGAGGGACTTCGCTGACCCTTGGCAGTGTCGATTCGACGCGTTCAATGGCGTAACGGATCTGAGCTGCATACCCCGCAAACTCCTGACCAAAAGTCACCGGCGTTGCATCCATTAGGTGGGTGCGTCCAGGCTTCACAAGGTCTTTCCAGGCAGTTGCCTTTTTTTCAAGATGCCCAGCTAGGTAATCAAGTGAGGGGAGTAAGTCCTTGATAAGCGCGCTGGTGATTGCAACGTGAACCGAGGTTGGGAAAACATCATTGGAGGACTGCGACATGTTCACGTGATCGTTTGGGTGAACCTCAGAGCCCAGGTGAGTGGATGCCAAAGTCGCCAGTACCTCGTTCATGTTCATATTCGAGCTGGTGCCGCTGCCGGTTTGGAAAACATCGACGGGGAAGTGCTCGTGGTGTTCTCCAGCAATGACCTGATCTGCTGCAAACTGAATCGATACGGAAATGCCCTGGTCAAGAATCCCAAGTTGGACATTGGCTAGAGCGGCCGCTTTTTTGATTCTCGCGAGGGCGATTATCTGCTCTTTTTCTAACCTGGTGCCGGAGATTGGAAAGTTTTCAACCGCGCGTTGGGTCTGGGCTCGATAGAGAGCATCCTTCGGAACCTTTACTTCGCCCATTGTGTCTTGCTCTATGCGGTATTCCATCAATCTCTCGCTATCTCGTCGATCCAATTTTCCCACGATATTTAACTACTTGAACTTCGCCAAGCTCTAGTTTGTACTGTGCTCCGACGATAGCAACTCGACCGGCTTCAATCGCCTCCCGAATAACTTCAGATCGATCGGTAATTTCCTGAACGGTGTCCTTGATGTGACGGTTAGTGAATTCGTCGATGGAAGTTTCCCCAAGCGCTAGACCTCGCTCAATGGTTGGAGTAATTCGGTTCACAATGTTGTGGATGAATTCACCCTTCACTGACAGCTTTCCCTGCTGAGCGCTGATGCCGGCCTTGATGGCTCCGCATTGATCGTGACCGAGGATAAGGATTAGCGGAACGCCAATTACTTCAACGGCAAATTCCAGCGAACCAAGGATTGTTTCGGCCAACACTTGGCCGGCATTTCTAACAACGAATAAATCACCAAGTCCGACATCAAAGATCATTTCAGCCGCAAGTCTTGAGTCGGAGCAACCAAATACCGCGGCGAACGGGGTCTGTTCTCCGACTAGCTCACGGCGCTTTTCAGCGTCTTGGTGTTTGTGGGCTGGTAAACCGGAAACGAAGTTTTTATTGCCTTCAACCAGCTTGCTCCACGCTTGCTCGGCCGTGGCGACTTGGGTCATGGGTTTCCTACTTGAGTTCAGATGAAATGGCTTTAGCCAGCTGTTCAAAATCTGAAGTAGCGGCTGTTCCATAGATTACAACCACTGAATTATCCAGGCGATGCAAAAGGGCATATTCCGTGGTTCCAGGAGGTGATGATGGGTTTATGGTCGGCCATATTTCCCACGTCAACCCTGATAGCTCAATCTGGCCATCTTGAAAGTTGCTGCTCAACAAAGAGCTTTCCCACGAAGCGTTGGAATCAAAGGCTTGCGAAAGCCCGATGTACTGGTTGTCTTCGGTGACAAATCCGACATACCAACTGACCACGCCGAGTGTTGTCTCCAACCTGGCGGCATTTGCCCACCAGTCAGAAGGAACCTCTGGGCTCAGCGCTTGTTGCCCAAGTGATTCGGATGCAGAAACAGAGATTGACTGGTAGTCAACGGCAGTAATTCGATTGGAGTCATCTCTCGGGACACCTAAATAGATGGCAGCCACCAAGCCCATGGTCACAATTAGTGAGAGAACTAAGTTCCTTATGGTTTGTTTTGCTCGGCGCTGCGCTGGAGTTAAGCTCACTTTGTCTGACGCTCCTTAGAAGCCTTGTCTAGTTTTTTGCGCGCTCCACTCAGCCACTGCTCACAGTGCTTGGCTAGGGCCTCCCCACGCTCCCAGAGAGCCATTGAGGCCTCCAGGCTTACGTTCTGCTGCTCTAGCTGCTGAACGACTTCCTGAAGCTCATCTCTGGCCTGCTCGTAGCTCAGTGAGCTAATTTCCTTTGACATCTCTCTCCCTAACATCATCTACCGTTGCTGAAATTTCCTGGCTCGCAGAAATCAAGCTAAATTGCTCTCCCTTTTTGGCCGCGGTCATAACTTTGCCATCGGCTGAAGTTATCACCGCGTAGCCGCGCTCCAAGGTCAATTGTGGTGAAAGCGAGCGGGCGCGAGCATGCAACTGCTCAACTTCAGCCGTGCTGCGCTCGATACGGAAACCTAAAATTTCCCCGAGCCTCCTGGTGGCTTGGCTCAAAATCTCTTGCTGGTTATCCACAAAACCAAAGGGAGACGCCAGAACGGGTCGGGATCGGAGCGACGCAATGCCCTGCTGCTGGTTTTCAACCAACGACGACATTCGAAACCAAATTCGTTCTGCGGCATTGGAAAGCCTAGAAAATTCTTCTGCGATGTCGGGGACAACCCGCTTGGCAGCATCAGTGGGGGTCGATGCGCGAAGGTCTGCAACTAAATCCAAAAGTGGTTGGTCATTTTCGTGGCCAATGGCGCTGACAATCGGCGTCGTGGCGCTAGCGGCAGCCCGAATTAGGCGCTCGTCACTGAAAGGCAAAAGATCTTGGAAGCTTCCGCCACCTCGGGCAATGATTATTACGTCGACCTCCGTCATCTGGTCCAGTTGCTCCAGCGCCAGAATAATTTCGGCGGCAGCTCTGTCTCCCTGAACCAAAGTGTTTATGACCTCAAATTCGACTTCAGGCCAGCGCAGCCTGGAGTTTTGAAGCACGTCTTTTTCGGCATCTGACTTGGCGCCGGTTATGAGACCAATCTTGTTTGGCAGAAAAGGCAGCGGCTTTTTGCGACTGGTGTCAGCAAGCCCTTCAGAAATCAACTGAAGTTTCAGTTTTTCAATTCGCTCAAGAAGCTCTCCAAGGCCAACTTTGTGCATTTGGACCACGCGCATGGTGAGCTTGCCGTTTTTGGGCCAGAAAACTGGCTGGACAAGAGCTACTACCCGGTCACCTTGGCTCAGCCCGGGTGCTATCTCAGCTCCGGAATTTGCAAAGGCGTGGATTTCAATGGCATTTTCAATGTCTAGATCGCGTATTGAACCAAACATCCCAGAGCCACGCTCGGTATAGGACTGCAATTCTCCTTCAACCCAAACTTTCCCAAGCTTCTCAATCCAATCTTTTAGTGATTTAGATAGCGCGGAAACCTGCCAAGGGGAATGCTCAGTGCTAACTTTGGATTGCATATCATTACCGACTGCTTGTTCCAACCTGAACTCCTTGCTGGGGTTTGTAGAATTGAATGGTGACTGTTATCAACAATACCGACCTAAAAGACACTGACTCAAACAAGAAGGTGCTCCTGGCGGCCCCGAGGGGTTACTGCGCAGGGGTCGATCGAGCAGTGATCGCGGTTGAAAAAGCTCTTGACCACTACGGAGCCCCGGTTTATGTCCGCAAGCAAATTGTTCACAATAAGCATGTGGTTCGCTCTTTAGAGCGACGCGGCGCAATCTTTGTTGAAGAAGTCGATGACGCTCCCGAGGGATGCATCATGATTTTCAGCGCCCACGGAGTCTCTCCGGCGGTAGTAGCTCTTGCCGCGTCACGTAATCAGCAGACAATCGACGCTACTTGCCCGCTGGTTACCAAGGTTCATCGGGAGGTTCAGCGTTTCGAAAAAGAGGGCTATGACATCCTCCTAGTCGGACACGAAGGACACGAAGAAGTTGAGGGAACTGCCGGCGAAGCACCGGATGCGGTTCAGCTAATTGACGGCAATGACGACATTGCCAAGGCAAATGTGAAAGACCCGAGCAAGGTTGTCTGGCTCTCGCAAACAACTCTTTCGGTCGATGAGACCATGGAAACGGTCGATAGGCTTCGCGAAAAGTTCCCGCTATTGCAGAATCCACCGAGCGACGACATTTGCTATGCAACTCAAAACCGTCAAGTTGCCATCAAGAAAATTGGTATTGATTCTGACTTGGTAATTGTTGTTGGTTCAGCAAACTCGTCAAACACCGTGAGGCTTGTTGAAGTGGCCCTTGAGGCTGGGGCAAAAGCTGCCTACCGCGTCGACTTTGCATCGGAAATTGAGGATGCCTGGTTTGAGGGAGTCGCAACAGTTGGCGTTAGTTCAGGAGCATCAGTACCTGAGGATCTTGTTTCAGACGTGCTTGATTACCTTGATGAAAAGGGCTTCGGAAACGTCTCGACGGTTACGACTGCCGAAGAGGATATTCAGTTCTCACTACCAAAAGAACTTCGCAAGGAACTGAAAAGCGCCGGGCACGATACCTCAAACAAGAAGCCGCTAATTTCCTAGCTAGAAGCTGAAAAAGGCTACCAGGCAGATTTTCCAGCTGAACCTAGCTGGGTGGCGGCCTGAATTACTCGAGCGGCCATTCCTGCTTCTGCGGCAGCGCCCCAGTTGCGTGGGTCATAGAGCTTCTTGTTTCCAACTTCGCCGTCGATGCGCAGCACGCCATCGTAGTTTTTTAGCATGTGGTTCACTACTGGCCGAGTGAAGGCGTACTGAGTATCGGTGTCAATGTTCATCTTGATTACACCGAAAGAAACCGCGTCTGAGATCTCCTGGTCAGTCGATCCGGATCCGCCATGGAAAACCAAGTCAAATGGGTTCTCCTTGCCGTACTTTGCACCAATTTCCTTTTGGATCTCCTGCAGCAATTCAGGTCGCAGGTGGACATTGCCTGGCTTGTAGACACCGTGAACATTGCCAAAGGTTAGAGCGGAGAGGTATCTTCCGTTTTCACCAAGACCCAGGGCCTCGATTGTTTTGATACCGTCTTCGACTGTGGTGTAGAGGTGCTCATCAATTGCACCCTCAACACCATCTTCTTCGCCACCGACAGCACCAACTTCGATTTCTAGAATTGCTCCAACATTGTGAGTCTTTGCAAGAAGCTCCTTGGCGATAACCAAGTTCTTATCAAGAGCGATTGCAGAACCGTCCCACATGTGAGAGTTGAAAATTGATTCGCCGCCGGACTTGACCTGCTCTGCGGAGAGTTCCAAGAGAGGTCTGACGAATCCATCTAAATGGTCTTCTGCGCAGTGGTCGGTGTGTAGGGCAACCTTTATGTCGAAGTTCTTCGCGACCTCTTTGGCGAAGGCAGCAAAAGCTAGAGCACCAGAAACTCGGTTCTTTATTGTCGAGCCTGACCAGTAGTCAGCTCCTCCGGTGGAGACCTGCAAGATCCCATCGGATCCGGCTTCTTGCAAGCCGGCAAGGGCTGCATTCAAGGTCTGTGAGCTCGAAACATTCAGAGCTGGGTAGGCAAAGCCTCCGGTTTTTGCTCGGTTGAGCATTTCTTGGTATTCATTTGAATTTACGACTGCCATGGTGTTTGCTCCTTAGGGCTTTGCTGGCTCACCAAGAAGGTGATCTCGGTCTGGATTTTTGTCAAGTGTTGCGGCTACCAGGTTTTCAATGCTCTTGAGGCCGCTGGTTGGCTGTTGAACTTTTGCGGCGCCCCACTGTACGGCGGCTGAAATACCCTCGGCAATGTCGAACCCAACTCCGTAAGCGGTTTCGTCAGCGGGGTGGGTGGCAAGGGCTGCTAGGAATCCGGCAATTGTCGAGTCTCCAGCACCAACGGTGTTGATTACATTCACCGGTGCTGTGCGGGCGTGAATGGCGTGAGAACTTGTGACGGCAATGATTCCATCAACGCCAAGCGACACCATCACGCAATCGACTCCCCAGCTGTTGAGCTGACGAGCCGCATCGATTACGTCACCAAAAGTATTTAGCTCTTTACTAACGCACTCGGCCAACTCGTGAGCGTTGGGCTTCATGATGGTTGCGCTGCCGTTTTGGGCCCAGTAGCGAAGGGCAGGACCGGAGGTATCAAGAACCACTCGGATGCCAAGTTTTTGAGTTAAATCAAACAGCGGCTGAAGATTGATTGCCATGCCGGTTTCAACTATCTCCGGGTGAGCGCCTGCCACAACCAACCACTTGGCATCATTTGCTATCAGGGTCTTTTCGGTGAGCTTCAAGACGTGATCCCAGTCGGCTTGTTTTAGTGGCCTCGGGCTCTCATTTATCTTGGTGGTTGGGCCATTTTCTTCAACGATTGTCGTGGAGACACGAAGTGTTCCTTCAACCCAGAGTGGGGTGAGAAATTCGGATCCGGTGCGCTCAAGAACTCCGGTATCTGCATCGCCAATTGGCACGATTCCAGGAGCTTCAATGTTCACAAGTCGTAAGGCTCTGGAGACGTTGATGCCTTTGCCTGCTAGCTCTTCGCCAACCCGATCGGCGCGGTTAACGCCACCGGCTTCTAGGTTTTTTACAAAGTAGGTTCTATCAAGAGTTGGCGCAGGCGTCAGTGTGACTATGGAGGTATTGCCTGCCATGGTTACTCCTTGAAGGTGGGGTAGTAAGAACTAAGATTCCACTCACATCTTTGTAGGCGCGATCTCAACACTATAGCGATAATCGCTCAGTCGTCAGATAGCTCCTTGGAGGTCATTGCGGTTGGTGATTCTTCGATTCGTTTGGGTTCGCTAATCGAATCGATTCCAAGTTCATTCTCGTCAAGGTCATTTAGTTTCCTTGCGGTGACCAGCATTCTAGATTCTAGGCTCGATACGAAGGCGTTATAAGACTTAACCGTTGAGGTGAGCTTGTTGCCAAGGTCCGCGGTAAGCGTGGCAAGCTTTCCAACTCGCTCGTAAAGCTCCCTGCCCAGTTTGATCATTGAGCGCACCTGAGATTCATCTGCGTTTTGACGCCAGATGTAGTTGATTGTTTTCAGAACTGAAAACAGCGACACCGGTGATGAAAGTGCGACATTTTTCTTGAATGCATATTCCATTAGGGCCGGGTCTGAGTCCAGAGCGGCAGATAGCAGTGACTCGCTTGGTAGAAAGCAGATTACGAAGTCAGGAGAAGAATCCAAGCCAGTCCAATAGGCCTTACTGCCCAGGTCATCGATGTGCTTTCTGACCGCAGCAACGTGATCCTTGATTAGTCGATCGCGCCTGCTGGCTTCTTCGCCGGTTGCCAGTTCTGAAATGGCGCTGGCTTCTTGGTAAGCGCTAAATGGAACCTTGGAGTCAATTGCGAGCGACTTACCTCCCGGCAAGTTGATGACCATGTCAGCTCTGCCGATACCGGTGTCCGTTGAGATGGTTGCCTGCTCAGAAAAGTCAGCGTGCTTTATTAGTCCGGCAAGTTCGACTAACTTCCGAAGCTGAGTCTCGCCCCAAACGCCTCGAAGACTGTTTGAACTAAGCGCTTGGGAAAGCTGTTGGGTTTGCTTCCGAAGGTTTTCATCAGTCTCTATTGCGGTTCTTAGTTGCTCAGAAATAGAGCTGAATTGCTCGGTGCGTTCGCGCTCCAGACGCTGCACAACATCCTGCATCTGTTTAAGCTGCTGTTTCACCGGTTCAAGCTGAACTAAAACTTTGTTTTCTTTGTCTTGCTGAAGTACTTGACTTGCGGCGGCCTGATCGGCTTTTAGTAGCTGAGCCCGCAACTCTCTTTCGGTTGCTTCCAAGCCAGCCAGTTTGCTCGCCAGTTCAGGATCAGAGCCGACTAGTTTTCGCTTCTGGTATCTGATGCCGAACCCGGCGCCAATAATTAGACCCAATAGCAAGGCACTGATGCCCACCCAGATGACCGTGCTACTTGCAATTAGTCCAGTGTCCATGGGCACAAGTATTGCAGTGGGTTCAGACAACCAGGGGTTTCAAACGCTGCTTGGTTTTGATCAGCAGCTCATCTAGCGAGTCGACTTCGTGTCGGTTAGCCATATCCAGCGCAATCCGCGCGCAGGCATCGGCGTCAGCCAGAGCGTCATGGTGCGCGAATCCTTCGTGGCCGATTGCATATGCGACGGAGTTAAGCCGATAGCTTTCGAGATTGTAGGTCTTCCTGGACATGTGCAAGGTGCAACCATAATTCAAGTTCGGAAGGTCAAACGACACGGCCTGAGCTGAGGCGCGAAGGACACCCATATCAAAAGCTGCATTGTGGGCTAAGAATGGCAAGCCATCTGTGAATAGTAGTAACTCGGTGAGTACTTCCTCCCAATCGGGAGCGTCTGCGACATCTTCGGGTTTGATCCCGTGGACTCGAATGTTGCCCTCGTGAAACCAGTTGTTTGGAAAAGGTGGTCGAAATAGCATCGACAGTGTTTCGGAAATTTGGCCATCGGTGACCCGCACTAAACCAACTGCACACGGGGAAGCGGGAGAGGAATTGGCTGTTTCAAAATCAATACTTATGAATTCCATGGCCACACTTCAATTATGAGGCAATAAGCTTTCGCAGTGGCCCTAACTATCGGAATCGTCGGCTTGCCCAATGTTGGCAAGTCCACCCTGTTCAACGCACTGACTAAAAACAACGTCCTGGCGGCGAATTACCCATTCGCCACAATTGAGCCAAACATTGGGGTGGTGAACCTTCCAGACTCTCGTCTAACCAGGCTGGCAGAGATATTTAGCTCCGAGCGCATCCTTCCGGCAGCGGTCTCCTTTGTCGACATCGCCGGCATCGTCAAGGGTGCTTCAGTAGGCGAAGGGCTCGGAAATAAGTTTCTGGCAAACATCCGTGAAGCAGATGCAATCGCCCAGGTAGTCCGAGGATTTGCCGACAGTGACGTGATTCACGTTGACGGCAAGGTTGATGCTGGCGGAGACATCGAAACGATAAACACTGAACTGATTCTTGCCGACATGCAGACGCTGGAAAAAGCAAGACCACGTCTGGAAAAGGAAGTAAAAGGCAAAAAGGTAGCCCCGTCAGTTTTAGTGGTGATCGACGAGGCAATCGCTTGCCTAGATGGCGGAACACCGCTTTCGCTCTCGAGTATTGACTTAGAGCCAATCCGAGAACTTGGCCTTCTGACGGCGAAGCCGATCCTGTTTGTGTTCAACGTTGACGAAGAGGTTCTTGCAAGCCCTGAAAAACTTCAAGAGTTGGCGAACCTCGTCAAGCCCGCAGAGGCAGTTTTCTTGGATGCCAAGGTTGAATCTGAGCTAATTGACTTGTCTCCAGAGGAAGCAAATGAGCTGCTTGCATCGCTTGGGCAAAACGAGTCCGGTATTCACCAGCTTGCACGGATCGGTTTTGAAACCCTGGGCCTGCAGACCTATCTAACTGCCGGTCCAAAAGAATCCAGGGCCTGGACAATACCCAAGGGCACTAAAGCCCCTCAGGCTGCAGGTGTTATCCACACTGACTTTGAAAAAGGCTTCATCAAGGCCGAGGTTGTTTCTTTCAGCGACCTAGATAGTGCTGGCTCGATGGCTCAGGCCAAATCACTTGGCAAGGCCAGAATCGAAGGCAAGGACTACATCATGCAAGATGGCGACGTGGTGGAGTTCAGGTTCAACGTGTAGAACACCCCCGCAGTCCCGAGATTTACTGGGCTGCGGCCTCGCCAATTCTCTCAGGGACCGCAATGACTTCGAGAGACCGTATTTGATCGTCTGGGGCCGCGAGCGTTTGGACCGTCAGCCACAAATGCGAGTGCGTCTGCAACTTTGTCTTCGCGGGGGTTCACGCCATTCTTGGGGTAAGAGTGAAATCTGTGCGGCGCCCGGCGCCGCTTCGGCGCGAACCGCCCTCGGAGGTTTAGACACTGTTCCGCATTCGTCTACTTAAATGGAGAATCATCTACTTTCGTAGACGTTCGTCTACTTGTGTGTAAGAATAATCTTGTCCCGGAGAGCTGAGAGGAGCAAGCATGCGTCTTCAAAACCCGTTCGCGGCGGTCAGTACGACTGGCCTCGATTCTCAAGTGCTCACGGTTCTATCCCGAAGCGAACAGTATCTTTCAGTTGACCAGATTCACCAGCTTCTACCTGAGGAAGGATCGCCTCAAGGTGTGCGCAAGTCTGTAGTTCGACTGGTGGAGCAAGGTGTCGTATGGGAACGCGTCACGGGCAGAAGCTACGCCTACGCATTGAACCGGGATCATTTGTTGGCGGACGCCATTCTAAAAATTGCAAATGCAAAGAGCGAGCTGCTGTCGAGGATGAGACAGATTATTTCCGTATGGCCGATTCAACCTGTCACCGTGAAGCTCTTCGGTTCCGCTGCTCGTAACGAGATGCGCGTAGGCAGTGACATCGACCTCTTTATCGTTATGCCAGACTCGGCGACAGATGACGTCGTGGAAGAGTCAGTGCTTCAACTTGCCGCCCAAACAACTTTGTGGACTGGAAACGACGTGCGTCCCCTTGTCTACAGAAGCTCAGACGTGCGGCCAGCGAGCATCTTCAACTCCGTCCTTGAGGATGGTATCGATATCACAGGAGACTCGTCCTGGCTTCGCAAGCAACTCCGAAAAGACAAGGCCCGTGCATGACACCGAAGGATGCTGGCGGCCGGACGGTCGCAGCTGACAAGTCGGTCCAGCAAGGCCGACTTGCCAAAGCCAAACAGTTCCTGCGTGTCGCAGATGATGCCGGGGAACTCACCAACCAGGAGAGCCGAGATGACGCCCGCGTGACCTTGTACGTCCATGCCGGCATCGCCGCGGCAGATGCAATCTGTGCCGGTGCGCTGGGAAAGCACTCCCAAGGTCAGGAACATCGGGAAGCGATCGCTTTGCTCGCCTCCGTGAACAAGGAAGCATCCAAATCACTTGCCTTCCTGCTGGCGATGAAGACCCGGGCCGGATACGGACATGATCCCATCAGTCGCACAAAACTCGCTAGCGCCGAGCGAGCGGCACGATCATTGGTTCAAAAAGCATCGCTTTAAGGCCTTCTAGAGCCTCGCAGAGTCCCTTGGGTCTACGCCGCGAGTACAGGATGCTCGGCTACCGAATGTGGTGGAGTTCCGATTTAACGTCTAGTCGGGTTTTGCTTCAACATCTCGGTTGAAGCCTGTTTTCCTCACGGGCCCGATTTTGCAGCCGTAGCGGCTCAGAGGGTGGCCAAATGCCCGGTCTTCGCATCTAACCTGATCTCGTTCCCGAACTGCTCATCACGAATGTCGCCAGGAACGTCGAGTTCTAGCGCGGGCTCTGTGACTTGCAGCTGGAGACGAAGTGGTACCGCCTGATCGACAGCGCAGAAGCAGGGGGTATGGCAGTTCCTCGTCACAGACCTCGACGGTTACCTGATCCATTTTGAGAGTTCGGTCTGTCGCCGTGCTGTCGGTGGCCGAGTACTCCACCGAGTTACACCCTTTGGCGCTCGCATCGTGAGGATTCAAGTGAATTGTCACAACACTACCGTTTTCGGTATAGTTGTGACATGACTACTAAAGTGAGGTACCGGGCAATCGCGCGCGAGATAGCGCTTGATAACTACGGATATGTGACCACGAAGGATGCAATCGAGGCAGGTGTTCCTGCCGCGGAACTCCCTAAGCTAGCCGCCCGAGGTGGCTTGGATAATGTCACGTACGGGCTATACCGTGTGCCGGATGTTACTCCTACCCGATTTGACCAGTTCGCCGAGGCCCTCCTGCGAGTTGGCGATGGGGCATACCTCCACGGCGAGTCAGTGTTGGCCCTGTTTGACCTCGCCGCAGTGAACCCTCGGCAGATCAAGGTGGCCGTTCGCAGGCGCTCGCGCCCGAAGTTGCCAGCATTCATCGAGCTAACCCAGGTCAGACGCGAAGTGCCCACGACGCTCTACAAGGGCCTTGACTCTCAGCCGGTTGCGGATGCCCTCCTTGAGTGTCGTGGGCGTATCGAGGCCGAGCGTCTCCTGGATGCCACTAAGCAGGCGCGGGCAGAAGGGCTATTGACGTCCACCGAGTGGCAGCGGGTGAGGAAAGGGATTCGATCATGAGTTACATCGACTCGCCGACGAGCGTGCGGTCTTTGGAACAACGCATCCGAAACCTTGAAGGTGACGACGGATTGGCCCTGCGTCGCAGGGTTGCAATGGCGCTGGTCGTCGTCGGCCAGATGCTCCCAGGGGGAGCAGTCAAGGGAGGTAGCGCGATGGCCCTGCGGTACGGGCGCGGGACGCGGTTCACACGGGATCTTGACGCCGCGCGGGTCCAGACGTTCGCCCGATTCCGCCGTGACTTCGAGGAGGCGCTGGCGCAAGGCTGGGCTGGATTCACCGGTCGATTGATTGAACAGACAGCACCTCGGCCCTCGGCCATTCCGACGGTGTACGTCATGCAGCCTTTTGAGATAAAGCTGGACTACAGAGGCAGGCCGTGGTGCACTGTAAATTTCGAGCTTGGTCACAACGAGATCGGTGACGCTGACGAGCCCGAGTTCCACCTCGCAGACGATCTAGCGGAGCTCTTCACCGAGGTTGGCCTTGAAATGCCGAAACCGGTGCCGGTGATGCGCTCACACCACCAGGTGGCACAGAAGCTCCACGCCGTTTCCGGTGAGGGTAGTGAACGTGCTCGCGACCTCGTCGACCTCCAGCTTCTCAACAAAGGGGAGGATCTCGACCTTGTCGTGGTCGCGGAGACGTGCGTTCGGCTCTTCAAATATCGCCAGCAACAGTCATGGCCTCCGTCTTTCGTTGCAGGTGCACAATGGGACACCCTCTATGCCGAAGCGGTGGAAGGCCTCGACGCGTTGCCGACTGTCGAAGAAGCAGTCGAATGGGCCAATGCTTTTGTGCAGCGCATCGCCGCGGCTAGCTGAGCCGGACTTCACGGGCAGATGGTTGTTAGGTACTGAACGTGGCGGAGCTCCGCTTCAACGTTTAGCCCAAAACTGGACTTACGTTAACGCTTCGGCAAACCTTTAGTATTAGGTTTATTTTTTTGGCCCCGGATCAACCCAACCTCGTATGAGGTGACAACAATGATGGTCACAGCTACAAGCGGCAACACGAACCAAAGCATGATCATTGTGAAACCTTGAGCCGCATCGTGCTCGGTTGAGGCCAAGACCAGGTAGAGAGTGTAGGCGGTGTAGAGAGCTACAAACAGCGCACCTTCCCAGCGGGCGATGATGAAGCCCGTGAAGGCAATTGGCAGAAGTGCAACAGCTGCTGCCAGCATTAGCGGCAGGTCCAGCGCAATCGCCGCTGTGGGAACCGGAATGCCCTGACCAAAAATAATGGCCGGTAGGCCAAGAACCACGCCTATGTTGAATAGGTTGCTACCAACAATATTTCCAACTGCCATGTCTCGTTCTCCACGCCTTAAGGCGATGATCGAGGTGGCAAGTTCCGGTAGCGAGGTGCCAAGGGCAACCACGGTTAGGCCGATAACCAGGCTGCTCACGCCAAGATCAGTGGCAATGTTTACCGCTCCAGAAACCAGTAACTGAGCACCAAAAACTAACAACCCAACGCCGGCGGCGAGCAGCAGTGCAGTAAACCAGAGTGAAACCGGTTTGCTGTTCAGAGGCATTTCGCTTGGCTCATAGTCCGGCTTGGCGGCAGTTCGCCTGCCAACCAAAATGCTCATGATTATGTGGAAAATCAATCCAGCAAGAAGCAGCACTCCGTCAAAAACACTGATTCGCCCATCCAGACTCACCACTACAAGGAGCAGCGAAAGCCCGACCATCACTGGAATGTCGAACCGAACTAGCTGCCGCTTTATAACCAGCGGACTGATGATCGCCGAGATGCCAAGAATGAGCAGGATGTTAATGATGTTGCTACCGACTACATTTCCCACCGCAAGGTCAGGTTCGCCCTCTAGAACGGCTCCAACTGTTACCGCAAGTTCAGGGGCAGAGGTAGCTGCTGACACAACTACCAGGCCAATTACTAGTGGCGATAGCCCAACTTTCACTGCCAGAGTTGATGCTCCGCGAACCAGGGCCTCGCCTCCGGCAATTAGAAGCAACAGACCTGCCATAACCATGACGATGTCGACAATATTCACGTCAGCAGCTTACGCTTCGGCGATTCCGGTTAGCGCCAACTCGAGCCGTTCGGCTAGGTAGTCCTCGAGTGATCGAAGCGCCGAGTCAGGGGCGGTTGGCATCCAACGGACTAGCAATTTTTGCTCGGTAATGCCATCCACTGTGATCTCACGAAGCAGTAGTGGGCCCTGTTCTTTGGCTAGAGCCTCCAGGTTGTCTATCGGCAATCGGCGAGCATCAATTAATACAGCGCTATTTTCCGGGAACTTGGCTGCAAGTAATTTTCTTTTTAGCTCCAGCCGAACCTGGGCGCTCTGCGCTTGATGACCTGGCAATACCTGAAGACTCGCTCTGACCACCAAGCCTGGTTCAAACACATCTCCTTGAACTGTGATCACAAGAGCACCAAGCAAAAAGCCCTCGCCGGCTTTTTTGTAAGACTCAGAACGGGGGAAAATCCCTAGAACTCTGTGAGCGGGCGTCGAGACCGCAAGCTGTTCAGCGCTGGCACCGGCGGCCAGTAGCCGGTTTGCAACCGAGGCAATCAAGTTTCTGGCATCAGCGGTCGCAGAATTTGAATCCATCGCTATATGGTGCACCTGAAACCCGTCGCTAGCAAGCTGTCGGTTGCGTAAACACTCGGGAATTAGCGAACTAGAATTGGGTATGTGCTCACGACCGTAATCCGACTCTCTGTCTCTGACGATATCGTCAGTTGGTTCGATATAGTTGGTCCAATTCTTTTCTACACCGTTGTTTTCGGGTTGGTATTTGCCGGCACTGGCTTGTTTATCGGCGCCTTTATCCCTTTTATAACCGGAGATTCTTTGGTATTTGCGGCTGGCTTAGTTGCGGCGGCCCACACGGATTCGATAAATATTTTTGTCATGGTGATTGGTGTTGGAATAGCCGCCTGGCTCGGAGACCAAGTTGGCTACACACTTGGCCTTCACTACGGCCGACCATACCTTGATAAACGGCAGGGCAAATGGTTGCAGAAAGCCATCGCCAGGTCGGATCAGTTTTATGAGCGCTACGGCTGGTGGTCAATCGTTGTAGCAAGATTTGTGCCGTGGGGAAGAGTAATAATGCCGGCCCTAGCCGGCATTAGCAAGATGAACTATTACAAGTTTTTTAGTGCCAATGCGGTTGGTGCGATTCTGTGGGGATCAGGCCTGACTCTTGCCGGGTATTTTACCTACACGATTCCAGGCGTGAGATCCGCTGTTTACGTGATTGCCCTAGTGGTTATAACTTTGAGCCTTATCGCCGGAGTTAGAACCTGGCGGGCAAACCGCGTCTAGTTTTGAACCCAGATCTCGCATCGGTCGCTTGATTTTTCTTGTTGGTAAAACTCATCTTCTTGAATTGCCCAGGCTTCCCAATATGAGTCAAATTGACCCTCGTCTCTGGTTGAAAACCTTGTCCTTCTAAGCTCCATATCGCTTTCGATCCATATCGCAAGATCTGCTATTTCGCTGGATACTGCAGAGACAGCGCCGCAGCCCTCGACTAGAACTAGATTGCCACCCTCAAAACTCCGCCAGCCATTTGCCGGCTCGCTCGCCGCTCCACGCTGACCAAGCTCCCAATCCCAAATCTGCCAATTAGCCTGCTTTCCAGACAAGACCGGCTGCAGGATGTTTTGATTTAGATAGGCAGATCCAGCTCGCAGTCCATCCCATCCTGGGTAGAGATCGTCCATGTGAATAAGTTTCGGAAGCTGTTTCTCAGACTGAAATATCAGGTCGGCGAGCTGCTGGCAAAATCTT
>Ga0209414_1000282_pt1 | contig 24007 bp, 16 predicted proteins | sample LakVidmifraction_4_FD_181154 | JGI IMG/M metagenome (GOLD analysis project Ga0209414, IMG submission 181154) | Hypersaline microbial communities from Lake Vida, Antarctica - Brine Hole Two &gt;0.2 micron (SPAdes) (version 2) | ecosystem: Environmental > Aquatic > Non-marine Saline and Alkaline >...
TTAATATTCTTCCACTTTGTATCTATGATGTAAGTTTCTTTACCTTTTTCAATTATAACATCAGGTCTTATTTTAATCCCTTGCCAGAATCCCTTAGAGCGCTGACCGTAAACATTTATATCATCCCGTTTATGGGATTCATATTTCATTTTAATTAGAACATACTCTTCCCAAAGAGTATTCATATCAAATAAAAGGGCAAGCATTTTCTCATCACCTGAGGATATATTGGGAGCATAATTTAAGATAATGAATTTGGCGATTTCTAATGCTGATTTATAAGGAGCATTTTTTCTTGTAAATTTTATTTTGGAAAATGTACTCTTGTCTATATGACATTTACTCACCTCAGGAAAATCCAGCTGAACCGATTTACATTGAGAATAGAGGTAAGTTCCCCTGGAAAAATGTTCAATTATTTCTAAAGCATAAGAAAGAATCTGATGTACTAGGTGATCCTTTTCATAAATCTGATGTGTTGTATAAAACCGTTCCTTATGAACAAGATTTTTCTGAATATGGCCTGCAAATTCAAGTTTTCCTTTTAATGCTTTTACATTCTTGGTTTCCTTGTAGTATTGCTTTATTAATCCCTGTCGTATTAATAACTCCACTTCCCTTATAAACCATTCGAAATAAATATCTAATAAATGAATATTTTGTTTTGAAACATTTGCCTGTCCTACCTTTTGAACTTTTAATTTTTTGGTGGCTTTCAACATATCAATAAGTACTCCTTGCCAGAGATCTTTATCCTCATTATGAGCATCTATTTTAGGAAGAATTTCAATTGTTAAGCCATCTACTCGTATTACACCTACATAATTCTTGAATTTCAAGCCGTTATAGCGCAAATCAAAGTAACAGTCGTCATGTAAGGCATTCAATTTAGAAAACGCCTCGAGGTGCCTCTTAGTAAAGGCTCCACCAACCGGTAAAAATTGGTGCTCAAAAACTTGAATAGGCTTATTCCCTTTCTTCATCTTTTTTGTTTAGAAGAATTACAATAGCACTTTCTATATCTTCAATAGTTTTTAATTCAAAGGAGGAATCAATTTCAGGAGGTTCAATGTTTTTAAAATTGGCGAATTTCACCTTAGATTCCTTGTGCTCAATAAATCCCTCACCAAGTATTAAGGCAATTTTTTCATAGTCATGATAAAAGTATTCTTGCAATAATGGAATTACATTATTCTGGAATACATTCTTTAATCCTTCAGAATCCCCTGAATTAATACTCATAAAATACGAATGGCCAATTGTATGATCTCTATCAAGTAGTGCTTCTATCCTATTATTGATAATTGTCAACACTTCGCTTAAATTAAAATAATCAAATTCAATGTTCGCTAACAATTCCGGTATTGGCATTATTTCTTCAAAAGAAAACCTTCTTCTTAGTGCTGTATCCAAAGCCTCCACACTTCTATCTGCGGTATTCATAGTTCCGAAAATGTATAGATTTGGAGGAACGCCAAGTTCTTTTTTTGAATAAGGTAATTTAACTTTTAATTCATTCTCTTGATCTAATCGCTTATCCTTTTCAATGAGTGTAATCAGTTCACCAAAGATGGCTGACACGTTACCTCTATTTATTTCATCTATAAAGATTGCATAATTATTATCTCTATCGACATCTGCTTTTAGACATAATTTCTTGAAAATTCCATCCTGTATTTCATAAGCAATATCATTTTCATCCTCTCCTAATTTTGGCTTAATCCCTTCAATAAAATCTTCATAACTGAATGACTGATGAAAAGTAACAAACTCATAATTTCTAATTAATTTATCTGCACTTGGTATAAAATTTTTAACTTCATCTAGAACAATGAATGCTTCAGGATAGTATTGTTCTAATAAATCTTCATCAACATTCCACTTAGATTCTTCATCTTTATAAAAAATTGGGGGCTGACTTCTATCAGTAACATTTACATTGAGGCAATCTATTTTAGTATGGGCCTGTAGGCGTCCCCAAACGGTTGGACGCATAGTTTTGCTATTAGAAAGTTTACCCTTTATTTCTAATAATTCATGATTGATAATTTCATTTACTTTAACTTTTTTCAAGTCAAGAAGAATTATACTCAAAACCTGCCACCATGTAAGATCCGCTACAATATTTTCCAAATATTGAGAACGATTTAAAGATGTTTCTTTTACTGTGAACAAATCAAAATATTCTTTCTGTAGTTTAAAAGTTTTACCAGTTCCAGGAGGACCATATAGAATGTTGTTTAAATCAAATTTTTGATTTTGTATAGTTGATTCATTCATAAGTCCTAGTTTTAAAACTTGATTTCGATAATTACGGTCAAATGCTGCCTTTTCAAAATATGGATTGTGGTATTTCGAAAAGCCTGTTTTGTTGGTTCTTGATAATTCGATTTTAGTAGTTCTGATGATAGCCTCCTTTTCATAAGAATTGAGCTCTATCTCATAGAATTGATTATAAAAATTTCCTAGCTTACCATCAAAATTTGTTGCATACTCACTTAATTTCACATCAGCGTTTGCCACATATCTAAACCCTCGTAAATTGGTTAATCTCCAGGATGGTCTTTGACCTACCGTTAAACTCAAACTATCCTGGGCACAGCTAAATGCTACTCTATCGTCATTCTTAGCAATACCAGTTTCCTTCATTAATTCTTCTAGAAAATCAAAAAACTTAATCAATTCATCCTTTTTATATTTTTTCGCAGTTTTTAGAAACAATAGTTCTGATAAATAATTAAACCTCTCCTCTAAAAATTTCAAATAGTTTTCCTTTCCTAAAATTGCTCTGGGACGATGAGAGGCAGTTTCAGAACTATATTTATGAAATGGTGTTCCCTTTTTGTATAATTCAATTAAGAGATAATCTAACATATCACTAAAATTCGACTCACTTACATTTAAGATATCTTTATCGATTAATTTATTAGAATTCTCAAAATCATTGCGAATATTAGTCTCTGTTAAGCTACCATCTTTCCGAGTTGTATTTTTAAAATACCAGAGAATAAATTCATCTAAAAGATTAGTATTCTCCTTATTATTCATATCAATAATTTTAAAGCCCATCCTTTCCAAATACTTATTTGTAGGAGGGCCACCTCCATATGCCCAATCATCAGAATTGTCATATTGGAGTCTAGCTGCTCTCATTATTTCTTTAGGGGGATATGTCTTTCCATTAACCTCAACTAGCCAGCGAGTGGATGGAATCAATTCATCTCTATTAGAATCAATTTTAGCTACAGCATCCAAAACATGCTTTTTTTCTATCTTGTTTGGTTTGAATCTCATAATAAATTCTATAATAACTAATTATTTAGCAGAAGGAAAAATGCTTCCTTTCCATTGTACATAGTCATCCTTTTAAGTTTCAATTGTTTTAGAGCCACCATATTTAATTCTTCTCTTATAGCCCTATAACTCTTTGGAATCCAAATCCTAACTCCATTAAATTGAAAAGCCGTAACTGCTCCACTTAAGGAGTAATCTCCATAAGCGGTAAATACAGCGAATTTTCCTTCTTCTTCTTCTTCTTCTTTAGCTTTATCGTATGCCTCTTTCAGGGTTAAACCCTCCCAATTTTTCATAAAAAGTTGTTTTTATTTAAACTGCGTTATACATTAATATGATCCATCAATAATATTAACCTCCGGATTTTATAACTGATTTTTTTAACGCGGCAGATTTCCCATAGGCGTTTTTGAAAAATCAATCAATAAACTCTTTCTTTAAACCAGTTTTTCTTGTTAATTTTAAATTGTCCTGGATTTCTGATAAAACCTTTTCAGAAGATAAGGATTCCCATTCATCTGAAAAGCTTAATGCAAAGTTCTTAATTTTTTGATTCATCCTAATTTACATCTGTAGCTACTTTAAGCTTATCTATTTTATTATTCAAAAACTGCCTGAAAGATTGCTTTCCTTTAAAATTCGGACCCTGATTACCAAAAGTTAACGACCTCATATGCAGAAGATATTCTACATTCTGAGTATAAATATCCAAGGGACTCCATTCTTCATCTTTCCAATCCGATTGAATATTTTGTTTAGCATGTAATACATACAAATCTATAGTTGAAGGCCTATAATCTTCAGAAAGAAGATAATTGTTGTACTGATCAAAAATATTTAATTTAAGCAAGTTGGAACGCCATCCAATTTCAGGAGTAGCTTTTAAAAACTTTGCAAATTCATTAAAGCTATCAACAAACCAAAGCTTAATTTTTTCATCAGCTTCAGGATCATTAATTAGATCATAAATTTTGCGATCCATATATATTACAAATCCCATAGGATGTTCTCTAAACCCCAATTGAACCTCAGCATTTGTTTGGATATATGCTTCAATCTTCTCTTTTACTTCTTCAATTGAAGAGTGAGCTTTATTAATAAAAATTTGGGTTTGCAGTTTAACCAAACTTACTTTAATACAATATAATATTTCAGTATGTGCTGTATGTTCCGGTAATATATTTGTAGTATACCCAGCGACTCTATCTTTACTACTTGTAGTCGCTTCCTGAAAACTTGATTTATCCAAATTAAAGATATCTTCAAAATATGGCCGTGCGTTTTCAACATGTATTTTTATTGTTTCTACTGCATCCTTAATATTTTCCATACTAATCACCATTTCAGGGTTGAATGTATTCTTTTGTGCCATATTAAAATGTTTTAGGAATTCTAAATAGTTGTTTAAGTAAAAATCATTTTCGCTATATCTTCGCAGAATTTCGGCTATTTGATACCACCTTATTTGTTTGAATTTATGTCTAGTTTCGGATTTATGATCGGTAAATTTGGTACAGTAAACCAAATGTTTCTGCTGGTCTTTAAAATGAGTATCCAATGCCTCACAATATCGATCAAGCTGCTCCCAACTTTCTCCTGAATGAACTTTATTCTCTATAAAACAGATGTTATTCTCTCCAATGAGTATTAAATCAATGATACAATCTGGTCTACCCTTCAAACTATACCTACGTTGTGTTCTTACCTCATAATTATCTTCAGGTAATTCAAGTAGATTAATGAAGTCATTGAATATCTTATTTGAAAGGTTCAAAATTCCCGCAAATACTTCCGTATTAAAATCTTCTAAGGGAGATCTATCTGAATATCCATTTTTACGATATAAACGATAAAGGTTTAAAAACATTAAATTATCTAATTAATTATAGTCTCCAAATATTGCTCCAGCTCTTTCTTATCATTTATTAATGGGATTTTGCTCATAAGTTGCTCTATATGAATAGAACCAAACCTCAATCCGTCCGGAAAACAATTTTCAGATATAAATTTGAAATTTTTCAATGACCTATGGGGTTTATAGGCATTCTTGCCCTGGCCATAACAATGCACTACTAAAAAAAATAACTCTTTTTCAGAAGTGCAATCAATTCGATGTTTACTGTTCTTGTTCTGTTGGTTCTTTAAAAGATTCAATAAAGTAAATTGTCCCGCTACTAATTTTGCCATGTTACTCGAATCAATTTCAATTAAGAATATCTTATTTTCAAACTCGATTGACTCATCCACAGAAACATATACGTTAGAATTATGACCGAAATCAATCTTCCCTTTTAGAATTTCCGGATCTATCGAGGAAATTAACTCTTTAAATTGCTGTTCTCTTTCTCCTGCTTTTCCCACATTTATAAAGTTATTTTCCTATCCCTCTGACTTCTCGATTATAAATTTCATTGAACAACAGAGTCTTAACAACGATATTGGCTTTATCGTCAGTCATTTTGTTATAAAAATCGAGTTTGGTATTAATGAAATTTAATAGCTCACCATCAACTTCCTCCTCAAATTTATCTTTGATATTATTTTTAGAGTTTTGCTTGTTAAAATATGTCATTAACTCTTCGTTTGCATAAAGGTTTTTCTTTACACGATTAAAATCTACCTTATCTTCCTCTGTTAATTCTAAACCAAAGGTGTCATTCAATACTTTTATAATTTTTGTTAAGAAATCAATTTCTTCTTCGGGCTTTTGGTCTGCTCCCCCAGGCGTCAAACCATGATCCTCACCGTTTTCTGAAACTAAATCTAAATTTGCGGTGAACTTGTGTTGAATTTTATAACTATCCAATTCAATATCATTCACAACATCTAATGGTAAGCCACTATTTACATAAGGTAATTTTTTAAGTAAAGCCGATATAAATACATACTTTTTCTCTAAATCTATATCTGTGAATTGTATAATCTGACTTAAAAACCGATAGATTTTAGTAAAAGACTTAGCTGCTGTTTTAAACGCATTTTTATCCTCATCTTCAAGCTCATTATCAAAACGTTTGGCAATAGCTCCTAAAATAGGCTGAAGAGCCTCCATGTTATCGTTATTCTTAAAGAATATTTCAGCGAACGCTTCTACTTCTGTTTCATAAAACACATTGAAACTATCTACAGTATCTAAAATGGAATATAAACTATTAGGATCGGTCTCATTTTCTTCTTCCATATAGTTTTTACCATAGAAATGTTGAAAATCTTCTCTCACCAATTCAGGGTCATTAACAAAATCTAAAACCATAGTAGAGTCTTTTCCTCTGCGATTTCTGTTTAAACGAGATAAGGTTTGTACGGTACTTGCGCCTCCTAATTTTTTATCTACAAACATGGTATGCAATAGTGGTTCATCAAATCCTGTTTGAAATTTGTTAGCCACTATCAACATTCTGTTTGCAGGTAATTTTAAAGCTTCTGGGATACTAATTTTACCTCCCAAATTATTCATATTGGTTTCGGTGAATTCCTCGTTGGTGTCTGGATCTTTTACGGTGCCTGAAAATGCTACCAATGCACGATACGGCAAATTCATTTCTTTTAAAATGGCGTCAAATTTAAGCTTAAAGCGTACTGCGTGTAAACGAGACTTTGTGACTAGCATAGCCCTAGCTTGACCTTGTATTTCTTTATGGGTTTGGCTCGTAAAATGTTCTAACATAATATGTGCTTTCTTATCTATAGCGTGATCTTGCAGATCTACATAGTTACCTAAAACACGAACAGTTTTCTTTTTATCATATTCTTTATCTTCAATTTCGGTCCGCTTTATTAGTTTATAATAACGTTTAAAAGACATATAGTTTTTTAATACATCTTTTATGAAGCCTTCTTTAATGGCTTCCTCCATAGTGTACTCATCAAAAGGTTCTATTTTACCATTTATTTTAGTCCCAAATAACTCTAGAGTTTTTGGTTTAGGCGTGGCCGTAAAAGCAAATTGAGAAATATTAGGCTGTTGTCCCTTTTTAGAAATTTCGTCTGCAATGATCTCATCTGCTGTTTTTATGTTGGCTTCGTCGTTTTCAGCTTCTTCTAGACTTAACGCCATACGCATTTGGCGAGACGACTCACCAGATTGTGAGCTGTGTGCTTCATCAATCAAAACGGCATAGGTTCTGTCTGGGTAATTGGTGACTTCTTTAGCAATTACTGGAAACTTCTGTATGGTTGTAATAATAATACGCTTCTTATTCTCTATAGCATCTTTTAAATCTTGCGATGTCGATTTTTCATCTATGTAGGCTACAACGCCTGGGGTGTTGTCTAATTGACGAATGTTGTCTTGTATTTGTTTATTTAATACACGACGATCTGTAACTACAATAACAGAGTCGAATAATGCTTTGGTGTCTGTATAATTTTGATAAAAATTAGCTAATCGATAAGCCAACCAGGTTATAGTATTCGATTTTCCTGACCCTGCGGAATGCTGTACCAAATAGTTTTTTCCTGTTCCATCTGTTTTTAAAGCTTTTAGAATGCGCTGTACTGCTCTACGTTGATGAAAACGAGGGAACAATAACTTGGTTGATTTTTTATCTTCTAACTTTTTGGTCTTTGGATTATATACTTTTTCTTTATCGGTTTGTACACTAATAAAGTTTTGCACTAAATCTAATAAAGAATCTTTACGCAACACATCTTGCCATAGATATTCCACTGCAAACCCAGTAGCTGAGTGATTTGTTAGGCCTGTATTGAAGGGTAAAAAATACGTTGATTTACCTTTTAATTCTGTTGCCATAAATACTTTTTCTGTCCCTACTGCAAAGTGAACCAGGCAGCGCTTAAACTCTAAAAACGGTTCACCTTTAGGGTCACGGTCCTGCATAAATTGTTTTATGGCATTGTGATGGTTTTGACCTGTTAATGCATTTTTAAGCTCTGCAGTAACTACAGGTATACCATTAATAAATAGAACAATATCTATCTCATTATTGTTGCGCTTAGAGTATTTTAATTGACGAACAATTGCTAAACGATTTTTCGCAAACGCAATTTCGTGCTCCGGTGTTTTATTATGCGCTGGTTTAAAATAGGCTAAATCCAGTTTTTGGCCACGATCTTTTATACCATTGCGTAAGACTTCTAAGGTTTTATTTTTAGTAATATTTTTAGCAACGTTTTCTACTATTTTGGCATCTACTAAGGCTCCATATTGTTTGGCTAACTCGGCATACTTTTTAGGCTGTGTGTCTTTTACAAACGCAATAATTTCTGAAGGAATAACACACAAGTCTTTATCATATAAATTAGGTGGTACGCTGTGGTACTCCTTAACCGTATTCATTAAGTAGTTTTCTATATGTGCCTCAAAATGTATTTCTTTAGTTCCTGATGCCATTTTAATCTATTTTTTTACTCCTTATTTTCTTTTTGACCCAATGGTGGCCCCTTTATTTTAATTTTCTGGACCGAATCTGGCCCGATTAAATATAATATAAACCCTTTAATAACAGGCATTTGCAATATTTCTAAGTTTTTTAAGCTCCATTTTGGCCCAATGGTGGCCCAACTATTTATTCTACTCTGGCCCCATTGTATCCCCTTTTAAAACATAAGTGGTACCAGCACCAGTGGAACCACTTTTTACTAAATATGATCCTTCCAAATCTGTTAAATATCTCGTGGCTGTTCTTTTAGCAACTTTACATATTTCTTGAACAATTGAATTTGAAATACTTTGATGTTCTTGAACGTATAAAATAATAGCAACCCATTCTGGTTTTATACCCCTTTCAAGTAAAGCTTCTTTTGTATAATTTATTAGTGTTAATTGAAAATCTGGTGCTGAATTTTCGAAAATTGGTGGTGCTATTTTATGTGCTTTACACGCATTGATAATTTTTATAGTACCACGTCCCCAAGATTCTATATAACCTGCTCTAAATAAAGTGTTGGCAATATCAGGATTAAATGGTTTTGATGGGTGTTTTTCAGTTAACCTATCTACCGTCCAATTTTCGGGTAGTTGTCCTTCATTCCAAAAGATAATTTTATCGTTATAAACACTTATTTGAATAGAAATACCACTACTGTAATCTTTATGTGCAATGGCGTTTAACAACGCTTCTCTTACAGCATCTTGTGGAAATGTGAATTTTTCTTCACGAACACCATTTACATAAGAGATACTTGCCTTGTCGTATTTGGTTTTTAAAAGGTCTAAGGCTTCTTCGGCTTGTTCTAACAAATTACCTTTTACTTCATCTTGGTATTTTAAATCATCATCATCTTCAAAAAAGCCTATTTTGATATAGGAACCTGTAATGTATTTTTCTGGGTTAGGATGAAACAACAATATAGCTGCCCTTTTTAGCATATTTACGTTGTCTGCATACAGATTTAGGCTTTCTAATAATTCTTGATTGCTGCCTACTAAATCTTCGGTAGATAAGCGCTTACTTTTTTCAGCTTTGGTTCTAAAAACATCAAAGGTATTGTCTTTTAAATCTTCTACTGAAATATTAGGCAGAGGTAATGCATCCCAATTTTTACCTTGGCGCTCCAGCAAAAATTTAGTTAAGGCTGTGTTTTTAAGTTCTTGCAAGGTACTACCAGAACGATAATAATATTTCCCTCTTAAACTAATAGGGAACGGATATGCTTCTACTATGATTTCTAGATATTCTAAACCGTCTTTTGTGTGCAAGTTTACCGCCACTATTAAACCTAAAACATCACGTATTTGATTGGGTAAATCTTCTAATAATTTTTTAGCGTTATTAATGCCTTTTACATCTCCTTTATCGTCTATGCCAATATACAAGGTGCCACCTTGTGCATTAGCAAAACCACATACCCATTTCAGGTACTCGTCTCGCCAAGATTCTTTCCACTCTATATTTTGACTCTCTGCCATAATTAGTTGTTAGTTTTCAGAAGGTGCTTGCCAATCTCTTACATCTACTTTACCTGTTACCGCTTCACTAATAATAGATTCACGGTAGGATTTTAGTTTTTTGATTTGGTCTTTAATTTTATCAAAGACTAAACTTATTGTATTTAAATTTTCTTCAAGGAATTTAACTATTTTAGCCTGTTCTTCAATTGGAGGTAATAACATTTGGTATTTACCAACAGATTCTTGAGTTATGCCAAAAAAAGTTGTTCCTGTTTTGTAAAGCTCAACGTGCACTAAGAAAAGCTCTGACATTAGTTGATAATATAAATATTTAGGAATATAACTATCGTCAGTACATCTTAATACCAATAAATGACTATTCAAACTAGCTGGTCCAGGTAGATTGTCTACAAAAAGAAGTTTTCCGATAGTACCATCTTTAGTCATTAAAACATCACCTTCTTTTAATTGAATTTCTGGTGCTTCATCATAGCGTTCTTTTGTAATATGATAAACCTCATTCCACCTAATCACACCGTCTTTAAAGTTCATACCTGTGATTAAATAAGGACCCTCATCAATAAATTCTTCTTGTTTTAAACCTTGCCAACCTATACGACCTTTCATATAAGTGTTTCTTTTGGCTTTATTAAAGAACCAATGTTCAGGAATCTCACCCAACCACTCAATACCAGAATCTTTCATTTTGGCATTTGGGTTTAAACCTTTGGTTACTGCTTCGTTAATTATGGCTTGGTGTTGTGCTTGTAGTTTTTTTATTAATTGCTCCTTTTTTTCTATTAAAGCATCAATAATTTGAGTTTTGTAGTCTAGGTATTTGGCTATTTGGGTTTGTTCTTTCTGTGAAGGAATAACAATTGCTAAATCTAATAATTTTGTTTTTGTTAAAATTGACAATACAACGCTTGATGAAGCCTTCTGCAAAGCATCAATGGAATTGTAAATTAAATATTTCAGAAAATCATCATCAATTTTGTTGAGATTCCCTTCAACAGAATGTATTTGTTGATTTGTTGTTATATCAGTTCCGGCAACTCCTAATTTACCTATATCTCCGATTCCCCCAATTAAGATCGAGCCTTCCCTAACAATTCTTGCTTCAAATGACCCTTCCTCTGTTAGAAATTGTTTTGACTTTGTTATAGGTGTAAATTCATTTAAATCATTTGGTTTTACCCAAGGAATACCTTTAGATGAACTGTAAAAATTCTCAAATTTCATTGACGGTGTGTTTCCAGTAACAACATCAGCATAATATTTTAACTTAGTGTCAATCCAAGCTTTTGGAATATCACCAATCCAATCTTCACCACTTTCTTTATATTCTTCGTATGTCTTCATTAGGCTAACAAGTCATTTAAAAGCCTGGTAATACCTTTTTCAAGGTCAACAATTTCTGCTTTAATTTCAGCAGCTGGTTGTAAGCCTTTGTATTCGTAAAAGTATTTAGTAAAGTTGATTTCGTAACCAATACGTGTTTTATCGTAATCTATCCACGCTTCTGGTACGTGTGGTAAAACTTCCTTAGAGAAATAGGTTTCTATATCCTCGGTAAGTGGTACGTTTTCTTTATCTCGTTTTTTAGAATCTGGTTTCGGGTTGCTTTTTACCATTTTCATTTTCCCTTTGGCATCGTATTCGGGTTGTTCTATGGTAAGTTGGTAATAGCCAAAATCGTCGTTATTAAAAATTTTACAATGATCGCTTTCTTCAAAATTGGTGTACATATCTAATAAAGTTGAAATATGCTCTGCAGTAAACTCATTGCGCTTATTCCCTAAACTCTTTTTGTTGGAACGTGCAAAAATGTGCTCGGTTTGTTCTTTCCCTTTACCATTAACACCGGTAACTTTTGTGGCATTTCCGTTAATCAACTGCACTTTACCTTTTCTGTTTTCTGTTTTTTTATTGGTTAAAAACCAGATGTAGGTGTTAATGCCTGTGTTGTAAAACAAATCTTTTGGTAAGGCAACGATACACTCTAACCAATCGTTTTCTATAATCCATTTACGTATGTCGCTTTCGCCACTGCCTGCATCTCCTGTAAATAATGATGAACCGTTGGTTACAACACCTATTCGAGACCCGTTGGTTTTATCCATTTTAGAGATCATATGCTGTAAGAACAATAATTGTCCGTCGCTAGAACGCGGCGTTCCTGCATAGAATCTGCCTGCTGGATTTAAAGCTTCGTTTTCTATAAAGTTTTTGTCTTTTTTCCAAGTCACTCCATAAGGCGGATTTGCCATCATGTAATGAAATTGCTTACCTTGAAAATGGTCATCAGTAAACGAGTTACCGTGTTTTACATCTCGAGGGTTTTCACCAGAGATTAAGGCTTCAGACTTTGCAATAGCACAAGATTGTTCATTTAATTCTTGACCATAAGTGAGCATTGTTGGTTTGTAGCTAGAATCTTTACAAATTTCATCCAGCACATAATTTTTACCTAAATTAACCATACCACCTGTACCACAAGCCGGATCGAAAATAGTACGTATGATTCCTGATTTACACAATTCCTCTTTTTCAGGAGTAAAGATGATAGCGTTCATTAGAGCTATAACGTCACGAGGTGTAAAATGCTCTCCAGCGGTTTCATTAGATTGCTCGTTAGAGATGCGTATTAATTCTTCGAAAACGTAACCCATCGAGTGATTATCAATCGTATCTTGATGTAAGTCTATTTTGCAAATAGCATCAATCATTTCATATAACAATCGGTTTTTAACCAGTCGAGCTATGATTTTGTCGAACTGAAAGCTCTCTAAAATATCACGTACTTCTGGGTTGAACCCGTTTAAGTAATTATTAAAATTGATTTCTATGTATTGTGGCTCGTCTGTTAATGAATTAAGGGTATGCTTTGAGGTATTGTAATAAGTTAAGCCTCCAGATGCTTTTTTAAGAATTGGATCAAGCTTTTCTTCGCTAACTTTTTCCTTAAAATCATTATAGCTTTTGCGTACACTCTCGTTTACATTTTCGAGCATACAATCCAGCCTTCGGATTACTACAAAAGGAAGTAAAACATCTCCAATTTCATTTTTCTTAAAGGCATCACGCAACACATCATCTGTGATTTGCCATATGAATCCTACTTCTACTTTGTTGTTGTTACTCATTACTTTATTCTATGTATTATGTGGTGCAATTCACATATTTTTAATTTGGTCGTGTCGATTGGTATATTTAATTCAAAAGTCTATTTTTAATTGTCTTATCAGCATTGCATCCAAATAATTTATAATTTCTTGTATTTTTTCCACTCTTGACATCATTTGATATAATGGTGCATTGCTCGCTTAGATCCTCGAATACTGTCATATTGGACTCAAAATTTTTTGTACCCTTATTATCTAAATCTCTAAATATTTCTATATATCTAAAATAATTACTCTCACTAACTTTCTCTAAATTAGAAGCTAAGAAAAAGTCAAATCCCACATCCGTTTCACTTCTAACATAGTTACTTACTAACCACCTCTTATGAAAAACAGATTTTGATAAAACAAGCTCTAAATTTATGGGATAGTCTCTTAATAGCTTGGCTGAAGTAACTAATTTGCCATATTCTTTTACCCACCATAAATCTGACATTTGTTTAGAGTTTGGTGACACTATTGTAATATGGTATTCTATTTCTAAGTGATCCGGCAAAAATGCATCTAAGAAAGGTATAAGATTTTTTATTCCTCGATTTTCACCCCTATCTTCATTTTTGAAAAAAAAATTATCTGTTATAACTAAACTATTCGAAAGTTGTTTATCAAATTGAATAACACCATTCCATCCATTCTTAACTATCTCATTTTTCCTATACTCTTTATAAAAATTTTTTGAAAATAAATTATCCGGTAAATTATTGCAAGAAAAAACTGCCATTCCCAATTTCTTTTGAATTTCGCTTGCAGAGCTTTCTTCCACATCTAAAATAAAAATAGCATTGGGTTTATCTATAGTTTGTGTTAAATCTTCTTTTACACCATCTATGTAATTCCCTAATGCCATTGGCAAAGACATTGTGCCAGAATTTTTATAAGCAATACTTAATGGATCTAATTCATCTTTTAATTTTTCATCCAGCTCATTGTCTGATATATTTATACATAAATTGATTCCGCTTTTAATAACTTTATCCCAATGAGGCATTTCTTTGTCAAATAAAGCAAACTCCTCAATTTTATGGGCTTCTATATAGAGCGTTATCATTGCGCTTGATTTTTACGAAGTTCTTTAATCATTTTTAAAGTTAAGCCACCAGCTTCATCATAAAAACCAGCACCAAAATCCCTGTCAAATTTACCTTGTTCATTATAAACCATTTCGTAAGGACCATCATGTTCAAAGTAAAAAAGCTTAAAGAATTTTTTCTTAAGATTTAATAATTGAGATTTTCTAATCATATACTCTGAATGTGTTTCAATAATAAACTGAATACCATATAGATTATAGGCATCTAAAAAAAGATCAGCTAAAAGGGATTGTAAAGCAGGGTGCAAATTAGCTTCAGGTTCTTCAATTATAATAACCTGATTCAAATTAGGGATTTGAGGGAAATAAAAATTCTTTTTCAGACTTGTTTTTTGTTCATCAATTTTATGTGCAATTTTAAGTAAAATTGTAAATATTTGTCCTGCTCCAAAACCTTTATCAGCGATATTGATTGGCCTTTTAATTCCTTTTTCAAAAATGTTAATTACACTTGCTTGCCCATAGACAGATATTATTTCATAATCTATACCTATATCAAACTTATTCATCCAGTTCATAATAAATACATCTGCTCTAGAACCTTTCCTAATAGTTTTATTAACATGTTCTTTTGCTAATTTACTTATATCAGCAGAAGTTCCTTCATTCAAAATCAAACGATCTTGATTAAACCTATGAGGTGATAAATGATCTACATCAAATCGAAACACATCCATTAATTCTTCGCTAAATTCATTTAACTTTATAGTTTCATCCTTTACATCAATTTTTCCGAAATCCTTCTTAGAGTCTTTAAGATATGGTATCAAAACTCTCTTGAAAATGTTATTAAGACTTAAATCATTCAGTGACCATTTACTTATTTCAAACATTGGTGAAAATATTACCTCTTTGTCTGATTTAGCATTTAAATGCTCTAATTTTTTATCTATTGATTTTAAATCACTTTCTAATTTTTCTAATTTAAGTTTTAATGAGAATTTGGTTTTGGAATCTAGTTTGTTTAGAGCAAAACCACTTGTTAGTCCAGCAGTTGCAGCAAGCACTGATCCAACAACAGGAATGCTTAAAGTCAATAATGAAAGAAGAGTTGTCGACGCAATAGGTAAAGATTTAGCAATTCCTATTTTACTTTTAGCCTCTAATTTTATGCTTTCTATTTCTTTCTCAATTTCTTTTTTCGCATCAATTAAATTTTTGTCTTCATTTGATTCTTTTGAATAATTCTTTCTATTTAAAAATCGATTGTCGAAATGTAATTGATATGATTTACCGCCTTGTCTTTTAAATTCAATTTTTGAGTCATCTTGTTTATTCAAAATCAATAACGACTCCAATACACCTCTTTGAAAATAATCTTGGTTAGCAACTAAGTTTGGAGAAAAATCCATAGTAAGCAAATACCCCTGTCTTTCAAATTCAAAGGAAATATTTGATTTTGTATTATTACTCCAATTAATACAGTTAGAATAATTTTCGATTTTATGATTGCTTGAGTTACCTCCTAAAAAATCTAATTCAAAATGATTTGACGAATTACTATAATCACTCAATACCATCAACGCCTTTAAAGCACTTGATTTCCCTGAATTATTCTTACCCGTAAAAAAAGTAATTGGAGCAAGATCTAAATCCCAAGTATCTTTAATCTTTCTAAAATTTGATATTTTTATATTTTCCATTAGTTGTTGTAAAATGTATCGTATTATTTAAAAATTTGGTAGGCGATAAACCTACCAAATTTTTAATAGCTTCCGTAGAAAATTACGGATGAAGGTTTAGCCTTATTTCTTACCTTCTTCTTTTGTCTGATTCTCCAAAACTTGGATAATCACAGGAATAATTGCACCAACAATTCCTAAAACCGTCATAAATGTCTTCATATAAAGAATTTTATGTGAGGCACAAATGTTTCTCGTTAGGTCTTTGCGCTTCTACCAATATCCATAAGGTCATTCCCTATTGACACTACAAATATTGGAGGGATTTGTGCAGTCTTAGTGCACACATTAAAACTTTTTGTATTTTTTCTTAGATTTTCTAATTCTATCAGCAATTTTCCCCCTTAATTCAACAGGTGCCATCACTTCAACTTTTTCTCCAAACTGAAGAATTTGAGCCTCAAGTTCGTAATTTAGAATTAACTCCAAACATATATCTATATAATTTTCTTCTCTGGCAATTACTTTTTGAGAGCCATGAATCGGTTTGGTCTGGATATAAGGCCATTGGGATTTATCAATTCTAAGAATAATTTTTTCAGGGATTTGTTCTAAATTAAAAGAAACACCTAAAGCATCTTCAAAATATTCATCAAAATTAATGTCATTAGCCTCATAATGCTCACTGCTTTCCTCTATTGAAATAATACGGTCTAAAGCTAAATTTATTAGGTTGTCATACTCTACGTTTTTACCATAAACAAACCAGCGGTTATTATACTCTTTTAAATGATAAGGAGAGAAATAAATGTATATAGGTTCTGGGTTTTTAAAAGACTGATATTGAATCTTGATACCCTTTTTATAAAGTATTGCATTAAATATGGGGTCAATAAATTCTAAACCCTTTAAATACTCGTTATTATCAAAGCTTATTATTCCGCTGCTGTCTTCGGAGAAATTAAAGGTCTGATCAATCTTAGGTAAAATTTCGTTAATCCACTTAAATTGAGGTAAGCCTTTAAACCGCTGCATAATCTGCATTGCTGATTTAAGTTGTTCAGCTTCCAATTCATTAATAGGTTGATTATTAATTGAGAAGTTTTGATCCTCGTAACGGAAATACTTTTTCCGACCATCTTTAATGCGTTCCAATGGAATGCTCCAGCCCTGAGACGATTCCATAAATGTAATATCATTGTATAATTGTCGCCTAGCAATACCTTCAGAATCTGAATTAAACTCCTGTAAGGCTTTATTGCACTCTATGAGTAAATCATTTAGATAATACCTTTTACCAGGATTTCGAAAACAGCGATCAAGACACTGATACCTTATTAAGGCATTTTTTGTAATTGGCATAGGTTGGTTGTTGGGCCTTAAAAGTAGAGAAATAGGAGGGAATATAAAGTCTTGTCTACTACTTATATTTAAAATTGAACATTTAAATTTTAATAAATATTGTGAATCTTATTTAAATTGATATTTTTGACCCTATTACCCTATTACATATTGAATTTTATTGTGCACATAGAATGCACTAACTAAACCTTTATTTGCATAATTCTTTGAAATACCTGCTCAAAAAGATATTGAACGTGGGTGCTGGTCCGGCTAGTTAAATAGTTAGGCAATGATCGGCATCTTTACTCAGCCAATGGCAGAGTTACATGTCTTAAGGACTTTTTCTTTTATCTTCTTTACTCCAAGAGGTATATTTAAAAATTTGTCTTTCACTGCAAATAAGTCCGACCCTATTGTTTAAGAAACTTCATAGTTATGCGCTATATACGGTAGTTCTTACCGTTCTATATTCATATTTAATACAGTTAATTCCAAACTGAACATTCTTCAATGCAAATTCACCTTCAGTGAAGGGATATCCTGCCCGGCTAAGATGAAGCTTACATTTTGAATCTTCAGAGGTGACCTTTTTAACAATATTGAAACCTACCTTGCTGCTAAAAATGATGTTACCAAGCTTCAGATCAGAGGTAGGGTATAGAAGTTCCTTGAGCCTTTCCTCTTTGTTCATATATTTCTTCAACCAAATCAGATAGATTGGTAATATTTCCTTTGTGAAATGTTCCAGTTGGTCTTGAAATTGTGGAATCACAAAATTGGCCTTCGTCTTGAAGTGATTCAGTTTGTTTACAAAGTCAGAACCAACCTCGTCATTGAGCATCATTTTACCCAAGCTGAAGTACAAACTGTTCAGTAATAAAACATCTCTGTCAATACCTTCTGATTCGCGCCATGGAGTATTAAGGATTAAGCAGGTACTTTTTACCATTAATTGCATCTGACTTCTGGCCAATTTCTGATTTAGTATGTCAAACTCATATTGTTTGTACCCGGCTCCAGATAGTAGCAAGAACTTGCCGAGTACATTTAAGAAAAAGCCTTTAATAGAAACCACAGATTCACTAATGGTACCAGAAGGAATATATGTTTCCCCCATTGTGATTACATTACCCGTTTGATCAAGTTCTTTGGTCAGAACTGTAAATTTCTTACCATATTTAAGCTGAATTAGGTGAAGTGCAATCAATATGCTGGAAAGGGAACGTATTGTTATCAGAGTCTTAGGAGCCTCAGTCAAAGCCTGTGTGGAAAATAGCTTGTCTAACCGTTGAGTGTATATGTCATCCAATTTCTTGAAGTACTTGATTAAAGCTGCTTTTTCTTTGCTTCCTTGTGTCCGATTTCTTGATTTGTTATCTACTCCATCACCTTCACCTTGCTGCTCCTGATCTTCAAATAGTTTCTGCTCTTCACTTTCCTGAAAATAATCCTCTTTACCAAAGACTCCGGAAGAATAGAGGTTTAAGAATTCTGCAATTTTTACAGTTGAATTGGATAGTTCTCCGCTTTGTTTTAGAAGAGATTCTGCGCTTACCTTGTTGAATTCCTCAGCTTTCAGAAACTCAAAATCCTTCGTTTGATCAGAATCACCTGCTTTTCTTAAGATTGAAGTACCGCTATTATAAACTTTCTTAATTGCTAAATCCTCATCATCCGCCCAATTGTAATCAACGAAATGCAAGAGATCAGTGATACCTTCATCGTCAGCAAAATCCTGTTCCATTAATGCATCAAGCTTTTCTTGTTTAGGATCAGGATTACAACGCAGAAGCGCCTCAAGACGATGAATCAAGCAATAGTTACTGATGCGTTCTTGAGTTTCATTATTCAGTGATAACTTGAATATATTTTCGGGATCTGTAACCTCAATTACCATTGTGTCTTCACTAATCACTTTAAGCGTACTCTCAAGTTTTAAATCGGACCTATCAAGGACAATAACATCAACGGGATCAGTACAATGTTTATTCAAATATATTGTGATCTCATTACCTCTCAACTCTGCATATAAGATTCGGTATCTGTAGTTTACTCTTGGTGTGGATCCATCTCCTATTCCCTGTTGAGGAATATTTTGTAGTTCAATGGTAGAATCTGGAACCTTTACTTTTAGTTCTTCAAGCCAACTTTCTTCTGACGTTCTTCTCTTTAACAGAATTCCAGCTTCTCCATTGGCTGTTTGCCCATTCTGGGTCCCCATTGCAGACATAGTTACGTTGGCACTGCCTAAAAGCAGATATTCTTCATCCTTTAGACGGAAATTAATAAGCTTTGCATGAAGTCTATGATAAGTTTCTTCATAATCTTTTATACATTCTGACCAATTGTGAAAACTAATTTGAGTTGATGTAGCAACATCTAATTCAGTAGGTAAAAGACCAGAGTTGGAATCCACAAGGCACTTCATTTGATTAGGATTGAAGTACTCCAATAATTGTTTTAACTGCTTACCAGATTTATCATAATAGGGAGAAATAATGGTCAATTCCTTTACCTCTTTGTTGGGCACATTGGCAGTTAGCTGTTTGAAAGTAGATTCTTGATCAGAATTACCAATAAACTTAAGCTGTAGGCCTAAGTTTTCAAAATTTATCCAATCTTCAGTTATGGGAAGATCCATTAACCATGGAGAATGCTTTCGTATCCATTCAATTTTCTGAGGGACAAATCCGAGAGATTTGTCCAGATAGGGCTGTAAGTATTTCCAGACGGATCCAAATAAGGGTGCGTTCTCATTGCCTACATTATCCAAGTGAAATGCTCCCCAAATCTCATCATTTGTGCTCAGCCCTGAAGAAGTGATATTTCCAGATCCAATAATTAATAGTCCATGTTTAACACCTGTTAAAAGCATAATTTTAGGATGAAAAACACCAGTTTCATATACAGGCTGAAAGTTGTACGTTTTGTTGTGCTTAAACTCCTTACCTGTTGTTGCTTCTTGTGCCATTTCCAGATAGTGACCATCTGCAAGCACATTCACATTTTTAACGTTTGCCAGTCTTAATGTAGGAAGTAATCTCTCTTCAAAGAAGGAGAAATCCAATGAATAACAAGTTAGCACGCAAGAGTGATATTTACCCCTATGCTTACCAATTAGCTCCAGTATATTTCTTCTCTCAATCATTAGTAAGTGTTATTTGGTTTAAGACTTGTTCTCCATATTCTGTTAAGGAATTATCAGTTGCTATGATACTAAGGTCCTTCATGAAGGAGATTAAGTTCCCGATTCTTGGACCGGTATAGCTTGCTTCGAAATTTCCAAGGTATCTAATATGATGATCTTCAATGATGAACTTTTGTGTTGATAGTGCACCTCCACGGATCTTGCGAAAAGCAACGTATTGGTGTCTGTAAATTATATTCTTAAAGATATACTCCCTAATATAATCTACAAATGGCAGTGTTAATTTTGCTCTAAATTGAAGTAGGAAATAACCTGGCCCCTCTCCATCTTTTGCAAGATTATTATTCTCTCCATACTCTTTTAAAAGTGCAAGCTCATCAATATTATTAAGGTATTCAGAGAACATGAGAAGGAAACCATAAAAGACCTTATCAATCTTTGAACTGCTGGAAGCATTAGATATGGAATAGTATTCATCTGGTTGAAGTCTTCCAAGTACCTCAATTAATGGTTCATTGCTTTCTTGCACCAGACCTTCACTTATAAACTTTTCAATAACTTGGTTAGTAACCTCATCTACAAATTTGTTTAGAGGAACCCAATTAGGTCCATAATTGCCTTCTAGGTAGTCCAGAGTTCCATTAAACAAAGATGTATTAGAATAATGCCAGAACTCATTGAATTGGTAGTAGTACCAGCCAAGCAAGCTTGCTTCTCTTTTATTATCTTTCAAGCCTTTACTATCATATGCTGAGTAAACAAATTCACGATCACTAAATTGCTCAGGTCTGGATTTAACAAAACCAAGAAGGTGGAAAATAGAATCTTTCCTGAGTGTTGCCGGTTCTTCTTCAATTCTTAGTGGAAAGTCTTTTTGAAGCAATAGCCTTGTTAGCAATTGCTGTTCTTGAGAGTTCTCATTAACTTGAGTAAGATTAAATTCAGGAAGTAAATTTTGTAGTTGAGTCTCTGAGATCTCCCCTTTAGATAAACAATCAAAAAACAGTTCTCCTTTTTCAGCAGGAATGCTTTCATTAAAAGCCGAAGAAATCATTTCTCCACTTACGAACTCATCCTGTCGTGAATTAGTCCTTGCATAAACACCATTACTATCCCGGTCAATGATTATCCCAATATCCCTGAGAGATCCAATATAATACTGACCAAATGCTCCCCATCTGAAATTCCAATAAGTATTGGCAGTGGATCCATCTTGCTTGGCTATTCCAGCTTCCAAGTTATGAATTTCTATATCTTCTTTTTGGATCTCATTTTTGGCATAGTTGCTACCTGGAATACTACCATTATCCCCTTCATAGAATTGAGAACTTAATGCAATTATATATTCCGCAGTTCTTATGAAATTACGTTGGTGCTCCGGATTCGTACTCCCAATTCTCTGACTGTATTGGTCTAACAACCAACAGTAAAAACTGTAATATCTAATTCTACCGGTTACGTTGTTAAGCCCTGATAGTAATAGAGAGAATGTGGCATCTGAAGTGTTCTGAAGACCAAGGGGATCCAAACCACGAATAAAGTTCATCCGCTCTCCAAAGAATGGTAAAATACTCTGATTACTTTTTATAACCTTTTCCTTTATGGACATGTTTTATTTGCGCTAATGGTCATGCTTAACATAAGTTACAGAAGTAGGGATTCGGACTTGTAGGCTTAGACCTGATTTGGATGGAAAGTTAATTAATTTTCTTTGAAAAATTAACTACTATTTTTGATAACTGATATTCGCAGATCTCTTTAGTTTAAATAGAATTTAATATCCTTTTTCTCTTTAAAAGTTTTCCTTATATAAAAACCACTATTCATTAAATCAATAAGATTTGCTTTAGTCGGATGTTTATATCTATTAGGACCAAAAGAAATTATGGCTTTGTCAACTTTAACCTTATTAGGAACTTTATAAATATATTTTCCAGCATTTCCGCCGTGATGTGGAACAACTAGATGGTGAGTATGGGGATAATTTAAATGACAAAGAATATCCCTTGAAATTTGATCATAATTTGCATCCCCAGGTAATATGACACTTCCCTTTTCAGCTTTCACAGATAGAGCAAGTCCAGAAATATTCTTATTCTTATGTTCAGTAGAATTATAAAGAACAACTTGATCTTTTAAACTATTAACTGGTTTAAATTTTATAGGATTACCTTTTTTAAAAGAGTTTGCAGATAGAGTAAAGACATTATTATATCCTATAGATTTAAATAATCTTTGAAATAAAATTCTACTGGTTAAAGTTGGAACTATATTTCTACAGATAAATGATGAAAAATTATCTTTTAAATTCTGGTCGCTCATTCCAAGAAGAGAGTGATAATGATCCTTATCCCAGTGAGATAAAATTAATATTGGCTTGGAGGTAGGATAAGTTTTATTCCTATTTCCAATTATTGTTAAAATTTCATCCTTTTTTGCATGTATAGAAGCACCTGCATCGAATACATATTTAATTGTGTTATTTAGAGATATTTCATTCCAATTACCATGTCCAACATTTCTGACATTTATTCCAATCTTCCCATTACTATCAAAAATTATATCCTCAGTTTTGTTTCCGGTCCAAACAATGTTGTCAAGATCTTTTTGAGAGATCGAATGATCAAATATTTGTTCAGTAATAGAAGAACAATCAAATTCGAAACCTATTAAAAAAGAATCATTTGTTTCTAGGTTTCTATCTACCTGATTGGAAAATTGATTTAATATTTCAGGATTTAAGGCGTAAACAGTATTTTCTTGAATTCTTCGACCTTTGTAATTATTCAGGAAAACCATTGTCGCTTTTTCAAGAGAAAGTTGAAAATTTAAAATTGTATTGAAAGTTTGATATTGATTAGAATCTATGAAGTCAAATAATACCGTACGTTCTTCTTTATTATACTCCTCTATATATATTAGTGGGTAATTCGAATAATTTCTTAGGTGACTACTATAATTCATTTAAAGTTAATTCTAACGGCAGTCCGTCTAAAAACCTTAGTTTACTGCCAATTATGGACTAAAATAAGCTTTTTAAACTTGGGAATGGGGTAGAAGGTTCTCTTATAAAAGTCCTTCATCTTTACGAAAGTTCCTATACAAATTATAATCACCTCCTAAAATAGTTAATTGAATATACTGAGTATCACGAAAGAAATAATGATTCACTCTCTGAACATAAAAGTCGTCGGTTTGAAACTTAGCTTTAAGAAAAGGTAATTGAATATTTTCTCCAACTTTAGGTATAACAGGTAAACTATCTAATACCATATAATGACTTACTCCAAACTTATGAATTTCTAACTCAAATTTTGTATTAGAAAAATTTAAATAGGGGGTATTCATAAAAGGAAACATTAACTCATGAATTTTCCTAACTGAAGTCCTTGTGGTAGAATATTCAATTCCTGTGGCTTCTGAAATGCTTTTAAGACTTGGCCATGGTTTATCCTCATCATCAATAAAGTT
>Ga0209414_1000283_pt1 | contig 23999 bp, 16 predicted proteins | sample LakVidmifraction_4_FD_181154 | JGI IMG/M metagenome (GOLD analysis project Ga0209414, IMG submission 181154) | Hypersaline microbial communities from Lake Vida, Antarctica - Brine Hole Two &gt;0.2 micron (SPAdes) (version 2) | ecosystem: Environmental > Aquatic > Non-marine Saline and Alkaline >...
CGTTAAGCATTATCGTTCCAGAGGCATCTATGCGTACAGAGCCACCACCGTCACCAGCCGCAGTTGGCACATGATCGGCACCAAAACCGCCACCGCTGCCTGGGCCTACTGGATTGGTTGCAGAGCCGTAAGTGTAGCCCAACCAAGTTGCTGCTCCCTCACCGCCCCGGCCACCATAACCACCACCGCCGCCTCCATTCGTGGTTAATTTTCCTGATCCTCCACCTGGTCCCTGGCCATCTATGGATGGGTCGGGTAACGAGTCTATCTTCTGTCCGCGAAAATAGCCTTTACCTTCGACGTCAATTATACCGTCAATAGTCATATCTGTTACAACAAAACTAACTCTATTGGACATATCTTCCGGGTATCGATAGCAATCTGAATGAGTCACTGTGGCATTCGTGGCAATTGTAACGTTTGCTGCTGTTACTGTGGTTGTCCAATTCGTGAATGTGAGTGTTTTCGTTGCATTTACCGTCAGTGAGTTAAGCGAAGCCGATGAACTTGTGATAAGAATGTCATGATTAATTACCACGTCTTCACCTGAAGAAGGCACATGACCTTGATCCCATGTGCTGGCTTCCTGCCAGTCACCCGCCACCTGAGTTGTGTTGGTGGCCGATAGTATTACGTGTGGAAGTGCAAACATGGCTATAGCTACCACGATCATTTTACAGAGTTGTTTTGTTTTTGTCATCGAATGTCTCCCATTTACACTATTTGCTAGTGTTTTAGATTTTATAGTTGTTACTTTGCGCAAGTTCTAAGTGCTTGCTAAATAATCAGATATTAGAATCACTTAAAAAACTAATACAAAATATATGCTATATTAATAAAAAAGTCAAGGGATAGTGTTAAAAATATTTTATTATTTTATTATTTTATTATTACCTTGATTTTTCGGTTAATACCTTTTTATGTCAGCGGGGACGCTGACCCTCCCAATTCACAAGACAATATTGATTTATAGGATTGGGAGCGAGACTCGATTTTACGAGAGAGGCTTTAACCACTAAAGATAAACAATAGGGTGAAGCAATGAACGGAGTGAATGACCTACATTCGTCCTCGTTCTCATAAAGTGGTCACAACCGTAAAATTAAGGATTTGGGAAAAATAAATCAATTTTATTTGAACAATTATTGACAATATTGCTATGTATTGTTTATACTACATCTTGTTATAAATGAAATATGTAATAAGTAAGAGTTGCTACTTAGTTAGATAGTTAGTTTGTTAGATTGGCAAGGAAAGCCTCTGCCGGGATAACAATAAATGCGAAAATTGATGAAAAGCTCCGCAGGTATTTATTTTTGCCAAGTTTTCCTGCAAGCTAGGCGTTCCCAAAAGAATGGGAGATATGGGGCTGATGGGAATGATGTGCTTGGCGTAGCTAAGCGATGAAGCATCTTGCATCTCACGTTTCTCATCTTGCTTTTTTAACTTAGACCTTAGAACATAGAACTTAGAACTATGAAAATGAAGGATATAAAATGAAAATAATGAAGATAGTGTTGGCTCTATTGTTGTTGCCGTTGATTTTATCAGCTGAAAATGTTTCGTTTAGTTCAGATGATTATGTTAAAGTTTCTGGTCCGTGCAGTCCAAGTGTTTCCTATGCTGTTTCTAAATTGAAAGATGGAATAGTGGTTTCCATTCAAGTGGAGAGCTATGAACCAAATGCAGAAGATGTGGATGTTACTGTTGGTATGGGGGCTGCAAAGGTAGCTGTTTTAAAGTCGAAAGATGCCAAAATAACTCGCAAAGATGGCATTGCAACTTTTGATTTTTTTGTACCAGCTGCTCTGCTGACTAATACAGATGCTGACTGGAAAAAGCTGCGTATGGGATTGAGTACTAAGTGGCTCGCCAAGAATCGCAAGGATTATCGTCAGGTTGAACGATTTATGTATCTTGATGCCGAGGCACCACATGCACCTTTGTCAATGAATTTAGATGACTGGCAGATTCTTGATCTGACCGGATATGAATCTCTTGTGCAGGACAGAAAAAGTAAAATTGTTTTTTCTGTTAATCAGCCTATGGATGGCAAGATGACTGTTGTCATGGAAGATGAAGATGGCAATAGAATTAGAAATCTGGTTTCCGGTGTTGCAAAGTCAAAAGGGGATTATGTTATTGAGTGGGATGGTATGGATGATGACGGAAAAATTGTGAAACCGGGTAACTATAACTGGCGCAGTATTTCTCATCCTGGAATCAAACCTGAGTACCTTTTCTCTTTTGCAAATGGTGGCGAAAAATCTTTAAGAGGTTTTGGCCCTAACCATAATATCTTTGAAGATGCTGTTGCAAACAGTAAATATGTGTTTATTGCTGCACCAAGTACCGAGGGAGGCAATAGCCTTATTGCAGTTGGTGACGATGGAATGCTTGTTCATGACTACCCTAAAATTCATGGTACGGGACTTGGTGCTGTGGTAATTTCAGCAGATGAAACAAATATGTATGTAGTATATGATGGACCGGGATGGGGCGTAAAGATTGATAAGAAAAAAACAGATTGGGTTGCTGAAATTCCTTTTACGCTTGCTAAATATAATATTGAGACTGGTAAAAGTATAGATTTTCCGGGGCGTGAGCGTTTTCTTAAGTTTGCTGAACATGAATATGGTCCAGGTGCAAAACAGCCTCTTTCTGATAAGTATTATAGCCTTGGTGGAATGGCTCTGTGTAATGGTAAACTTTATATAAGTTCCAGACATGCTCAGGCGATTCTTGTGGTTGATCCTGAAACCGGAAAAGAGGTTGGTAAAATTGATGTTCCAGCCCCCGGACCAATTGCTTCATATAATTCTAATCTGTATGTTATTTCAAATAATAATCTGATTGAATTTAAAAATGCACAGGGAAGTCCTCGCACAATCATAAAAAATGTTCAAGCGTGTAGTGGTTTGTCAATTGACGAGCAAGGTGACTTCTATCTCTCTGATGCTGAGAATCATATTGTGCATGTATTTAATGCTAGTGGCAAAAAGATAAAAACAATTGGAGAAATAGGTGGCCCCTACGAAGGAAAATATATTCCTGAACGAATGATTCACCCAATCGGGCTTTGTGCAGCCAGAGGTAAACTGTGGGTCACAGAACAACGCCGCAATCCTAAACGTGTTACAAGATGGGATCTGAAAACGGATAAAATTGTTGATTTTAAATATGGAAATCCGTCTTACGGTGGACCTGGGGCTGGGTTTGATTTTCAGGATCATACAAAGTGGATAGGATTACGTTCCGGTTGGAAACTTGATTTTAAAAATCAGATAGCCACATGTACATCAGTGCTGCAGAAATCTGGAGGGCATCTGGGCGGAAAAATTCCATGGGAAATTCATTATAGATTTGTCCATCAGGATGGAAGAATCTTTCTGTTGGGATTGGGTAAGACATCTATTGTGAGCGAATTGATGCCGGATGGCTCTGTACGAGATCTTGCCGCTTTGTCCGCAAGCCATCAGTTTTCTTATTCATGTCATTGGCAACCTCCGCAAGCCTATATTGATGCTTTTAACAAAAATTTTCCAGACAAGATAGGCAAACATATGGAGAGAGGTCCGGGAGTGCTTTGGGTGGATCAGAATGGCGATGGACTATGCCAGGAAAATGAGTTTGATTTTACTCATACAACTGAAAAATTTGCTGGGGCAGGCTGGGGGCATGATAATTATGATTTGACCTTGCGGGTACCTGTAACTAGAGATGATGGAAAACGTGGCTTTGTTGTGCTTAAACCTGATGGATATCTTAAGAGTGGGGCTCCAAACTATCCAAAACTGGACGTTGCTGTGACCAATGCAGTTATTTTTAAAGATGAAGTCGATGGATATGATTACAAAAGTATTCATGTGGAAACCACTGTTGATCAATTTGGACGCATGATTTTCAACACAGATCCTAAAATGGTTGGTTACTCTGAAACAGGGAAATTATTGTGGCATTATCCAAACCGATGGACAAATGTTCATGGTTCTCATAATGCACCTCTACCTCAGGTTGGTGTTATGCAGGGTACTCTGTTCTTTCTTGGGGTTGCTCCATTTGACAAAGAGGCTGATGTTTTCGTGATGAATGGAAATCATGGGCGTTTCTTTGTTCTGACAACTGATGGATTATATCTTGATGAAATGTTTAAAGATGTTCGTGCCGGCGGCAGTAGAGATGCATATTGGGTTGGTGGAGAGGCTTTTGGTGGTTTCTTTGGCAAATCTGAAGATGATGGCAAGTATTATATCCAGACTGGAGGCGATGGATATCGAATCTTTCAATTAAATGGATTAGATAAATGTGTGCGTTCTGATGGAAAAATAAAAATCACTCCTACGCATTTGATGGCGGCAGAGCGTAAGCTCGGACGTAGTAAGGTTGCAGCAGCCCAGAAAAAAGAGACTGTAATCAATAGGCTGGATGGAACTATAAAGGTTGATGGCAGAGATCAGGAATGGAGTAAGAACGATACGGTATCATGGAATAGAAATGGTCAGTATAATGTCAATGTAAAGTGTAGTTATGATAGCAACAATTTGTATCTTATGTATAGGATTAGTGATAACTCACCGTGGGTTAACAATGGCAAGGATTGGACAACTCTATTTAAAACAGGTGACTCTATTGATTTGCAGCTTGGGACAGATCCGAATGCTCCGGCACACAGGAGTTCTCCAGTTCCAGGCGATATGAGATTGCTGATTGCTCCATATGAGGGAAAGCCGATTGCAGTGTTGTATAAGCATCGTGTGCCGGGAACTAAAGAACCATTTGTATTCAGCTCTCCATGGCGAAGTGAAAATGTGGATGTGGTCGAGCAGATCTCTGACGCAAAAATTGCTGTAGATGTTTCAGGAGACAGGTATGTTGTTGAGGCGGTTATACCACTGAAAAGTATTGGATTGGAAAAAATTCCAACTCAACCGATAAAAGCTGATTTTGGTGTAGTATATGGAGATCCGGCAGGAACGGTCAATGTGCTTCGCTCTTACTGGGCAAATGAAGCAACCGGCTTAGTTAATGACGTTCCTGGTGAAATTATGCTTAATCCTCGCTTATGGGGAGAAATTAATTTTGAATAATCAAAGATTATTGAAAATTAATTGTAAATAGTTAATAGTAAGTGGTAAATAGTTCACTCTGTGGGTAGGAATGAAAATAATTGTAAATGGTGACGTAGGGGCGAATTATTTGCCGTCATGCAGGTGACTCGCCCGTACTATAAAGAAAGAATAAGATGATGAAGAGAATTTTTGTTTTAGTGATGGCCATGTTTTTATGTGGAGATGTTTCTGCCTCAATAAAAAATGCAGGAATAATAGGTAACTCGGGAGAACAGGGCAAAACTCTGGTTCGTTTTGGTGCAAAGTCTGCCAGAGGTATGGGTGTCGCATATGACCGTTATGGAAAACTGTGGGATAGAGCTGGAGATAGGGTATTAAATTCTTACTCCGTGGATGGTCGTATGCTTGGACAGTTTGTTATTCCAAAAAGTAACTCTCGAGATGATAAACTGACTCTTGTTGGTGATACTCTGGTGTTGAAAATTGAAGGCAAACTGTATTCTCTGAATGTGAATGCATCATCTGGAACGGAAGTTACGCCAATGAATATGGAAGTCGCAGATATATCTTTTGGAACTGTTGAAGACAAGTTTGCTTTTGTTGATAAAGATGGTAAGGTGTATTTGTTGAATCCAGCTACAGGTGTACGCTCTTTGATCACGGAGATTCCAATGGATAATTTTCGTTCAATAGAGCTGGGTTCTGATGGAACAATATATTGGTTTGATACTAGAAATATGCACAAGGTTGTTGATGGCAAAACAGTGGACGATTGGGTTCGACAAACACCTGGGGAGCGTCCTCAATTGATTGATGGGGCATGGTATGCTCATGCATGGCATGGCACTATTAAAAGGTTTGACAAAGATCTTCAATCTGCCCCAGGCGTGGTTCTTGGTGGTGCATCTGGCTCATTTATTGGACACCTTGCTCAGAACTCAGAGCTGATTAATGGACGAGGTATGGCTCATATAAGGGATAATCTTTATGCTGTCAGCGGTCTGGAAGGAATAATACATCTACTGGAGTGGAATCCTAAAACTAAAAAGATGTCCATTGTTAGGCGTATAGGTGCACTGCAGAATATTAATGGAATAGGTCTGGGTTTTAAAGGTCGCATGTGGGCTTTTGCTGGGTCATGGGAGTGGTATGACCGTCCTGATACACCAATTAGATTTTCTATCAATCCACCTGGATCTCCAGGTATCAGCCAGGCCGTTATGCTGGATAATGACTATATGGTTGCATGTGGCTTTCTGTGGGGAACTCCAGCTATGTTTTCCGGTAACTTCGATAAAGAAATTAATGGCTCTCGAATTCAAAAAGGATTTGATCTAAGAGAAGGTGCGGTTGGTTCAGCTGTTTATAGACAGGATAATAAATTAACTCTTCTATCAATTGACTCAAAAGGCAGCGGACAGGCTTTTTATATTGGTAGTGATGGCAAGTTTAGAAGCAGTGCTGGCGATGTCGCTCTTGAAACTAAAAGGGATACGTCAGACTGGACATCTCTGGCAATGAAAGAAAACAGTTTGCTTGCATCTGCAGAAGGATATGTTATTGAATTTGAAAATGATGGGAACAATTGGAAAGAAGTCTCCCGTTGGAACTCCTGGGGCAATAACCCAGACGAAAACTTTGGTAGTGAAATTTATATATCGTCAGATAGTGGACTACTTTGGGTATCAGACACCACTCGTCAGAGAGTTGTATGTCTAGATTCTATGAGTAAAAAACTATTGGGTACTTTTGGCGAGGTTGATAACAAGGGAACAGGAATGCAGCAACTTGATAATCCAAAGATGATTATTGCTCGTGGCAAAACGAGGGCTGTTGTTTTCGATAGTGGTAATCAAAGGCTTGTAAAATTGGAAAAATAGAAAAATCATGGTTAATTAGTTAGATGATTAATGTTGGAAAAGCTTCAATTATAATGGTTAATTGTTAGTGGTTAATGGTTAATGTTGGAAAGCCGCCCGGCAGGATTTATTATTTGCCGAGCTGGGGCTCAGCGTTCCCAGAAGGCGTAAATCAATGACGAATTATGAACTGTAGGGGCGAGGCATACCTCGCCCGTACTAATAAATTAGGAAATACAAATGAAAAAGGTTGGAATAGCAATTGTCGGTCTGAATTTTGGACGACATATCATCAATCAGATAGTTGATGGTGAAGCCAGTGAGTATATTGAATTAAAGGCAGTATGTGATATTGATGAGGAGAAGGCGAAGGAATTTTCTGCAAAATATAGTGTGCCATATTATACGGATATTGATGAACTACTCAAAGAGGAAAGTATTCTTGCAATAGGACTTTATACTGGACCTAGCGGACGAGCATCATTGCTTGAGAAAATAATTGATGCGGGCAAAGATGTTATGACAACAAAGCCGTTTGAATTGGATTGTGATGCGGCTCTTGCTGTTCTGAGAAAAGCAGATAAGCTGGGTAGGGTTATACACCTAAACTCTCCTGGTCCATGTTTGGCAGATGATTTGTCGCTTGTATTTTCCTGGGCAGAAAAACATGATCTAGGACAAGCTGTTGCATGTCAGATGAATGTATGGGTCAGGTATAATGAAAAGCCAGATGGATCATGGCTTGACGATCCAAAGCGTTGTCCTGTTGCACCTGTTTTTCGATTGGGTATCTATTTGATAAACGACTTAGTTTCTATGTTTGGTGAAGCCGAAAAAGTTACGGTTGTTTCAAGTCGTCTCTTTACAGGACGTCCTACGCCAGATCAGGGACAGTTAACCATTCTTTTTAAATCGGGTTTAATTGCAACAATATTTGCTTCATTTTGTATTGAAGATGGTGATCATTATCAGAATGGTATGACTTTGAATTATGAGCGAGGAACAATATATCGAAATGTTGGTCCGCAGCGATTAAAAAAAGCTGGTGATAGCAAAGCTGAGCTATATCTAGTTATGGGAAATCCTCATGAACCTGAACGGAGAAAAATTGTTGAAACAACAATAGTTACTGGTGTTAGTGGGCAGTATCAGTGGAAAAATTTTGTTAGAGCTGTAAATGGCGAACGTGATGGTGAAGTTACCACACCTGAAAAAGTTGTTGCCGGTTTACGCATTATAGAAGCTATGGCAGAAGCATCAGAGAATGATGGTGTTGCGGTTGTAAAGAGTGTTGAGATTTAAGAGATAAGATTTAAGATTAGAGACGAGATGCATCACGTCTCATTAATAAATGTAGGGGGCTACCTGTGTGTTGCCCCTTATGTAATTAGGGCGAGACATGTCTCGCCCGAACAGAAATAATAAGAAAAAGGAAAATATAATGAAAAATATGTTGAAGAAAGTATGTGTGTTAGTGTTAGGAATTTTGGTGGTGAGTGGATGTAAGACACTTGATAAGCAAGATAGTTGTGATTTGCCAAGTGCATCATTCCAAAGGTTTGATGCAGATGCAAAAGCCGGTAAGCATTTGACGGTGGCATATTTTGGAGCATCTTTGACATGGGGTGCAAATGCCACAGATCATGCCAGAACATCTTATCGTGCTAGGGTTTCACAGAAGCTGGAAGCGAAGTATCCAGATGCACATTTCACATTTGTTGATGGAGCAATTGGAGGAACTGGTTCCAATCTTGGAGTATTTCGTCTTGAACGCGACTGTCTTGCATATGAGCCTGATCTTGTATTTCTTGATTTCTCAGCTAACGACGATATAGGATCAGATAATCCTGAAAAGCGTGCAACTTATGAGTCGCTGGTACGTCGTATTGTAACAGAAGGTAAATGTCCTCTTGTATGTGTCATTTTCCCATTCAAATGGAATTCCACTCCAGGAACAGCAAAGGATATGAAAGGGCGTCTCGCAAATATAGAGATTGCTGAGGCATATAATGTTCCAGTTGGCGATTCTATTGTTCATATTCAGAATTTGGTTAAGAAGGATAAAAGTCTTGTTGATAAAATCTGGAATATTGATGGAGTACATCCTGGAGACTTCGGATATCAGATTTTTGCAGATGCTTCATGGCAGGGATATGAATATGGCTTGAAAAATAAGATTGTCTGTAAAGCACCTGAAAAAATGATGAGCGCAGATACATATATGACATGGTCTCGTAATAGAATATCTCAATTTAAGAATCTTCCAGAAGGCTGGAAACCTGGTTTTGTAAGCAGAATATCAGCATGGTATGATGGTTATATGCCACGTTGGTTGGATGATGTTGTCATTGCTTCAAATGTGGATGTAACAAAAGATGATAAAGGCAAGAAGGTGACAACTAAGGTCAAGGTGGATCCTCTTATTGTTAAATTTAAGGCCGGTAGTGTTATGATTTTCGGAGAAGAGACTTTGAAATCTGGTAAATTTCTTGCTTTTGTGGACGGAAAACCATGTACATGGACAAAATGGGACAAGGAATATACAGAGTTTGATGCCAATTCTGCAAAGTATGGCGGTAACAGACAGCTTAGTCAAATGCTGGTTAAAGGACTTGATCCTGACAAGGTTCACACTTTAGAGATTCGTCCAATGTTCAATGACGAAGAGCCTCAGGAGTTACGTCTTGAGAGCATTTGCCTAGCTGGTGGGGAAGCGAAGATAATTGAGTAACAATGGCGGAACGGTTGTGGAACAATGGCCACTTTGCGTTGCTCGTTGCTTTAGGCAGGCTAAAGCCTCTGCCTTCGGCGGTCCGTGTTGGATATTCAGTTTTTAAACTTTTCCTTTTTCCTTTTTCCTTACACCCCTTAACGGCATGAAGACATATAGATCCTGTCCATCACTTGCCGTAATTGGCACCTACTAGGGACGGAGTATTAAAAAATACTAAAACCCAGTTTATAAGCTCCCGGTAGGACTTTGTATTGTTCTAATGTTTCCGGGCCGCAGGCCGCACTACCGACTCCGCGTTGTTTGGCGTCGATCAATACCGTAATATCTTCCTGAGTTTTAATTTTGTGGGTATGATAGGCTGCCTCCAGATTTTCCGGAGCGAAATGATGGGCTGAAAAACCGAAGTTGTCTTCGCCCAGGATCTGCAATACCTGGTTACCCCCACGTAGCGTGAACCATCTTACAGAATCCTTGTTGCCGTTTTCCTGAGGAACGGCATAGGGGACAAACTGATCTGAAACCTTACCAGTATGAAGCCCGACCTGTGCCTGATTTCTATCGCAGTAAGTCTCGTGGGGGCCTGGACCGAACCAGGACAAATTCTCAAGATTACTGGCAACAGTCATGCGAATTCCAAGGCGTGGCGGATCTATCATCCCTTTGGCAAATGAGAACTGGTGTTCGCACTTAACCACACCTTCAGTGTTAACTTTATAGCTATGCTGATGGTGGAAATTTTTACCTTTTTTCGAGGTTTCATAGCGATGTTTGAAGGTGACAACGATGTCTCCTTTGACCTGCTTAATTGAACTTGTGACCAGAATTGCTTTCAGGTCCTGATATCCGCATTCAATCCATTCCCTGACTATTTTATTTGATACAGCGAGTGAGTCAAATTTCGCTTTCATCGCATCATTATCCAGAGGGCCACGCCAGAGATTGAACTCCGGTCCCTGCTTGACCAACACTTTGTCTTGCTGCGAAATCCGCAAAAGTTTTCCGCCTTTTTTGTCGAAGACGATTTCCCGGTCTCCGACATGTACCGTAGCCAGAGTTTTGCTCTCCTGTAACTCCACATTATGGGTTTTGGCTGCAGGTAATGCACGCTGTCCTTTGGACCATTGTAACTTGAATTGTTCCCAGGAGACTTCATGTCCTTTAGGGCACCAGTTCTGCTTTTCTTTGGCCGTAAAAGACAAAGTAACAAAGGCTTCTTCTCCAGCTTTCAGTGCTTGTTCTTTAAGAGGAAGTTCGACTTTTATGGACTCCTGCGGGGCGATTTCAAGAGTTGGCAGATCTCCCTGATCAAGCACACATCCTTCTACTTCCAGACGCCAGGAACATTTGAGCCAGTCAGCATTCAGGAAGAAGTCGGTGTTAATGATCTCAAATTTATTTTTTACAGCACCGATGGCTTTCACCTTGATTGGCTGAACCAGCTTTTTGAATTCAAAAAGGGCAGGTTTAGGAGAACGGTCTGGGAAGACAAAGCCGTTGCAGATAAAGTTGGCATCGTTGGGATGATCACCGAAATCTCCACCGTAGGCAAAGTACTTAGTTCCATCTTTGGCAACTTTGGTGATGCCGTGATTTATCCACTGCCAGAGGAATCCTCCCTGCAGACCGCGGTACTTGTAAAATAAATCCCAGTATTCCTTCAGATTACCAGCGGAGTTTCCGGTTGAAGAATCATATTCACAGGGAATAAAGGGACGGTGTTCTTTGGTGTTTTTTGCCCAGTGTTCCACAGTATCTACATGCGGATACATCGGATCAATAAAATCATTGGCGCGATCACCGCTGCCTTCATAGACATTTCCGCTCTGGGTCCAGGTCGGCTTAATGGAACCTTCGTTATGAATGATGCGGGAAGGATCGTATTTCCGGATCCAGTCAGCTGCCCGGTCGTGATTTTCGCCATAACCGGACTCATTACATAAGGACCAGCCCATAATGCAGGCGTGATTCTGATCGCGGATTACCATACGCTGAATGCGTTCAAAATAGGCGTTTGCCCAGCGATGGTCACGACACATAGTTGCGTAATTCGCATGGTTTTCTATATTGGCTTCGTCGATGACATAAAGGCCGTATTCATCGCAGAGATCGTACCAGGCCGGGTCGTTGGGATAGTGCGAAGTTCGCACGGAATTGACATTGAACTGCTTCATAGTCAGCACATCGGCGAGAAGTGATTTCATAGGGATAGTCTTGCCGTGTTCGGGGTCATGGTCGTGTCGGCACATCCCCTTAATCATGACCGGTTTTCCATTCACCAGAAACTCTCTGTCTTTGATTTCGTATGTTCGGAACCCGATCCGCGTGTTGGTACATTCGATGACTTTGCCTTTGCTGTCTTTCAGACTTATTACCAAGGTGTAAAGCTTGGGTATTTCTGCTGACCAGGCTTTGATATTAGGTAGACGTTTGGTGATGGTCGTCTCATAATAATCCGAGTGATATGAGGGCAGTATTTTGCCTTGCAGTGGTTTTGACAGCATCTCCTTGCGGTCATCGTAGAGCTGTGCTTCAACAGTATAATGCTCTGAAGGCATTTCACTGAATGACAGTTTGGCTTTGACAGTCAACTCACCGGTTTTATAGTCCGCTTTATCTAGTAAGGCGGTTGCAAATACGTTTTCGATGTAAGCTTTGTCGGTACTGTAAAGAAAGACATCGCGATAGACCCCGGCCATCCACCAATGATCCTGGTCTTCAATATAAGTTGCATCACAATAACGAATGCAGACAACAGTCAGCTGGTTTTCTCCTGACTGCAGAAACGGAGTCAGATCGAATTCCGCCGGCAGGCGTGTGTCTTTGGTCATGCCGACAAATTCCCCGTTCAGGTAAACAAAACCACAGCTCTCGATGCCGCCGAACTGAATGACTGTGCGACGTGATTTCCATGTATTGGAGAGCGTAAAGGAAGTACGGTAAACCCCGGTCGGATTTTCATCGGCCATCACGAAAGGAGGTTTGTTTTCCCAGGCCATCTGGACGTTGGTATAATGAGGTTTATCATAGCCCTGCATGGTCCAGCAACCGGGGACGGATATTTTATCCCATTTGGCTTTAGACTTCATCCCGATATGAACCGGTTTGACGTCTTCCGGATTTTTAAATAATTTAAACTGCCATTGACCGTTGAGACATTTATACCAAGGAGATGTTTCCTTTTTTCCCGTCAATGCGGCAGCGCTGGAATTGTAAGGATGTAAAGTTGCCCTGATTGGCAGACGGTTTATTTCTGTCAGCTCCGGACATTCCCACATTTTTACTGTCGAAGCAAAATGCCCACTTGAAGATTGATTTCCAGTTTTCATTATTTGTTATTCCTATTGTTAAATTTTAGCATTTCAAGCATTGAACCAAAATTCAGGATTGTGCTTCATAGCAGCCCGCATGGTTCTCTCCGAACTCCGACCTCAAAATGATTTTGAAAAAATCATTTCCTCCCAATGCCATATACTGCAACATAGAGAAGCGGTTTTTCCCAGCGGGAAGAGCTCGAGTGAGAGCTTGCCGTCTTTTACCAGTTCCGCAGGGATATCGATGATGGTATATTCGAGACCATCCCAATTTGTGTGTCTAAAGAAAAAAGAGGTTCCGTCTTATAAATTAAATCTCTAGAGCCTCTTTCAAAAGTCAGCCACATATTAAATGAAAAAAAATAAAAATGAAAGGAAATAAGTTGTTTTATGGAGTTTTGTTATGTTGTCTAGTAAAACGGGACAATTAGACAAGAAAAACCACGCAAAATGACAATTTTAGATATTTCAAGACACAATTGTCCTGTGACTCATTAAATTCTACTAGATTTTACCTAAGCTGTCGCAGATTTTTCTAATTTAGGCAAAATAAAATACTGTAGAATCTTCTGAGCTGTCAAACACAATACACCACACATTAATTGAAAAGTGACTTTAGAGTTTCCACGTACATAAATCTGCTTGGCAAGGAAGGAATCTTTCAAGTGTGAATTTGCTCGTTCCACGGTTGTTCTTATTTTATAACGTTCAGCCTTGGCTGGGTCAAGTGGTATCTTCTTCTTGTTTTTTGGCTTTTTAGGATCAATAATAGCAACATGCCCTAAAGATTCACATACGTTTTCTATGACAGGAGAGTTGTAAGCAGAATCCATTAAACTATAACAATAGTCTATTCTTGATGAACTTATTTTTTCCATGGGTATTGCTAGCTGAGAGTCATGCACGTTAGCCCCCGCAACTATTGCTGTAACAGGAAGACCATAATCTGTAACATCAATATGAAGCTTGTATCCCTTCCAGTAAGAAGGATTACCGGCCGAGTTACGTTTGCCACCCCAAGCAGCATCACTGTTTACAAGAGCAAGTCCATCTTCTGCAATAAGAGCAGCTTGTTTTTCAATAACTGTCAGCTCTTTGGTTCTTTTCTCGCCCTTTTTGGGTCTACCTCGTTTTTTAGGTTTTATTTTTGCATCTTTCTTTTTGTTGACAGGTTTCTCTCTGGTTGCAATAGCTGTAGAGTCTCGATTAAGATCACCTACAATAGAATCATTAAGGGTAACTTTAACGACCTGTTCATGCAATGTTTCCGCAGGCTTCTCTTCGGCAAACAGAGCTCCTCTTCGACTGAAGCTGACTTCACTAAGTCCTTTTTTATCAGAAAAACCGCATATTAAGCGTAAATTTGTGTCACTTTTCAATCTGCAAATAAGGTCTCCCGTAGTTTTCATTCTAAAAAAAACTTTTTGCCAGAAATGCTTTGAAATAGCAGGCATTCTTTTTAGAAGGGCGACCTAAATTATTAAATTTAACAGGATCCAGACCATTTGCATGTTCCATCAAAACACGTAGGTGATGTATAAAACTAACTTGCTCTTGTGTTAACGTTTCTTCAAAACATTCTTGAATTTCATAATTTAACGGTAAAAGAGCTTGTGCTCCACCAATAATTTCTGCTATAGTTCTCATAAATGGGTATTCCTTATATTTGGTTGTATAAGGTATAATTATACCATGAATACCCATTTTTTTTAACTATTTTATGAGTTTTTTGTCAAAAAAATACAAGTTGCTTTGACTTATGAAAGAGGCTCTCTATAATACCAATTATAGTTATATTTAATTTCACCGCAAAGTAAAAAGAATAGGAACCTCAATATGATAAGAGATTACAAAAAAAACTTGGACAATGCAATAATAGATTGTATTGCGAACACAGGTAAAACACTAAACAACATTTTTCGCCCCACAAAAAACATAAAAAAGATCATCAATTGCTGTTAAGTGACATATACGGACAGGTTTGTCAAATAATTATTGAACGGCATGGTTTCGCCGCTGAACTGTTGCCACGCTGTGCCGTGCATAGCTTGTAAAGCGACGCATGGTCGCCTTCAGCCTGTGGATGTAGGTAAAAAATCATCGATTGTATTTTGTACGAATTTTTCGAAAAACTTCTTCTCCTGGAATTAGCTCTACTGTTCCGTTATCAATTTCTTGAACTCTTCGTTCTGCTTCTTCTGTCCATAAATGGTCTATTTCAGTGCTGGTTGGAATATTAAGACTTGAGAGAAGCTTTTCTACTAAACCAATTCGAGCGTCAGCAGGAAGTGACATAGCTTCATTTATTACTTTTGTCATTGTAATGCTCGTCACTAAAATCCTCTTTTTGTTTTGTTATTATGTGTCTTTTTTATTAACTGTTCTAATAATAGTATAATTGAAAGTGAAATTCAATTATTTTAAGAAAGTTGTTGGATTGGACTGTTTGGCTGGGTATGTGTTATATAGTTGAAAATTATATTATTCATAATGGAGAAGAAATTTATGACTCACCTACGGCAACCTTTACAGAGCCTTATTTGTTAATAATCTCAAAAGTAGAGATGCACGGCCGTGCGCCTTTACACTTCTGATTGGTTAATTTACCGAAATAACACTCAGTAATTAAATGTAACATAACTAATTATTATGGCTCTTTCTCAAAATGAGTGGGTGATTTATTATTTCTTTGTTCGACTACGTTGTAGTCGTTCATTAATAATGATTAATTGCCATGCATTTCATACATGGCTATTAATGTTGAACAGCTTCGCAGTTCTAAGACTACGACTGTGTCCTGCATAGCCGAAGGCGACGCATGGAAGTAGTCAAATCTTAGTAGCCCCGTATGCAATACGGGGTAATTATTATTAAACAACACGACCCTGACTGCGTCCTGCGTAGCTTGAAAAGCGAAGCATGGAAGGGGTCGAATGAAAACAAACTACCCACAATAATTTATGAAGAACCTAAATTCTCTCATTCAAAGTGCCAAAAGTAAGGCTAGAGGGTTCAAAACCTTTCGAAACTTCAAGATCATTATTTATTTGGTTACTGGAGACTTGGATTTCACAAAAGTTAATGAACATTATAAAGCACTAACATAAAATAGTTACCCACTCATTTTGAGAAAGAACCAGTATTCACATATACTCCCTTATCAGTAACAGCAGTAATGTGCTGTTTTAGTGTTGTTTTGTAGATTGGCAACTGTAGCGGTGGGCGTTGACCGCCTGAAAACAACCATCAACCTTAAAATTAAGGGTGGCAGATTAATTTTTTATTTTGAGCTTGTAAAGTTTTTTAAATGTTGTTATCCTTTATGTAAATTGTTAAATAATATTTAATGTCAAAAGAAATGGAGACAGAAGATGGAAATGAAATTGAGTTTTTATGGTGCGGTTAGAAATGTTACTGGTTCAAAACATTTACTTGAAATTGATGGTAAGCGAATCTTAATTGACTGTGGATTTTATCAGGAGCATGATTTAAAAGGTCGGAACTATGACGACTTTCCATTTGATGTTAAAAGTATTAATGCTGTAGTTCTTACTCATGGTCACCTAGATCATTGTGGTCTGCTTCCCAAGCTTGTTAAGGATGGTTATGAAGGACCAATCTATGCAACAGCAGCAACCGCAGAAATTGCAGAAATTGTTATGTATGACGCAGCTAAGATTCAGGAAGAAGATGCTTTCTGGAAAAAGAAACGTCATGAAAAAGAGGGTAGGGTCAGTAAATATGGTTATGATCCTATTTTTACCAAAGAAGATGTTGAAAAGTGTATTCCACTTTTTGTAAAAGAGCATAATTATGGTACAAAAATCAATTTGTTTGACGGGGTAAAAATATCTTTTCACGATGCAGGTCACATTTTAGGTTCTGCATTTGTAATTGTGGAAGCAGATAAGGATGGAGAACAGAAAAGTATACTGTTTTCTGGTGATGTTGGACGTAATGATGTGCCGATTCTTAAAGATCCAGAAAAAGCTTCTAATGTCGACTACCTCGTTGTAGAGTCCACATATGGAAACCGAATACATAAACCAAATGGCTTTATTCCTAAGATTTTAACAAAGATTGTTAATGCAGCAATAAAAACAAATGGAAAAATTATTATTCCAAGTTTTGCGATTGAGAGATCACAGGAAATGCTATACCATTTAAGTGCACTTTTAGAAGAGCAAAAGATTGGTCCGGTTAAAGTTTTTCTTGATAGTCCTATGGCTTCAAAGGTGACAAATGTTTTTAAGAAGCATTTAGAGCTTTTTGATAAAGATGCTCGTGGTAGAATGACATTAGGTGATAATCCTTATGATTTTAGTCAGCTTCAGGTTGTAGGCAGTGCAAAAGAGTCAAAAACGATTAATGATTATCACAAACCTGCAATTATTATTGCCGGTTCAGGTATGTGTACCGGTGGTAGAGTAAAGCATCACCTTTTCAACCATATTAGTAATCCAAATAATACTGTTCTATTTGTTGGATATCAGGCAGAACGTACACTTGGTAGAAACATTTTATCTGGTGCAGATCATGTGAGAATCTTCGGGCAGAATATTGAAGTTCTAGCAAGAATTGAAAAGCTTAATGGTATGTCAGCACATGCAGATAAACGTGAGTTACTTGCTTGGATGAATGGTATGACTGTTGCACCTAAGAAGGTGTTTATTGTTCATGGCGAGGAATCAAGTTCAGAGAGTTTTGCAAAGTATGTGAAGTATAACAATAAGTGGGAAACATACGTGCCGACTTATGAAGAGACGGTGGTTTTGTAATGCGAAAATGCGGAAATTCGCAAATGCGTAAATGGTTGGAATGCCTCCCTGCGGGATTTATTTAATTCGACGACCATCAGCCTTCGGTACTACGGCTCGACAAAGACGGTCGACGCTACAACACACTACAAGAGATCCTAACACTAAGCTGTAGCGGCGAGTCACCTGCGTGACAGCAAGTAAATATCGCCGAAAAGGGCTGACAGCCCTAAATAACATAGCCTAGGGTGAGCGACCAGTGGGAGTGTAGTCCTAGGATAAATAGCAAAAACAAAGTTTTTCCTACCCACGGTAGTGGCTTTTGTTAAATATTCGACGTTGGAAGTTGAACGTTGAATGTTGGACGTTCATTAATAAAGAGGCCAGAGAAAGATGACGATGGGGACATCGTCGCTCCCAAACAAAAAGACAACACTTGGATGTAGGATGATATTGGATGTTCTGTTGCATCTTAGCTAAGACCGTGTCTTTGCATTAACCACTAACCACTAACCATTAACAACTATCTTTTAGTCTTCATACCCGTGTTTGACGGCGAGTTCAATAAATTTATCAAAGATTTCATCATCAAGGGCATGTTCAACTTTACAGGCAACTTCGTCTATTTTCTTTAGATCATTAATCTTAAGAATATCTTTAAAGAAAAATGTAAGAACTTTATGTCTTTTGGTTATTTTTTCGGCATACTCTTTGCCATGTTTAGTAAGCTTTACCGGAGAATATGGCTTGTATTCTATTAGACCCTCTTTTTCAAGATTTCTAAGAGCAACGGTTACTGAAGATTTCCTTACACCAATCGTCTCTGCAATATCATGAGAATGAGCGTGTCCATCATTTTTGCTGAGCATAAGAATTGCTTCCAGATAATCCTCAAGGCTGGCTGTCATTTTCTTCATATTTTCTCCTTTAATAATGGTCTAAGGTCTATGGTCTAAGGTCTAAGTTAAGACACTGCCGTGAGCAGGTAAGAACTTTGTTCTTATTATTTTTCCTAGGGCGTTGCCCTAGGCTAAGTTTTTTCGGGCTTTCAGCCCTATCATGGCTCCACGGGGGCAAGCCCCTGTGGAGGCCTAAGATGACGATGGGGACATCGTCGCTCCCGACCTTGCAATCGAGGACGCGTACGTCACCATTTTTTTCGTGCCGAAGCGACGCGGCTACAATGTGAAACTCCAATTTAAACGTTAACCTGCTATCCCGCATGGCGGGACTAGCAAAGTTAGGCTCTTTCTTTTTCTCTGTACTACAACCCATCATTTTCTTGTTTTTTATGATCTTTTATTTTTGAAGATATTTATAAAGGCATATTAACAAACCACTTACAAATCAGTTTTACAGCTGTCAACTTTTCATGTCAATGAGGACATTCGTTACACTGTCCGAGCCCACGGGACTCGGCTACAGGATGAAACTGCAATCAACCGTTAATTTGCAAGACTAACGCTGTAGCCGCGTCGCTCCGGCGCGGAAATTTTACCTCTTCTTTTCTCTGCGTCCTCTGCGCCTTCGTGCGAGAACATCTTCTCTTTCTTTAATCCTTTTAATCTGCGAATTTTGCGGACAAAAACTCTTTCTTATCTTTTCCGTGCTTTCGGTGTTTTCCGTGGTTAAAACTCTTTTGGTTACGGCTACGCCGCCCTATGTTCTCTGTGTCTCCTTGTCGCGCCATAGGCATTGCGAAGGCGGATGTGCGAAAATCTCTTCTCTTTTCTTTCTCTTCTTTGCGCACTTAGCGATCTTTGTGAGAAAATTCTTTTCTTAATTCTTCCATTCCTTTGTGCATTTTTATGGCTAAAATTCTTCTCTTTTCTACGAGCAACGCTCGTCTTCATTAACCATTAACCATTATTTATACACCCAACATCGGCAATTGTTTTCTAGCATTGGTTCTTCCTGACTACATATGTCTATAATGTCTTTACACCTTGTGTGAAATTTGCAACCAGTAGGCCACTCTTTGGCTGATGGAATAAATCCAGGTATACCGTATAGTTTCACATGTTCGTTTTCTGTTTTCCTAATTCGTGGAATTGCAGCAACCAATCCTTTTGTATATGGATGTTGTGGATTGGATAATAGTGATTCTGTATCTCCATATTCAAGAATACTTCCTGCATACATTACGTAAATTCTGTTTGCCACATTTTGAAGCAGTGACAAGTTATGAGTTATCAATAAGATTGCAATATTGTTTTCTCGTTGTATTTTTAAAAGTAGATCAATAATCTTTTTCTGTGTGGTAACATCTAAAGCAGTTGTTGGTTCATCTGCAATAATAAGTTCCGGGGAAGAGACCAGTGCTATAGCAATCATAACTCTCTGCTGCATACCTCCACTAAGTTCATGTGGATATGAATCAAGAATTCTCTTGGTATCTTTGAGTCCTACACTTATTAAGAGTTCATCTATACACTCTGGAATATTTACACCAGAAGTATGTTGTTTAATGGTCTCAATTAATTGAGATTTGATTTTAAGCAGCGGATTTAATGCTCTCATCGGCTCTTGAAATATATAAGATATTTTTTTACCTCGAATATCTTGAAGTTCCTTTTTTGAAAAATTCAAAATATTACTTTTCTTAAAAAGAATTTTTCCTGACTGATAGCTACATTTATTCTCATCATGCAATCTTGCTATCGAACATGCCGTTACGCTTTTTCCAGAGCCACTTTCACCAACTAAAGCAACAATTTCTCCTGGATTAATAGTTAAGGAGACTCTGTCGACAACTCTTGTTGTTGTTGAGTCTGTGGTAAATGCTACGGATAAATTTTCAATATGTAGTAGGGGAGATGTCATTGTTTATTTGGTTAGTTAGTTTGTTGGTTAGTTTGTCGAAAAAAAAAGATGCGGGAATAGAACATCCTGCATCTTTTTATATATACAAACTGCAAAAGTTATTCCACAGATTCTACAGATTCCACTTCTGGAATTTGTTCTTTAAGAACTCTTTCAATACCCATTTTAAGAGTCATCTGTGACATTGGGCAACCTTTACATGCGCCTTGCAGTCTAACATAAACAATTCCACCATCAATATTTACTAATTCAACATCGCCACCGTCTGCTTGTAGAGATGGACGAATTTGATCTAATACTTCTTGTACTTTTTCTCTCATTTTGATTTCCTTCTTATTTAATCTAAAAATATGAGTAAAGTATTATCTAAAATGGGCAAATAGTCAAGTTTTTAATGGGAAAAGAAAGGGAATATCCTATTCCGGTTAGATGGTTAGTTCGTTAGATGGTTAGATGGGCTAAATTAATTACGAATTACTAATGACAAATTACGAATGACGGAAAAGCTCCGCAGGTATTTATTGGATAGGTTGCGGAGCAACACCATCGTTTAACGTTTACCATTTACCGTTTACAGTTTTTTAGTCCTTAGTCCAGAGTCATTTGGTCCTCTTTTTATTGTCTTCAGCTCCATAGGAGCGACAGAGTATAGCCCTGGGTTTTAACCCAGAGAATAATAACAAGAGCAACGCTCGCACCTGCTCACGGCAGTGTCCTGCATTCATCATTGAATGTTGAATGGCCTGTCCGGCGAAGCTCGTAGAGCGAAGACTGGCTCGATGTTCAGTTGTATTTACAATTTCTTCGGCTCATCTTTTGTCTTTGGCTTTTCAGGTGTTGTTGCAATTTCACCAAGATATTCAGGAAGATCAATTCCTGCCATGGCTGCTACATCATGTAGAGGTGGAAGGCTTTTAACTAAACCGGACAAAAAGTTTGCCGTTGAAGTGCCATCTTTGCCTCCACCAGCAGAATCCCATACAGTAATTTTGTCTATCTTAATATTACGTATTGCTTCAACTTGGAGTTGTACAATTTGTTCTATCTTTTCAGTCATTAGTAGGGTTGCAACGTCTTTTGCATTACCATTACAACCTTTAACTAAATCAAGATAACCAGCAGCTTTGCTTTCAAGAACTAGTTTGATACCTTCAGCCTCAGCTTGATACTTGAGAAGAATAGCATCAGCTTGACCTTTTGCTTCACGACGTGTTTTTTCAGCTTCGGCTTCGGCAGCAATTTCAATTTTTGTTTTGTCAATTTCCTGGCGAACAACCTCATCGGCATTGAGTCGTTCCAATTCAGCTTTATACTGCGCTTTTTGAATTTCAACAATTGCTTCTCTAGAAGCAACCTCACCACGCTGTCTGGCAATAGCCTGTTTTACAGCCAGTTCAGCTTCTGAGTCGGCAATATTTGCCTTAGCAAGGTTTTCACCATTAATCGCAGATGCTTCCTGTTGCTGTACAACAATACGACGGTCTGCTTCGGCAGTTTTCTGACCTTTAGCTGATTCTGCAACATTCTCGGCAACTCTAATGTCTTTAACCTTTGTTGCTTCGGCTTCACCAATTGCACCAAGTTTTTCCTGTTGAGCAACATCAACTTTTGCCTGATTAATGGCTTCTGAAGATGCCTTTTTACCGATGGAGTCAATATATCCAGATTCATCTGTAATATCGGTGATATTAACGTTGATAAGGAAAAGACCAATTTTGTTAAGTTCAGGGGAGACATTCTTGCGTATTGACTCAAGAAAACTTTCTCTGTCTTGGTTTATCTGTTCAATTGTTAATGAAGCAACTGTCAAACGTAATTGACCAAAAATGATCTCTTTTGCCATCTCTTCAATTTCAATTTGAGAAAGGTGAAGCAATCTTTCGGCAGCTGAATTCATAACCGTTGGATCTGTACTTATTCCAACAGTAAAAGTCGATGGAACATTAATACGAATGTTCTGCAGGGAAAGAGCTTTCTGTAGAGGAATACTGATAGTCATTGGAGTCAAGCTGATATATCCGTAATCCTGAATAAGAGGCCATATTAGAGCACCACCACCATGAATACAGTTGGCAGATTGACCAATGCCAACTTTACCAAAAACTATAAGAAGTTTATTTGATGGACACCTTTTGTATCTTGAAGCAAGAAAGATGATAGTTGTTACGATTATGATGATGAATGCCGCAATTGCATATCCCCATATTGATAGTTGTTGCATTTTATTTTTCCTTTTTGTTATTATTTTAGTTCTAAGTTCTATGTTCTAAGGTCACATAAATAGTTTTTAGCTAAGACACTGCCGTGAGCAGGTAAAAGCTTTGCTTTTTTTATAAACCTAGGGCTTCACCCTAGGCTAAGTTTTTTCGGGCTGTCAGCCCTGTCATGGCTCCACGGGGGCAAGCCCCTGTGGGGGCCATTCGCGATTGTTGCTAGCTAAGACACGGTAGTAACCAATGAACTTCCAACATCGAACATCCAATTAAAGATACCCCTCCGTCCTCGCAGGCTCTGCCACCTCCCCTAAACAGGGCAGGAGCACTTGCTACCAAGCACTTATTTCGTAATCACACTTGCAACGAAGATCGTTACGTTACATTAAAGACCTGCGGAGCTTTTCCATCATTCGTAATTAGTCATTTGTAATTCGTAATTAATTTAGCCTATCTAATCATCTAACTAACTATCTAACGAACTAACCATCTAGCTAAACTTATTTGACAGTTTCGACAATTAATATGTTCCCGTTTACTTTTACGACAATAACAGGAGTACCCGTAGGCACTTCTTCTCCATTTATATCAGATGCATCGAGTTCTCTAAGACGATTATTAAAGTCCAAGGTAACTCTGCCAATTCCATCTTTTGGAATATGCAAGTATACTGTGCCTTTGCACCCAACAGCATTAGCCATTTTTAAGTTACCACTGGATTGAAGCTTTGCTGCTAGATGAAAAATTTTGGAAATTATCCAAACAGAGATGGATCCCGCGATAATTCCGCCTATAATTGATATTATTATTCCTGTACTATTTTGTCTATAAAGAGCCAATCCGACAAAACCAAACATCATGAAAAAAGAGGAGATTCCATGCATGGAAAGCCAATGAAAACCAGCGTCTGAGCCGGTATGTTCCATGTCAACATCCATATCTGCATCGAAGTCACCGTCAATATCCGCTCCTACAAATTGCAGAATCAGCTTGAGAACAACAAAAACACTACCTACAATTGCACATATTAGAAAAAATATTTCCAAACCATTAAAATTATCCATAAGTTAGTCCTTATACAGTTTGTGTTATTATTGTTTGCCATTATACACGTTTGAAATTAAATTTCAATAATTATTTTATATATTAGTTAGATAGTTGGTGTAATGGTTAATGGTTAATGGTTAGTTGTTAATGGTTAATGGAAAAAAGCATTAAGAGCTAAGGGTTAAG
>Ga0209414_1000285_pt1 | contig 23893 bp, 24 predicted proteins | sample LakVidmifraction_4_FD_181154 | JGI IMG/M metagenome (GOLD analysis project Ga0209414, IMG submission 181154) | Hypersaline microbial communities from Lake Vida, Antarctica - Brine Hole Two &gt;0.2 micron (SPAdes) (version 2) | ecosystem: Environmental > Aquatic > Non-marine Saline and Alkaline >...
TTTCTCTAGTAACGTTTTTGATTTTTTTTAAACATTTTGAATGAATTTTATGGTTATCACTGTAAGTTCTATTATTTTTACTAAACAACAAAAAAGCTTCCGCCTGTTTTGGCGGATTAGTTCAACATGGGTATCAGTTGTTAGTCAACGTTTTTGCTGCTAAACTGTTTAATCTCCTTTAATTCAAATTCTTTAGTTTCCTTTTCTTTCTCAATATCAAAGTCGTCTTGAATTCCAAGCCAAAATTTAGCAGAGTTCCCAAAATATTTACGCAACCTTAATGCTGTGTCAGCTGTTATTCTTCGATTTCCTTTTATAATTTCTGAGATGCTAGTTTGTGGAATTTTCAAATCTTTAGATAGTTGATAAGCCATTATTTCTAAGGGTTCAAGAAATTCATAGCATAAAATTTCTCCGGGATGTACATTTGCTAATTTTTCCATTTTCTCTAATTTTATTGATAATCAATTATCTTAGTTTCGCTTGCATTTCCATGCTCCCAAACGAAAATAATTCTCCATTTTTTATTAATTCTTATGCTGTAAAATCTACTCAGATTTCGATACAATATGTTGCAGGCCTTGTAAACAATAGGGTAGTGGGGCTTTAAGATGTAAAAAAGGGGTACTCTTTAATTTTCTTTTTTTTGATTTTAAATTTCAAGAAAAGCAGATAAAGATTATCATACTTATAGTCGTACTAATTTTTTAAGTCTTGTTTGGTAAGCTTGTGTATAATTTTGTTTAGACTTTTCATTTAAAAATGAAGCTTCAATAAGTGTTAAAACTTTGGCTTGTTTTGAGGTTAAATCTTTAAACACTTTTTCTATTTGTTTTTTTGGAATACCAGCTTGTTCACCTAAACTAATAAATTGCGCTGTAATTTTTCCTTGTGAAAATTGAGGTGGTAACAAGCCTTCTTCTAAAGCAAAATCGTTATCGTCTATATGTATTCTACTATTTAATAAATCGTAAGCAGGACTTAATTTAAAATCGCCCAAAGGTGTTTCTATTAGTGAAAAGTTTTTAAAATGTGCATCTCCATTAGAAAACAAGTAATTAAAAAGAACTAGCTTAAATAATTTAATAGATTCAAAAACGTAGGCAGGTGTGTACTTTTTTAATATAGTAAAAAGTTCTAAATAATTGCCTGCATACTTAAAATCTTCACCATGTGTTTGTGGTGTTCTTTCTGCTAATGAAGCAAAATCTTCTTGTGCCCATTTATTCCCATCATCTTTAATATCAAAACGCTTTGTAATATACGCTGGATCACCATTTTTAAAGAAAACAAGCGCATTTTCTGCGGTTTCAATATCAAATACTTGTCTTGCAATTTGCATAGTTACATGTTCGTTGGCTGGCATTTGATTGGCATTTTTACCAACGTTTGGTATCGGTTTTAAAATGTATTGTCCTTGTTCATTTTCTTGTATTAAGCGTAATTTATTTTTTTCTAATAAGACTGAAAATTTTTCTTGTACACCAGAAATAGACATTCTCTTTCTGTTTTCTGTAAACAAAATAGCTGTATTTTCATTGCTTGCGGGCGAATCGTAATTTAAAATAGCACTTACTTTTTTGTTATAAAACACACGTCTTAAAGCAGTGTTGTTATAAGTATTATAACCTTTGGCAAGTGTACTTGGGCAATTTGTAATTTGTGGTAATGCCATTATTATTCTATTTTTTTAATGGTAACCGCACCAATGGTATCTTGCTTTGCTGTAGTTATTAATATTCCGAAATAATCTTTAGTATCTATGCGATTCTCAAAACAAACGGTTTGTTTATTTGAGCCTTCTGGTAGCATATTATAAAAAAAAGGGAATAGATATTTAGACTGGTATTTTTGTTGCGTTTTGGGGAGGGTTAGGCTGATTGCAGGTTTATTTATATCATTAAACCATTGGTCATGATATTTAAACACAAAACGACCATTGTCTAACTGCGTTAATACCCCAGCAGTTTCTTTTTTGTACAAAATGGCTGCTTGTCTCATTATTTAATATTTACATCTTTAACTATAAATGTTAACTCCATGCCTAATGCGTTACCCAATTTGTTTAAGGTTTCTAAAGTAGGATTGCCTTTACCGCTTTCAAATTGTTTAAGTGTACGTAAACCTACACCTGAAAGCTCTGCAAGCAGATCTTGTGTAACACCTAGATTATCTCTTCGTGTTTTTATGGTTTCTATTAAATGTTGTGAGTGCATTATACGGCTCTTTTTATGTAAATGTATACTTTTTTATTCATTAATTATATAACAAGTGCTTTTTATTGCACTATTTATATGTTTTTTTGTTTAGATAAAGCTAATTAATACTAAAAGTGCTTTATGTCGCACTATTTATGCTGAAATAATGCTTCTCAGCTTTGTTATTATATTATGTTAAAAGTTAAGAGTGTTTTCACAATTTTAGTTGTTTACTTTGAAATAGTTCTTTTTAGCTCCACCTACATCTTTTATTAAAAATTCATATTCTTCTACTTCGTCCTAAAGATACATCTTATATACGTTTTTGAATCATCTACAACGCCTTCTTCCATCTTTCCAAATTCATCTGCTGGAATACAACCATTTATTTTTAGTTTGCGCTTTTAATGGCTCTTTAATTTCTTCATCAACCGTTTTAGGTTTATTAAATAGTTCTTTTATAACCATATTAAATAAAACTGCTAATAGTACAAAAAAATAAAAAATATCTCACAATCCTTATAAACAATAGGGTAGTGGGGCTTTAAGATGTAAAAAAGGGGTACTCTTTTATTTTCTTTTTTTAAATTTCAAAAAAAGCAGATTTAAAATCGATTTTCTGATTTAAATTGCGTTTTATTATATGTAATTACGTATAATATTGATTTTTTACTCTAATTTATACGTAATTACATATAATTTAGTATATTTGTTTAAAATTATATTTAATTACATATAATGAAGACATTACAAGAGTTTGTAAAAGAGCGTAGAAAGGAAGTTAATTTAACTCAAGAAGAATTTGCAGAAAGGGCAGGAGTTGCCTTAACAGTTATTCGTAAAATTGAACAAGGTAAAACCAATTTAAACTTAGATAAGGTAAAATTAGTTTTAAAAATGTTTGGGCATACACTTATGCCTATAAGTGATGCAATATTGAATAAAGAAAACGAGACAGATGAGGCAAGCTAATATTTATTATAACTCAATTTTATGTGGTGTTTTAACAGAAACCGATGATGGGGAATACACATTTCAATATAATAACAGCTATATTGAAAATTACCCAAATCAGTTTATAACTTTTACAATGCCAGTATTCAATAAGATATATAGGGATAAACGGTTATTCCCTTTTTTTGAAGGATTAATTCCTGAAGGATGGTTATTAGATATTGCTTCTAAAAATTGGAAAATTAACCCTAATGATAGAATGGGACTTTTATTAGCCTGTTGTAAAAACTGTATTGGAGCCGTGAGTGTAGAACCTAAAGAGGATATAAATGGAGAATAAATGTTTGTACTGTTATAAAGCGCTTTCTGAAGGTAAAAATTTTCATGCGAAATGTAGTTTAGAATTTTTTGGAACAGAAGTGCCTCCTATAATACCTTATTCATTAGATCAAATGTCTGAACTGGCTAAAAATGTAATAGAACGAAGTGTTGCTGTGCCAGGTGTTCAACCAAAGTTATCAATGTCATTAATTGACGATGAAAAACAAAAATCAGATAAAAGGTTAACAGTTGTTGGAGCTTTGGGTGGAAATTATATATTTAAACCACCTTCTGAAGATTTTATTGAAATGCCAGAAAATGAACATCTTACCATGCGTATTGCTGAATGTTTTGGGATTTTGGTGGTGCCATCTTCATTAATTAGAATACAGTCGGGCGAGTTGTCATATATCACCAAACGAATTGATAGGGCAGAAGATGGTACTAAAATTCATATGATTGATATGTTTCAAATTACGGAGGCTTTTGATAAGTATAAAAGTTCCATGGAGAAAATAGGTAAGTCTTTAGATGCTTATGCTGCCAATACCTTGTTAGATAAACTTCGTTTTTTTGAATTAGCAGTATTTAGTTTTCTAACAGGAAATAACGATATGCATTTAAAGAATTTCTCAATGATAAAAACCAATTATGGATGGAGCTTATCACCTGCTTATGATTTGTTAAATGTTGCCATTGTAAACCCTGAAGATAAAGAAGAACTTGCATTAACTATTGCTGGAAAAAAGAAGAAAATAACAAAAGAAATTTTAATAGATTTTGGTTTAGGATTGTCTCTTTCAAAAAAGCAAATTAAGGGAGTATTTAAACGTTTTATTAAATTACAAACAGAGGCTATAAATTTAATACAAACTTCTTTTTTGTCAGATAAAATGAAAAAAAATTATTTAAATTTATTGGAAGAAAGGTTTGATGAAATTATCAATGACTGATTTATAAAAAGGGTAGTATCCTACCCAACAATACCAACACCAAACCAACAACATCGTTCATTAGTAGGAAATAACCCATCCATTCCTATGCTTATAGACCTAATAACACCAACAACAGCAACAACAGGACGTAAATCTAACTGTAAACTTATTACAGGATTAATTATTAAAACTGTAAACTTTTTCTAGGACGAGTCAACCTGCGATTACAAGCGAAGGTGCTAATACGATGAGCCAATTCAATGGAAAAAAGTGTAATTACCCATTACATATAGAAGTTGTATTTAAGATGTTGTAATAATTTATACAACTCTTGGCTTATTTTAGAAAATACTTGACACTTTTTAAAAACATTTTTTGACTTCAAGATTGCAAATGAAGAAAAAAAATTAACCGATACAGTATTTAGATTTTCAATGTTTATAGGGGCTTGGTGATTTCGAGGTACAAAAAGCCCCGGAAAGTGACACGGAAATTAACATTTGTTGATAAGTTTTGTCTATCGGCGGGAGTTCTCCGGTAATTTCGCCCAATAAAGGTAGTCTTTTAGACCTTATAAACAAAGGGTTTTTGTAAAAAACGTCAGATTTGTATAATTTGTTGGCGAAATTTTGACACAAATAATTCATGTAATTCATGACGAAATTAGGACAGGGGGTGTTTTTTACAGAAATTAGATTTTGAGCAAACACAGGGGCTTAAGCGATTTCGGCTGTTTTCGACGAGGTACAATTGAGCCTAAAAACACCCATTTTTTATAAATATTGCTATTTTTATAAAGTATAATAGTCTGTAAATTAAGTGTATAGGTGGTTATAATAGGTTTTGATTATTGATTTTTTGTTAAAAAATCTATTTAATAGAAATCAGGTGTTCTAGATTTTACCTAAAAAGCAGATTTAAAACTGATTTTTCTAAACTTTTTTAAATGTGACTGGCAAGGGCGAAGCCGTGAAAATGATATAACAATAAAAATAATATTTTTTAATCATTTGGTTATCATAAAAGAACCCGATTTATTCATAATTTAAGGTGTTTTATCAATGTTTCCTTACAAATGTCCAAAAGTGTTTTTTTAACATTATTGACAGTTATCATCCTTTTTTAATTTTAATAGGTTACCTTTGAACTCCAATACAAAAAATTGCACTAACTAAATGTATTCGAGAAATTTATGAAATCCCTACTTGAAAAAATCAGGTAAAAGTGTTTTTTAATTTGCAACATTGAGTTCATTAAATTGTGACTTTAGAGAGCGTATCTGTATCAACCAACAAGAAAATGAGCAGCCAAAACAAAAATACCCTCAAGCTAAAGTCAGTAAAAGTTTGGTTGTTTAAGAAGTATTATTTGCTTAAATAAAGATTTTTCAGGGCGTTAAACAGCATAGCGGAATGTATGAATTATGTAAGTTATTTCTATAATGATGTAATAAGCTTTTTAACCTTTATGGCTAATTTTGTTCCGTTATAGGTTATCAATAAGGTTGGTGGTTTTCAAAATGCAAGCAACACGGAGCACGTTAAATTGTGACTCAGAAGAGCGAAGCTGTATAAATCAACCAGAAAATAATCATCTAAAACAAAAATGCCCTTAACCTGAAGTCAATAAAAGTTTAGATTGTTTGTTTAAATAAAATTTTTCATGGAGTGAATATATGAAAAAAAACATACTATGGTTATAAATGAGGGCAGTTTAATTATAGATCCGCAATGGTATGCGGTTTATACACATTCCAAATCTGAAAAAAAGGTCGAGGAACGACTTACAAAAGCCGGTTTCGAAAGTTATTTGCCATTGCAAACGAATGTGAAACAATGGAGCGATCGCAAAAAGATCGTAAAATCCCCATTAATCAGTTCTTATGTTTTTGTAAAAACGCACGAGTCTAATTTAACGCAGGTGTACGAAGTTCCTGGGGTGGTTAATATCCTAAAATACTTAGGCAATTACGCCATCGTTAAAAACGAAGAAATTGAAAATTTAAAGATTTTGATTGCTAACGATGTGCCAATACAAACAATTGAACCTGTCAATTTAACAAAGGGAACCTCCATTATAGTGACCAGCGGTCCTTTTTCCGGACTTACTGCAAACTACGTAACCAATTCGGGAAAACACAGGGTTATTGTAAAACTGGAAGCATTAAACAGCTTTATAGAAGTGACCATGCCTTTAAGTTTTATTCAGGAAATATAATTATTAAATGACTTTTAAATAATATATAATAAATAGCCGGTTTTATAAATGATGATCATTTGTTAAACGGCTTTTAATAAAATGAAATGATAAACAATCAAAATTTTGCTTCTATGAAAAATCTACAAATTATTTTATTGCTTGTTATCGTGATGTTTATCATTGGCTGTTCATTGGCCATGATTGGGTACCTAGTCTTAAAGTAATAAAAAATCTTATTAAATAACAACCCCCTTAATTATAAAACTTGGTAAACCCACAATTCATTAGTTTTTTATAGTTCTGACTTATCTTTCCTGCTTTTTTGAAGCGGGCAGCGCCGATTTAAAAATCGGTGATTTTATTTCCTTTATAATTTGGTAAGAATTTTTAGCGCAATGCTGTCACTCAAATTTAAATTAAAATTAATTCTCGATACATTTTTTGTTCCACGTCACTTCGAGTATCACGCTTTTAGCGTGATGTATCGAGAAGTCACTACACAAAAAACACTCGAACTGACGTTTTTAATAATTACATCCAAAAGGTTATATTAGTATTTTATGGAAAAGGGCCATGTTATTATTTTAGCGATTATAGTTACCGTACTTATGGGGATTATTTTATTTGAACTTTTTGGTCGGTAAAATTCTTACATATAAAAAGCACACAACAATTTATTGAATGAGTAAATTATTATTTGAAGAAGAAAGTTATAGCATCATTGGAACTTGTATTGAAATTCATAAAAAATTAGGAAATGGGTTTTCAGAGGAGGTCTACAGGGAAGTGATTGAAAAAGAATTGGTAAAAAGAAAGATTCCCTTTGAAAAACAAAAAGAATTAGCACTTTATTACGACGGCATCCTATTAAAAAAGCACTTTACGGCCGATTTTGTATGCTATGATAAAATAATTATTGAAATAAAATCTGTTGACCAATTACAAGACGAAGCCAAACAGCAGGCCGTTAATTATTTAAAGGCGACCAATTTTAAACTGGGGCTGCTCATCAATTTTGGGGAAGCCAGTTTAACCTGGAAACGGTTGATCAATACACCCGTACCCATTTAGTGACCATCCGTGAAATCTGTTTTAACATCCGTGAAATTTGTATAAAAATGAACAATAGCCCAAAAATTAATACCGCTAGCCCTAAAGTTAGCATAAGAGCAGTTGTTAATAGCTTTTTAGTCCAAAGTGAAAATAACATCCGGTTTTTACTGAATAATTCTCATGTAAAGTCCTTGTTACTAAATTTTTCAGAAGAAAACTGTACAACAAAACTGACCCATCAAAGGGGTAACCCCTTAACAATAGCCTTTATTAGAACGTTCTGATAAAGGCTATTGTTGTTTAAAAAGATTAAAGTTAGATATTTGATATTAGATATTAGAAGTTAAATATTAGAAGTTGAATATTAGAAGTTAAATATTAGAAGTTTAAAGTTAAATGTATCAGGTAGCTGGTATTTGGTATCAAGAAGGCGAAAGGACAAAGACAAAAAATAAAAGCAATGAAACAAATTGAAAATCAAAACATTTTAGTGACCGGAGGCGCAGGCTTCATTGGTTCCAACCTATGTGAACATTTACTAAAACACAACAACAAAGTTCGCTGTCTTGACAATTTCTCCACAGGTAAAATGGAGAATATAGAACACTTATTCGCCAATCCAAATTTTGAAATAATAGGAGGAGACATTAGAAATCCGGAAGATTGTGCAAAGGCTTGCGAAAATATAGAGTATGTATTGCATGAGGCTGCTTTGGGTTCTGTGCCGCGATCAATCATTGATCCTGCAACTACAACAAATGTGAATATTTCAGGTTTTGTAAATATGTTGGTAGCTGCAAAAGACGCCAAAGTGAAACGCTTTGTGTATGCCGCAAGTTCTTCCACTTATGGAGATTCTGAAGCCTTACCGAAAGTGGAAGACAACATTGGCAAACCTTTGTCGCCTTATGCCATCACCAAATATGTAAATGAATTGTATGCCGATATTTTCCATAGAACTTATGGCCTAAACACTATTGGCCTGCGCTATTTCAATGTATTTGGAAGAAAGCAAGATCCCAACGGCGCTTATGCGGCTGTAATTCCAAAGTTTGTGATACAATTGATGCAACACGAAAGTCCGGTAATCAATGGTGACGGCGAATATTCAAGAGATTATACCTATATAGACAATGTGATCCAAATGAATGTATTGGCCATGGCAACCGAAAATCCTGAAGCCTTAAACACGGTTTACAACACCGCCTTTGGAGAACGCACCACTTTAAACGAATTAATGGCTTCGTTAAAAAATCAGTTATCCGTATTTGATCCCGCGATAGCAAATGTTGAAACCACCTACGGACCTAACAGAGCAGGAGACATTCCACATTCTTTGGCAAGCATCGATAAAGCAAAAACATTATTGGGATACAAACCCCAATTTTCCATTCAACAAGGTTTGGAAGAGGCAGTAACCTGGTATTGGGAGAATCTGGCAACCCCAAAAGGTGAAAGTTTAAAGGCTAAAGTTAAAAGTTGAAAGAACCGTCATTGCGAGGCGTCAAGGAGCGATAGCGAAATGACAACGTGGCAAACCCATGTTAGCAGGCAGATAACTCCTACAACAGAAAATAGAGACATAATAACAAACAGATTGCCATACCGAAATAAATTCGGCACAGGCTAATTTTTCCAAAAACTTCGCAATGACGCGACCGCAAGACAAAAAGAACAACAATACAAAACAATAAAATGAAACGAGCATAACAAATTTTGACTCGTAAAGGAATAATTAATGGCGAACAGCATCTGTTCCGCTAAAAAATAAAATTTTACAGATGAAAGAACAAATTAAAATAGCAATCATCGGCCTCGGTTACGTAGGCCTTCCATTGGCAAGGCTATTCGCCACAAAATTTCCCGTCATAGGATTCGATATCAATCAAAAAAGAATTAACGAATTGCGTTCAGGAACAGACAACACACGAGAAGTTTCGGACGAAGTGCTACAGTCGGTTTTATGTGATAGCACAACCATTGATAAAGGTTTATTTTGTTCTTTTGATATAGACGATATTAAAGACTGCAACTACTACATCATTACCGTTCCTACACCTGTGGACAAAAACAACCGCCCCGATTTAACGCCACTTTACAAAGCCAGTGAAACCGTTGGGAAAGTATTGAAAAAAGGCGACATCGTTATTTATGAATCTACCGTTTATCCAGGTGCTACCGAAGAAGAATGTGTGCCGGTCTTGGAAAAAGCAAGCGGATTAAAATTCAATGTCGATTTCTTTGCAGGCTATTCCCCTGAACGGATCAACCCGGGAGACAAAGAACATACCGTAGAAAAAATACTGAAAGTCACCGCAGGCTCAACGCCTGAAATCGGACAAAAAGTAAACAATTTATACAAATCGGTGATTGTGGCTGGTACGCATTTGGCACCTAGTATTAAAGTAGCCGAAGCCGCCAAAGTCATTGAAAATTCACAACGCGACATCAACATCGCTTTTGTAAATGAACTGGCAAAAATATTCAATTGCATGAACATTGATACCCAAGCCGTTTTGGAAGCCGCCGGTACCAAATGGAATTTCCTCCCTTTTAAACCGGGATTGGTGGGCGGACATTGTATTGGCGTTGACCCGTATTATCTGGCACAAAAAGCACAGGAAATGGGATACCATCCCGAAATTATCCTGGCAGGTAGACGCTTAAACGACAGTATGGGCGAATACGTAGCCTCACAAGTGGTAAAACTGATGATTAAAAAAGGAATCACCATTAATGGTGCACAATTACTGATGCTTGGTATTACCTTTAAAGAAAATTGCCCCGATGTACGCAACACCAAAATAGTTGATGTGATTGCCGCTTTAAAAGATTATGGTATTGCCGTGACTGTTTTCGACCCTTGGGCAAACCCCGAAGAAGTCATGCACGAATACAAACTAACAACCACAAAAAAACTGCCTTTGCAAAAATTTGATGCAGTGGTTTTGGGCGTGGCGCATAACGAATTTCTGAAACTGGATTTGGAGAAACTACGAAATGACAATAGCGTGTTGTATGATGTGAAAGGGGTTTTGAAGGGGGATGTGGATGGGAAGTTGTAGAGAAAATACAGTATTAGATTAGGTTTTTAAATTATGTATAAAAAATTATTTTCAACTTCAGTTTTAAATGCTGCCACTGCAAGTACAACCGTTTTACCAAAAGTTAAGATTGGAAAGAATGTGATTATTGGAGCTGGTTTAGTTGTAACCAAAGACATTCCTGATAATTGTATGACTTTAGGAATTCCAGCCAAAGTAATAAAATGCATTTAGCTATGAATTTTGAATTATTAATAAACAACGTACAAAACGCACATCAAACCACACTACAAAGTGCGGTAAAAGCGGTCAATATTTACCTAACCGTTAGAAACTGGTTAATTGGTTATTATATCGTAGAATTTGAGCAGAATGGTGAGGACAGAGCGCAATACGGTAAATTTTTACTCCAAAAATTAGCCGATAATTTAAACCAAGACAGTTTATCTCATAGAAACTTAAAACTTTTTAGACAATTCTACAATGAATATCCGCAAATTGGGCAGTCGGTAACTGCCTTTTTTGAAAGTAATAGTAGTAATGACAATTCATTTCAAATTGGGCAGTCGGTAACTGCCCAATTGCAGACTAAATTCAAAACACCTACCCAAGGAGTAAAAACTGAGGATAATCAAAGTTTTAATTTTTATAAAAACCTGATTCATAGAATTTCCTTTACTCACTTTGTAGAACTCGTCAAGATTAAAGACGCTACACAAAGGCAGTATTATGAATTACTAATTTTAAAAACACAACCATCTGTAAGTCAATTAAAAAAGCAAATTCACACACTCTCTTATGAGCGATTAGGCTTGAGCCAAAATATTGAAAACGCCTTTGATTCGCTCTTACAAAAAATAGAGCCCGAAAAACCTGCAGATGCTATAAAATCACATTATGTATTCGACTTTTTGCAATTAAGCAACTACGCTATTATTGAAGAAAGTACTTTAGAGCAAGCATTGATAAACCACCTTCAAGAATTTATAATTGAGCTGGGCAACGGATTTTGTTTCGAAGCCAGACAAAAGCGAATCCTGATAGATGACGATTACTACTTTGCCGATTTAGTATTTTACCACCGTATTCTTAAATGTCACGTTATTGTAGAGCTAAAAGTAGATCAGTTTAAACATGAACACCTTTCGCAACTCAACACTTATGTTTCTTATTTTAGAGAAGAAGTAAAACAGGCAGACGACAATCCGCCCATTGGTATTTTGTTGTGTACCGAAAAAGGAAACAAACTCGTAGAATATGCCCTCTCTGGTATGGACGAAAAACTGTTTGTGACTAAATACTTGCTGCAACTGCCCAGCAAAGAAGTCTTGCAAAACTTTATTGAAAACGAAATGAAAAAACATACTAAATGATACAAAAAACAATAAAGGACTAACAATAGCGTGTTGTATGATGTGAAAGGGGTTTTGAAGGGGGATGTGGATGGGAAGTTGTAAATAATATTAAATAATAAATTATGTTTAAAGATAAAGTCTTATTAATTACCGGAGGAACAGCGAATTGTAGCTTTGTAAATTTTTATAAATTGTAACGGCAAATAGGATTGGGTACGAAGTCGGGTCCCGATTGCTCGGGATCACACAGCGGGGTCAAAAAACTTCATTTTAGTAAAGGCTAAATAAAACATCAGTGCGTTGATATAAATATTATTAAAAAACATCAATAGATTGACGTTTTTATGTATTTTTGTAAAAAAAAACAAACTCATGCAAAAGTTATACAGTCAATTTTATGAAAAATATGCACAAGTTCAAATCCAGCAGGTACGTGATTTTATTCACACTATTGATTGGGATAATCGATTTATAGGGATAAAAGGCAGCCGTGGTGTTGGAAAAACAACGCTTTTATTGCAGTACATTCGTTTGAATTTTGAGCCCAACCAAAGTGTTTTGTATGTTAGTTTAGATAATTTGTTTTTTCTTGAAAACACACTTTATGATTTTGTAAGCGATTTTTATAAAAAAGGCGGTTTGTTTATTGCCATTGATGAGGTACATAAATATCCTAATTGGGCCATCGAAATTAAAAATATTTATGACGATATGCCCCGTTTGAGGTTAGTTTTTACGGGTTCATCCTTGTTACATATTCAACAAGCAAAAGCAGATTTAAGTAGGCGAGTAGTGATGTATGCTATGCCAGGATTGTCGTTTAGAGAATTTATTCAGTTTGAAACTCAAATCAATTTAGAGACCTACAGCCTTCAAGATATTGTAAATAATCATGTAGCAATTGCCATAGCCATTACACAAAAGCTAAAACCATTGCAGTATTTTGGAAATTATTTGAATTATGGCTATTATCCTTTTTATCTGGAGAATAAAAAATCGTTTCATCAAAAATTGAGCGAAGTGTTACTTACGGTTCTAGAAGTAGATATTCCGCAGTATGCTTCCATTCCGGTTTCGAATAGTATATTGTTAAAAAAATTATTTGCGGTCATCAGCAATTCAGTTCCTTTTAAACCTAATTTGAATGCGCTTAGTAAGCGAACAGGAATTAGTCTCAATACGTTGAAAAATTATTTAAAATTGTTGCATGATGCCCAATTGTTGCAACTATTATTTGTAGAGAACAAGGGAATTAATAGTTTAGGAAAACCAGAAAAAATTTTCTTAAATAATTCCAATTTAATGTTTAACTTGGGAATTGATGCGGATAAAGGGAATATCAGAGAGACTTTTTTTTTAAATCAAGTACACTATAAATACCCTATCTTCGCATCATCTAAGGTAGATTTTAAAGTACCAGGTTTTGAATTTGAATTGAGAGGTCGAAGCAAAAAACAACAACAAATTAAAGGCCTTCAAAATGCCTATATGGTAAAAGATGATATCGAAATAGGTTCCGATTTGAATATTCCTTTGTGGCTTTTTGGTTTTTTGTATTGAAAAGTTTAACTGGTTAGAAAAGGTTAACTGGTTAGAAAGGTTTAACCGTTTAACCGCTTAATCGTTTAACCAAATTAGCAAATAACCAAAAAATCGTTTAACTGGTTAACTGGTTAGGAAAATGATTATTCGTTTAACTGAGACGGGTCCCGATTGCTCGGGATCGCACAGCGGGAAAACAGAAAAAAATTAGGATATAAATAAATTCAATTAACCCCAACCAACTACCCGTTTTGACGCAGTTGTTTTGGGCGTGGCGCACCAAGAATTTCTGAAATTGGAGTTGGGCAATTTACTAAAAGACAATAGCGTGTTGTATGGTGTAAAAGGGATTTTGGAAGGTAATGTGGATGGGAAGTTGTAGCTTTTTGAGAAATTAGTAGAATGATAAATAAGTTTAAACATATAATGAAGAATAAGGACATAAAAGTTCTTGTTGAAAACTTCATTTCTTTATCATCGCTACAGTTGGTTGGCATGCTATTGCCACTAATAACATTGCCTTATGTTTTGCGTGTTTTAGGTTTTAAAAATTACGGAATTATTGTCCTAGCGTCCTCGTTAATTGTTTATTTTCAATCAATGACAGATTATAGTTTTAAAATAACAGCAACACGAGATGTGGCAGTATTTAGAAACAGTCCTAAAAAATTAAATCTTATTTATAGCAAAGTAATTACTATCAAAGCGTTATTTCTTCTGCTTTCATTATTAATTATTAGTTTGATTGTTTTTTTATATCCACCCTTTTATGAAGAGCGTATTATTTTCTTTTCGACTACATTAATGCTTTTAGGTTATGCTATATTTCCTGAATGGTTTTTTCAGGGAATAGAGAAAATGAAATACATTACCATATTAAATTTAGGCATCAAAGTTTTTTTTACAATTTGTGTGTTTGTCTTTATCAAAGAGAAAGAAGATTATTGGATTTACCCTTTATTACAAGGAGCTGGATTGATAGGAGCTGGATTGATAGGGCAATATATACTTGTTAAAAAGTATAAGTTAAAATTTATATGGTTAAAACCTAGGAGGATTAAAAGAAGTATAAACAGTAATTTTCCAATTTTTGTAAACCAGTTTTTACCAACATTATACAATAATACCAGTACATTTTTATTAGGGATACTTACAAACACAAATATTTTAGGTATTTATGCTGCTATTAAAAAAATAATAGATTTATGTATTATGCTGTTAAGTATAGTCTCAAGGGTGTTCTTTCCCTTTTTGAATAGAAAAAAAGATGCATTTTCGAAGTATAAAAATTTAAGCTTGGTTATTAGTAGTTCATTGGTTGTTTTTGTAATTGCTCTTCATCCATTGGTTTTTTGGTATTTAAATATTGAATATGAATATGCTTTTAGCGTTTTATGTATTTTAGCAATTGGTATTATCGGATATGCTTTATATGATATTTTTGGACTTAATTATTTTATAATTAGAAGGAAAGACTCTTTGGTGATGCAAAATACTATTTTATCCTCAATCCTTGGATTCATATTAGCTTTTCCATTAATTCATTTTTTTGGAATTATTGGGGCGGCATTAAATTTAACACTGTCTAGGTTTTTAATGGGAGGTTTATTGTTTTTTAAATGGAGAAAGTATGTTGAAAATTAGAGGGGTATTTGAATTTGTAAAAAATAAAATCATTTTAGCATACATTAGAGGTTTTGAGAATTTATGTCTCAGTGAAAATGTTAGTTTTAAGGGGCGACCACATATTTTAAAACACAAACTTGCTAATATTAAGATTGGTAAAAATACCACTATTAACTCCTCCAATTTTGGTTATCACATTAATATGCACTCTAAATGTAAATTGTATGCTGATAGAGCTAATGCTCAAATAGAAATTGGCAATAATTGTAGAATTCATGGTACTTGTATTCATGCATATAAAAGTATTACTATAGGTGACAATTGCTTAATAGCAGCTAATACTCAAATTATTGATGGTAATGGACATCAATTAAGTATGGATAATGCCAATAATAGAATTAATACAACCGATAATGGTAAACCAATTTTGATAGGAAATGGTGTTTGGATTGCCGCCAATTGTATAATATTGGGAGGTGCAACAATTGGAGAAGGAAGCATCATAACCGCAGGAAGTGTAGTTAAGGAAACTGTACCTTCAAATTGTATTTTTGGTGGTAATCCAGCAAAATTAATTAAACAATATTAGTAATAATGAAAATAGCTATACATTATAGGGAAGGCAATAATTTTAGTCCCTTTTGGGTTGAGTATTGTGCGAAAAATAAAATTGATTATAAAGTAGTCAATTGTTATTCTACTAATATTATTAAGGAACTTACTGATTGTGATTTTCTACTATGGCATATAAACAACTTGAATTATAAAGATCAGGTTTTTGCTAAGGGATTAATGTATGCCGTCCACAATATGGGTATTAAAACTTTTCCTGATTTTAATACTTTATGGCATTTTGATGATAAAATAGTTCAAAAATATTTGTTTGAAGGTTTAGGAATTAGTTTAGTGCCTACTTATATTTTTTATGATAAAGTTACTGCTTTAAAATGGATAGAAGATGTTGAGTTTCCTAAGGTATTTAAATTATCAAAAGGATCTGGTTCTAAAGGAGTGCTAATGTGTAATAACAAACAAGAAGCTGTTAAACTAACTAATAAGGCGTTTGGCAAAGGATTTAAAACAATTAGTGCTTATTTCTTATTCAAAGAGAGAATTCGTAAATACAAATTAGGTAAAGATAATTTGGTAGGCGTTTTGAAAGGCTTCGTGCGGTTATTTATTGGTACAGAATATATTAATAAAGCTGGACGTGAAAAAAACTACATCTATTTTCAGGATTTTATGCCTAAAAACGAGTTTGATATCCGTGTAATTATTATTGGTAATAAGGCTTTTGGAATTAAAAGGATGAATCGAAAAAATGATTTTAGAGCCTCCGGAAGTGGTAATATTATTTATGACCACTTACAAATAGATTTGAATATTGTAAAATTATCTTTTGAAGTAAATGAAAAATTAAAAATGCAATGTGCCGCATTTGACTTTATTTATGATTCAAAAGGTAATCCCTTAATAGTAGAGGTGTCCTATGGTTTTAATCCTAAAGCTTATTATGAATGTCAAGGATATTGGGATAAAAACTTGAAATGGACACAAGCAAAAATAAATCCACAAGAATGGATGGTTGAGGATTTGATTGGTAACGTAGAGTAAATAATGAGAAAATTAGAGTACACACGAGATTTATTATTAATGCTTTTTGTAATTTATTATGCACAAGGCTCCTTATATCCGATAGGCTCTATTTTATCGCAAGCGTCTTTAGCCTTAATTTTATGTATATCACTATTTTATTTTTTTCGTACTTTATTTACAAACATAAAAAAGAGCACTTTTTATAAAGCTTGGACAGCATTATTGCTTTTAAATATATTTGGCTTTTTTTTCACTGGTACAATATCAGACTCTTTTCACGTTGGAATGTTTAAGGAAATTTTATTTGCATCTTTGCCATTTTATCCTTTTTTTTATTTTGCTCAATCAGGAGTTTTGACTTCTAAACACTTAGTTAGGTTCTTCTTTCTTATTTTACCAATAACCATTCTTCAGTTTTATTTTAATGTTAATCAAATCCTAGCAGAAAGAATTAGCGATGATACAAATGTGGTTAATAATTTAGCTTATTCATTTGTTGCATTTATTCCATTTGTTTTTTTAATTAAGAAAAAGATTCTTTCATTTTTAGTAATGTTAGTACTGATTTTTTTTATCATCCAAGGTGCTAAACGTGGTGCTTTAATAGCTGGTTTTATTGGTCTTTTTGTTTTTTTATATTATCAACTAAGGACGGTATCTAAGAAAAATAAAATTAAAGGGTATTTGTTTGTTGCAGCGGGAATTATAGGAATGTGTTATTATGCTTTTAATACCTTTCAAAATAATGAATTTATGATTGAAAGATTGCAAAACATGAGTGAAGGTAGTTCAAGTGGTAGGGATATGATTTATTCAAATGTATTTGATGGTTGGGTTAATAGTAATAGTTTCTTAAATTTATTATTTGGATTCGGATTTGTAGCATCTTTACAGCTTAGTGGAATAGGTTCTTTAGCACATAACGATTGGTTAGAACTACTATCAAATTATGGTTTATTAGGTGTGTGTATTTATGCGATTTTGTTTTATGCTGCAGCAAAACCTATCTATAGCTCAAAGTGGTTGATTGATAAGAAATTAGTGATGATTACTGTAGTTGTTATTTGGTTCTTTATTACCTTAATCTCTATGTCTTATAATTCGCAATCTAGTTATATATACGCTATATTGTTGGCTTATTTATTAGGTTCTAGATCCAGAAATTTGACTTAAACAAAACTAAAAAACAAATTCTTTAAAAATAATAATGAATATTCTTGTCATCGCCAGTAATAATTACCCAAGCACTTCCGAGCCTCAAAAAGGAACTTTTGTTTATAAATTAATACAAGAGTTTGCAAAAAAGCATCAGGTTTATGTATTTGCTCCCGAAAAAAGATTCGTAACTCAAAATAAACAAGATTTAATTTATGGTGACGAAGCTGCAGTAGTTTTCAGACCGAAATTTATTACACTTTCCAATAAAAATATTTTAGGTTTTAACACATACAATGTGGGGCAAAAAAGCTTAGTAAGTTCGTTAAAAAAAGTTTATCAGACAATTGAAAAAGTTGATTTTGTTTACGCTCATTTCCTGTCTAATGCTTTAATAGCCCAAGAAGCATTAGAAGAATATAATGTTCCGATCTTTGCAGCTGTAGGTGAATATAAAAATATCGATATAGTAAAGGCATATTACAAGGAAAAAAATTATTACGAATTGATTCACAAATTAAGAGGATTTATTGCGGTGTCGCCTCAAGTTGAAAAAAAGCTACTAGGATTAAATGTAGCTAATCAAGAAAACTGTATAATGGCTCCAAATGGCGCAAATAGAATACGATTTAAACCAGTCACGAATAAAAATGAATTAAGAAAAAAATTAAACTTACCTATCGATAAAAAGATTATTTTATTTGTAGGAAGATTTCAACATGATAAAGGTCCAAAAAGGGTATTGGAAGCTTTAGAGTTGTTGAATATTAAAGAGTTTAAATTAGTTCTTTTAGGTGTGGGCTCGCAAGACTTAGAAAGCTCTTTTATTCATTTTAAAGGTAAAGTAAAAAATGAATATGTTGCTGAATATATGGCAGCAGCCGATGTGTTTGTATTGCCAACTTTACATGAAGGATCTAGTAATGTTATTGTAGAAGCAATGGCATCCGGTTTACCAATAATTTCCTCAGATATTCCAGAAATAAAAGTACAATGTACAGATGAATTTTCGATATTGGTAGATCCCATGAGTATTGAGAGCCTAGCCCAAGCTATTGATTTTATATTATCTAATCCTTCTAAAAAAAATAAAATGTCTCTAGCTGCTCGGTCGCATTCTAAACTTTTTGACATAGAAAATAGAGCTCAAAATATATTAAATTTTATTGAAAAGAAATTATGATTCGATTAATAACCAATTCAGATGATTTCGGTTTAACCAACTCTATAACCGATGCTATTGTCGTAACTCATCTAAATGGTATAATGACCAGTGCTACCATGATGGCAAATATGCAGGGATTTGAGTACGCAGTTAAAATGGCTAAAGAGGTTCCTAATCTAGGTATTGGTATTCATTTTAATTTAACCGAAGGAAAACCCTTAACTGAAATTTCTAAAATTCCTGATTTAATTGATGCGCAGGGAAATTTCAAATCAAATGCAGTTCAGCGAAAAAACCTATTGTTTGGCAAGCATAAGTTGGCTCAAATAGAACTAGAATTGAAAAATCAATTGGAAAACTTATTGGACAATCAAATTAAACCGACCCACTTTGACAGTCATCACCATATTACAGGAGTACCTTTGGCCTTTAAAGCCTCAGCCAAAATCGCGAAATCATATAATATTAATAAGGCTCGAATTACTGATATCGACTTTATTTATACCTCATTTTATGGTGGATCCAAGATAACGAAACTAAAACAAGATCTAAAAAATGCACCAAAAGCATTTGTCCATAAAAGAAACAAAAAACTCTTAAGAAGCCAAGGATTTCTAACTCCCGACATAAAACTTTTACCGAATAGAGTTTTGCCTATATTAGAAGATCCTATTCAGCAATTCATTAGAACCTTAAGCACTCTTAAACCAGGAGTAACTGAAATTAGTTTCCATCCGGGATATCTAAATTCAGATCCTAATGACTCAATTAAAACTGCTGAGCTCAGAATTAGAGATTTAAAAATAGCGAACGCTCCGGAGGTTCGTCAGTATATAAAAGAGAATAACATTCAATTAATAAATTTCAAGAATATTTAAATGAGAAAACGAATACTGTTTGTCCATAGCACTGGTTCTTGGTGGGATCATAGATATTACTTTAAACAGATGCCTGCTTTGCAAGAAAACTATGCAGATATTACTTATTTAATACAGGAAGATTCGACGATTAAAAACATCCCTTTTAAACTAATTACCATTGCGCCTAAAAAAGCAAAATGGACACGCATGACGGGAGGGCTTAATTTGTTCTTTACACTTTTTAACTCGAAGCAAGATGCTATTCAACTTTGTAATATTGAATTATTACCTGTTGGTATTTTATTGGGTTTATTTTCTAGAAAAAAGATTTTTTATGATTGTCGCGAAGATCATTATCATGCCATGCTACACAGTAAAGTTTGGTTTCCTATGTGGATAAGGTATTGTTTTGGTTTTGGAGTTAAAACTTTAGAGTTCTTTGCATCAAAAACTTTTACTGGGTTTATCGACTCTGATCCCGCTATCTATAAGTTTCATACAGCAATGCCAGCCAAAAAGAAAATGATTTTCTATAATATGGCTTTGAAAAGCCAGTTCAACGAAGTTGATAGGACTATCGATAAGAAATATGATTTTACGGTACTAGGTTCTATGAGTGTTAGAACAGGCGTTTTAGATGTGGTAAATGCAGTAGGTGAGTTCAAAAAGAAAGGCGTAATTGTTTATCTAAAACTTATAGGAAGCATCGAAATTGATCAAACCCTATTCGCACAAGTTCAAGAAAGTATGGATACATACAACACTAAAGATCAAATTTCGGTAACAGGACGCATTCCATATTTTGAAATACCCTATGCTCTTGCCGATTGTAAAGTAGGAATCATACCACTTCTTGATTTACCAAAATTTCAAAACAATATTGCAACGAAACAATTTGAATATATGGCTTCCGAAATGCCTGTTATCGCTTCCGATTTGCCACCTCAAAATATTTTTATCCAAGATCATTTTAATGGATTTCATTATACAGCAGGTGACGTTAAAACTTTGATGGAGCGGATGAGTTATTTTTTAAAGCAGCCTGATAGAATCAAAGTGATGGGAGCCAATGCAAAAATGAAAACCGAAGAAGAATGGAATTCAGAAGCACAACAAATTAAGTTTGTGTCATTCTATAAATTAAGAATGGCAAATAAGCCTTATCAAGAACAACAATTACCCCCTTTTTTTAATGATTAAACTTGCTTTTACAGGAGACATAATGCTCTCACGAGGAGTAGGAGAGGTAATTAAAGAGAAACAAGAAGATTGGAGTTTATTTTCTAAAGAGATAAAAGAAAAATTACAGACTTATGATTTTGTCATCGGTAATTTAGAGTGTCCTATTACAGTTAATGCATCAAGACTTAATTATAATAATTTTAAAGCAGATCCTTTAAGTTTAAAACAGGTTTCAGATTTTGACTTATTGAGCTTGGCAAACAATCATATTTTTGATTGCGAAAAACTTGGTGCAAAAGAGACCTTAAAATATCTAAAAGAGTTTGGGCATCAAAGCTGTGGCTTAACGAACAACAAGGATGAATTGTCGAAATACACGACAAACATTAAAGGTAAAAACATTGGTTTCATTGCTGCTGCAGTTAATGATTGTATAAAAAATGAAAACAATCATTTACCTTATATAACACAGGCAGAGGGGACCGGTTTTTTAGATAAAGTAAATAGCTTCAGCAAACAAGTAGATCATTTGTTTCTTTTAATTCATGGAGGAAATGAAATGATTTCTTATCCTGAACCTAGCTTTATAAAATTGTGTAATAACCTTATAGAAGCAGGCGCTTCTTGTGTAATAACGCATCATCCCCATGTTTTAGGAGGTTATGAAATGTACAATGGAAAACCTATAATTTATAGTCTAGGTGATTTTGTTTTTGATGGACAAAGCAATAAAAGAAGACGAGGAGGAATCTTAGATATTTCAATAATAAATGATAAAATAGATTTCAAACTTCTTCCCACTCAAATTACGAATACTTTGCAAGTGAAGTTTGCAAACGAAATTACTTCAGAGAAAATAATCAAAAGATGGAATTATGTATCAAATAAATTAGTATCGAAGAGTTACGATGAAATGTATAAGAAACTTTATTTGATTGAAATGCTGGACTTCCAAGTAGATAGAATAAAATTTCTACTTAAAAATAAAGGATTAGTTGCTACGCTTAAGTTTATGTTTAATAAAATCAATTTAGTTGGTTTTTATATTGTTCGAGTATTAAAAGGAAAAATGAAATAATGAATATTCAAACACTTATATACAATAGTCCATATTGGATTCGCCAGATTGCTATAAATGCTTATGGTTACCTACTTTCAAGAAAAAGATTTTCCGGTAGTTTTAAAACATATTTAACGGAATATCAAAATAACCTAACAAAATCTCCAAATCAAATAGAGCACGAGCAATTTCTTTTGTTGAAAAACAACTTGATATACTGTTTTGAACATATTGTATATTACAAAAGGATTTTTAAAGAAAATAACTTTGATCCTTATAAGATGGAATCTCCAGAGGAGTTAAAAAAACTACCCTATTTAACTAAAGATATTATAAAAAAAGAGTTAGAAAATCTTTATAATAAAAATATTCCTAAGGCTAATTATACAGAACATTATACGAGTGGATCTACAGGAGAAAAACTTCGTTTTCTCGTACCCAAAGAGTTAATGGTTAAAAAAAACACAGCTTTGACATATAGGTTCTATGGAATGACAGGAATAAAGCCTAAAGATAAGCGAGTAACTATTGGTGGCCGAAAATTTACAAATAAGAAACCTTTTCATGCCTTTAATTATTTCGAAAATCAACTCTTACTATCGGCTCATCATCTTTCGAATGAAAATATTTCAGAATATTTAAAAAAAATAAACTCTTATAAACCAGTCTTTATACAAGGCCACCCAAGTGCTATTCTTATTATAGCTAAATATATTTTAGCTAAAAACGCTAAGCTTGCAATGCCTTTAAAGGCGATTTTTACAACAGGGGAAACTTTAATAAAAGATGACAAGCTAACCATAGAAAAAGCTTTTGAAACCAAGGTTTATCAGCAATATGGATCAGGAGAAAATTGTTTTTCAGCTCAGGAAGCTCCAGGGGAAGATGGATATCTTTTAAATTATGAACATGGTTATGTTGAAATGATAGGAAACGAACAATATAAAGAGGTGTATGTGACTTCATTTTTAAATGATGTAATGCCCTTTGTTAGATATAAAATTGGAGACTTTGTTCTTCCTACAGAAAAAACCTATTCCAAAGAATTTGGTTTGCCTATAATTTTTAAAGAAGTAATTGGTAGAATAGATGATGTTTTAATGGATTTGGATGGCAATAATATCTTACCTGTAACTATTAGAATGAATATGAAGCCTTTTTTAACAGATAATACAAACTATCAATTAATTCAAAAAACTCAAAATTTATTTTATCTTAATTTATTAGACATTAATAAATCAATCAACATAAATCAAGTTAAGCAAATGTTGAGGGAAATATTAGGTAAAGACATTCAGATTAATGTTTTTTACTTATCCAGCCTTACCACTTTAGGAGGAAAAATTCGTAACGTAATAAATGAAAATAAATGATTTTCTACGTAGTCCCTTTATTAGGATAAAATGTCTTAAATCGTTAGGAACCAAAATTGATTTTTTTGTACAATTTTCAAATATTTATAAATAAATGCACATTCTTTATATCCATCAATATTTTAAAACGCCCGACGAAATGGGAGGGACACGTTCTTATGATCTTGCAAAATCTTTTGTTTTAAAGGGAAATGAAGTGACGGTTCTTTCTTCGACTTCAGACAAAAAATATAAAACTAAAAAAAGATGGACTAGAATTAAAAGAGATGAGCTCT
>Ga0209414_1000286_pt1 | contig 23888 bp, 24 predicted proteins | sample LakVidmifraction_4_FD_181154 | JGI IMG/M metagenome (GOLD analysis project Ga0209414, IMG submission 181154) | Hypersaline microbial communities from Lake Vida, Antarctica - Brine Hole Two &gt;0.2 micron (SPAdes) (version 2) | ecosystem: Environmental > Aquatic > Non-marine Saline and Alkaline >...
TAAGCGTTGGCACCGAGGTAGGTGCAAGTTTTTTTGCTGTCACTAAACAACGCTTTGCCTTTGGTGGCTTTTTGGAGTTGAATTCAAATTTCAAAGATTTTTTTGAACCCCGCCGTAATGGTCAATATGTGCTTTACAATCAAAACATTGGCGGAAATACCTGGATATCTACAGATTACAGAAAAAAATTCGCAATTGATGTTAGGATGGGAACCAGAGTTTATTCTGATTCCAGACAGGAAAATGTTAACTTTAGCATTAGTCCACGGTTTCGTTTCAGTGATAAATTCAGTCTTATTTATTCCTTCAAATATAATAACACGATAAATAGAGAAAGTTTTGTGTCTCTACAACCCAGCTCAATTATATTTGGAAACAGAGATATAAAAAGTGTGGAAAATTCAATTCAGGGAAGTTATAATTTTAATACCAAACAGGCGCTCAATTTAAGTTTTCGGAATTTTTGGTCGGCGGCAACATTTGCCGAAAATCAATTTTCCAGCCTTCAAAACAATGGAAGTCTAACCCCTGCACAATTTCAAATTTCACCGGATAATAATCCGAACGCAAATTTTAATATCTGGAACTTGGATTTTAGTTATAGATGGGAATTTGCGCCGGGAAGTGAAGCAATTTTGCTTTACCGCAATTCTATTTTCAATTTAGACAGTCAAAGCGAGTTGGGTTACGGGGAAAGTTTGGGGAATTTGTTTGAAGAATCACTGAGACAAAACATTTCCTTAAGGCTGGTTTATTATATAGATTACAACAAGGCTAAAAACATTTTTAAAAGTTAAAGGTTGGGTTAAAAAGAATATAAGTAATTTCGCTTTTAAATTAAACTGATGATTTACGCCAATAATATTCACAAATACTATGGAGACCTCCACGTTTTAAAGGGTGTAGATCTTCATATTAAAAAAAGTGAGATTGTTTCCATTGTAGGGCCTTCCGGAGCAGGAAAAACCACATTGCTGCATATTTTGGGAACGCTGGACCAACCGGATAAGCAACCCGACAGTTCCCTGAAAATAAACGGCATAGATATCTATTCTCAAAGTGCGAAAAAACTTTCCAAATTCAGGAATGAACAAGTGGGATTCATCTTTCAGTTTCATCAATTATTGCCGGAATTTACAGCCCTTGAAAATATTTGCATCCCCGCTTTCATCAAAAAGACACCTAAAGCCGAAGCTGAAAAAAGAGGCCTTGAACTGCTTGATTTTTTAGGATTAACAAACCGGGCACATCATAAACCCGGGGAACTTAGCGGTGGGGAACAACAACGCATTGCAGTTGCACGCTCCCTGATAAACAATCCTTCAGTAATTTTTGCCGATGAGCCTTCGGGAAATCTGGACAGCGAATCGGCGGAAAACCTGCACAAATTGTTTTTTCAACTTCGGGAAGAATTTCATCAAACCTTTGTAATTGTTACCCACAACGAAGAATTGGCCGATATGGCCGATCGGAAACTGACCATGGTGGATGGAGAGATCGTCTAATTATAAGTTTTGAAAAGCAAGTGGAATGATCAAAAGATCTGAATTAAAATCATTTTTAGATTATAAAGTTGAACAATATAATTCTCCTGAGTTCATAAAAACAGATCCTGTACAAATCCCTCATCAATTCAGCAAAAAAGAAGATATCGAGATCGCTGGGTTTTTAACTGCTACCATCGCCTGGGGAAACCGCAAAAGCATCCTGAACAATGCCTCGAATTTAATGGAGTTGTTGGATCATTCGCCTTTTGATTTTGTAATGAATCATTCTGAAACTGATTTAATTTCCCTGGAGAATTTTGTCCACCGCACCTTTAACGGAACAGATCTTCAGTATTTTGTGCAATCCCTGAAAAATATCTATTTGGAACACGATGGATTGGAAGCTGTATTTACAAAGTATGCCGAAGCAAAATTCCTTCAAATAAGCATACATCAGTTTAAACAATTGTTTTTTGAATTGCCACATCTTTCAAGGACCCAAAAACATGTGAGCGATCCTTTGAAAAATTCGGCAGCAAAACGCATCAACATGTTCCTGAGATGGATGATCAGAAACGATGCTGCCGGAGTAGATTTCGGGATCTGGAAAAGCCTCTCGCCTGCGCAACTCTCGTGTCCTCTTGATGTGCATTCGGGGAATACAGCCAGAAAACTTGGATTGCTAAAACGGAAACAAAACGATGGCAAGGCACTTGTGGAATTGGATTATTCCTTACGTAAGTTGGACCCAATTGACCCCGTGAAATATGACTTTGCATTATTCGGTTTGGGTGTGTTTGAAAAATATTAACATTTCTTTAACTCATGTCAAAATATTCATTAACTTCGTTTATTCTTCTGCCTTAATATCAAATCAGAAGTTTAACCTTTTTTATTATTGACTATGATATTAGCCAAGCTTCCGACTAACGAAAAAATAAGGTTATCGGCTCTTAAAGAGCTTAAATTATTTAATACGGAGCCCGAACAGAGTTTTGATAATATCACAAAATTAGCATCTTTTATTTGTAAGATGCCCGTTTCCTTAATCACGTTGATAGGGGAAAAAAAACAGTGGTTTAAATCTAAAGTCGGAACTGATCTCTGTGAAACAGACAAGGATATTTCCTATTGTTCCCACGCTATTTTAGATCCAGATGAACTGATGGAAGTAAAAGACACGAGAAAGGATCTCCGGTTTGCGGACAACCCATTATCTACTGACCCTAACACCCCGTTTATTTTTTATGCCGGAATGCCTTTTAAAGCACCTAATGGAACTGCATTGGGGACTTTATGTGTAATGGACACAAAGCCAAATTCCCTGAATAGAGAGCAAAAGGAGGCCTTAAAAGCATTGGCAAAACAGGTGGAAACTTTATTTGAACTTCACCAGAAGAACCTGAATCTGGAAAAGACAAGAAAAAAATTAAAAACAAGAAATGGCCAATTAAAGGATTTTGCCGGGACCGTATCTCACGATATGAAAATGCCACTGGCGAATATAGTGATGACCGTAGATTTGTTAAAGGCAAAATATATTGACAAACTGGACCCACAAGGGCTGCAGTATTTAGATTATTTAAAACAATCTTCTTTTAAGCTGAGCAATTATGTCACAGGGATCTTAGATCATTATGAAAGCGATACCCTTAGCGAATCTCTAAATGAAGATTTTGATATCCATGATTTACTTGAGCAAATAATTGATTTGCTTAACATAAGCGACGACTGTGTAATTAATTTACCCGAAAATAATAATATCCTGAATTGCAACCGGGCCGCTCTGGAGCAAATTTTTCTGAATTTATTGGCCAATAGCCTGAAATATAATAACGAAGAGGAAATTGTAATTGATGTTACCTGTACTTCCGATGATAAATTCTATCATTTTACTGTAAGCGATAACGGAATAGGGATCCCTAAAGACAAGGAGGAAGATATTTTCAAACTTTTTACTGTACTGGCCGAAACCGACAGAAAGGGAAACCGTGGGAACGGAATAGGTCTTTCTACAGTGAAAAAATTGATAACCAGTTTGGGAGGGGAAATTTCAGTAAATTCAGAAGTCAACAAGGGAACTACTTTTAATTTTTCCATAAAACAAGTACATTAGTATAAAATATCCTCCATTTTTATTAATTTAGTATTAAAATAACACATATTTTTGATGATTTTAAAGTAGTTCTTGGTAATTTCACTATATATGGAACGCAAAACATTTTTAGGCAAAAAAAAAGGAGGAGCCATCCTCAAAGATTATAATTTTAACAATTCTATTCCTGATAAAGATTACGACCAACTCACTTTTCTCACCGCCTCTATTTGTAAAGTCCCGGTAGTCTTTTTAAGCATACTGGATAGAAACAGGATTTGTCTTAAATCCGGTTATGGAATTAATATTGAAGAAATTAATAGGGATACTGGTTTTGCGCAAGCTGTTTTAAATTCCGGAAAAGATATTTACAGCATAAATTATGCTGAGGATCCTGATATTTTTGATAATTCAAAAAAAGAATTCGTCAAAGATTTTAAATTTTATACCGGGTTGCCAATCAAAAATTTACAAGGTTATTCCATTGCCGTATTGAATATTTTGGACACCAAAGAACGCAACCTGGAAGAGTTTCAGATAAAAGCTCTTCATGCGCTTGCCAACCAGATTGAACTATTGTTTGAATTTAGAAAGCAAAATTTAAAATTTCAACAAGTTAAGAAAAAATTAAAGCATAAATACCGGGAACTTGAAAAATTTACCAGTTTGGTATCCCATGATATTAAATCTCCATTGGCAAATATTATTTCTCTAACCGAGCTCTTAAAAGAAGAAAACAAAGATAAATTTGATGCCGAAACAAATGAATATCTCAACTATCTTGTCGAATCTTCTTATTCTCTTCGGAATTATGTAGATGGAATTTTAAGTTTTTACCGAAGCGACCATATTCTGGAAAAAGATTATGAAAATGTTGATTTAAATAAAATTTTAAAAGGAATTGCGCAATTATATGAAGTTTCGGATGATATAGAGATCAATTATCCAAATACAGCGATACTTCACAATGTAAACAAAGTCGCGTTGACCCAGGTGTTTTTGAATTTAATCAGCAACGGCCTGAAGTATAATAAGAAAAAAATACGAAAAATTGATATCAGGTTCAAAGAAACAGAAAATTTTTACCAATTTGAAGTCATAGATAATGGTGAAGGATTTTTGGATGAGGATTCTTCAAAAATATTTGAACTATTTAAAACTCTGGAAACCACAGACAGGGATGGAAATCCAGGAAACGGAATTGGGCTTGCCACGGTAAAAAAACTGGTAAACAGTATGGGCGGGGATATTAAAGCAGAATCTACCCCGGGAATAGGCAGCAATTTTAAATTTAAAATAAAACGACTTTAACTCACCTGAAACCATTGTGTTTAATGAGGTTTTTATATATTTGAGAAACATTCTATTAAACCATGCAGTTTAATCAGCCCGAAGTACTATACGCCCTCTTCTTATTGATTATTCCTGTAATTATCCATTTATTTCAGCTTCGCAAATTTGAACGGGAGAATTTCACCAACGTTAAATTTTTAAAAAAACTTTCCCAGCAAACCCGAAAAAGTTCACGCCTCAAAAAATGGTTAGTACTTGCTACCCGATTATTGATTTTAACCTCCATTATATTTGCTTTTGCCCAGCCTTATTTTCCCTCAGAAGATCCTGAAGAGGAAAATATAGAAACCGTGATCTATTTGGATAATTCTTATAGCATGCAAGCCATCGGACAACGCGGCAGATTGTTGGAGCGCAGTATTCAAGATCTGTTGGAAAACCTTCCTGATGATCGGGATTTCACTTTATTTACCAATACTGATATATATATAAATGCAGAAAAAAGCGACTTGCAGAAAATAGGCTATTCAGTCTCTCAACTCAATTTTGAAACGGTATTATTAAAGGCGGAAAACACTTTTTCCAACGATCCCACCGCACATAAAAAACTACTGCTAATCTCAGATTTTCAGGAGAAATTCAAATTTCCATTGACATTTAGTTCTCAGGGTGTAACCTTATACCCCCTTGCCCAGCGTCCCGAGCGTCTGGAAAACATTCAACTGGATTCGGCTTTTATTACAAGTAAATTAATTGATACCCGGATTTTAAATGTACAACTCAGTTATAGCGGAAACCAACCTGAAAACACGTCGGTTTCCCTTTACGACAGCGATAATTTGATTGGAAAAACCAGCATCGATTTTTCAGAAAAAAAACTTCAGCAACTCGAATTTCCATTGGATAACACACCCCTTTTGAATGGTTTGATAAAAATTGAAGATAACGGACTTCAATTTGACAACAGCTTGTTTTTTACGATTAATGAAGCAGATCCAATAATAATAAGCAGCATTAATAATGCAGAAGCCGGGTTTTTAAATCGGATTTTCACCTCTCCTGAATTTGAATACCAGTCAATGCCTTTAAACGCAATAGATTACAACAAGCTTGCTGCTTCCCATGTTGTTGTTTTAAATGAAGTCGCAGAATTATCCAGTCCTCTTTTAAGTACGCTTCAGAAAAAACATGATGCAAATGTGGTTTTCATCGTAATTCCATCTGCTGAAGATACCGATGAAAACTACCGGTTATTTATGCGAAAATTAGGAGTTAACGGTTTTGAGAACAGACAGGAACAGGAAAAATTAGTTACCGGAATTTCTTTTAATCATCCATTATATACTGGGGTTTTTGAAGAACAAATTCGCAATTTTGAATATCCCAAAGTCCATGTCTCATTCCATCTGAAATCGGGAAATACACCTATTTTGTCTTTTCAGGATGAGAAAGCGTTTTTATTTGAGTTTGACGGAAATTACTTTTTTACCGCTCCGCTAAATCAAAAAAACACCAATTTCACCCAATCTCCATTGGTAGTCCCAACTTTTTACAACATAGGAGCATCGGCGATCAGGACACCACAATTATACTATTATCCGGGGAAAATTAACAAAATCGAGGTACCCATAGAAATTCAGGGCGATCAAATTTTGCAGATCAGTTCTGAAACCTCCAGTTTCATTCCGCAGCAAAAACGATTTTCAAATAAGGTTGAGATCATTATTGATGAACTCCCCAATAATCCGGGAAATTTCAACATAAACAATAAAGAACAATTGGTTTCCGGCATAAGTTTTAATGTTGACAGAGAGGAAAGTAAAATGGTTTATCAGGAGGTCAAAAATGGTGAAAACATTGAGATTATTAAAGACCTTCCTGAATTTTTTAACTCTGCCGGTTTTAAAAAAGAAGTCGGTACTTTTTGGAAATGGTTTGTTACTTTTGCGTTGCTCTTTTTAATTATTGAAACACTACTCATAAAATATTTTAAATGAAGGTACTTCTCAAATCGGCCAAAATAATAGATCCAAATTCTGGCTACCATCAAAAAACGATGGATATTTTAATCAATGGAGGAAAAATCGATAAAATAGGAACCTCACTTAAAATTTCCGGTTTAGACAGAGAGATCAATCTTAAGAATCTACACGTTTCCCCGGGTTGGTTTGACAGCAGTGTTTGTTTTGGCGAACCGGGATTTGAAGAACGGGAAACCATTTCCAATGGATTAAAGACCGCAGCCTGCAGTGGATTTACACAAATTGCCCTGAATCCCAATACCAACCCGGTTATAGATGACAACGGAGCGATAACTTCAGTGCAATTCAAAGCAAAGAACCAACCTGTGGAATTGTTCCCAATAGGCGCTTTAACCCGAAAATCTGAAGGAAAGGATCTGGCGGAAATTTTCGATATGCACCAAGGTGGAGCTATTTCCTTTGGCGATTACAAACGCGGAGTGATGCACCCGAATTTATTGAAATTGGCACTTCTGTATGCACAAAATTTTGGAGGTTTGGTACAATCCTTTCCACAGGATAATTTAATTGCAGGAAAAGGATTGGTACATGAGGAATCCAATAGCACGCGTTTAGGTTTGATGGGGATTCCTGCCCTGGCAGAAGAACTTCAAATTACCCGGGATCTCGCCATTTTGGAGTACACCGGCGGAAAATTGCATATTCCCACTATTTCTACTGAAAATTCGGTAAGACTTATCAGGGATGCTAAAAAGAAAGGATTGGATGTAAGTTGCAGTGTGGCCATTCACAATCTTGTATTTACCGATGAACTATTATTTGAGTTTGACACCAGTGCGAAGGTTTTGCCGCCACTTAGAACCAAAAAAGATACAAAGGCGCTGGTTAAAGGTTTGAAAGATGGAACTATAGATATGGTAACATCAGACCACAACCCTATTGATATAGAACATAAAAAAGTGGAATTTGAAAACGCTTTATATGGGACTATCGGCTTCGAATCGGCATTTGGAAGCTTGTTAAATGTCTTTTCCCTGGAAGAAACCATCGCGTTTTTAACAAAAGGAAGAGCGCGTTTCGGGATCCCGGAGCCGGAAATTAAAGAAGGAAATAGGGCAAATTTAAGCCTCTTTACCCCGGAAGGAAAGTATGTTTTCACTCCGCAGAATATACATTCCTCCTCCAAAAACAGTATCTTTTTAAATTCGACTTTAAAGGGAAAAGTCTACGGAATTATTTCCGGAAATAACTTTGTGATCACAGAATAGATTAAATAAATGATATTTTTGTCTAACAGAAAAAAATTAAACCAACACTATGAATACAACGGCTGAAACAGGAAAAACTACCGCTATTGTAGCGTACCTTACTATAATTGGGACCATTATAGCCTATTTTATGAATAATGACACCAAAAACACCTTCGCCAGTTTTCATATCAGGCAGGCACTGGGAATTAACATCACGTTCTATTTATTGGGAGCCCTGATAAGTATTTTTGACAGTTGGATGATTTCCTGGGCATTCTATATTTTTATTATTGTCCTTTGGGGTTATGGGTTTATAACCGCTCTCCAGGGAGAACAAAAAGAAGTCCCGTTTTTGGGAGACAAATTTCAAAAATGGTTCAGTACCGTAAGCTAATGACTCCAAAACAACTCTCTTTATATCATATTATCAAAGAACCTTCAATTAAGAAGGAAAAATCGCCTGTGCTCATTATGTTACATGGCTACGGAAGTGATGAAAATGACCTTTTCTCATTTGCAGGGGAATTACCGGAAGAGTTATTTATAATTTCGGTTAGGGCGCCGTATTCTCTTCCTCCATACGGTAATGCTTGGTACGCAATTAATTTTGACCCCACTGCAGGAAAATTCAGCGATAATGTTCAGGCCCGGGAATCCAGGGATAAAATTGCGCATTTTATAGATGAAGTTATTGCAAACTATCCGGTAGATCCGGAAAACATCAATTTATTCGGATTTAGCCAGGGCACTATTTTAGCTTATGCAGTTGCATTAAATCATCCTGAAAAAATTAAAAATGTGATCGCTTTAAGCGGATACATTAATGAGGAACTTTTAGAAACGGATTATGCTAAAAATGATTTTTCCAACTTATCCATTTATGCTTCCCACGGCAGCCAGGATCAAGTAATCCCTGTAACCTGGGGAAGAAAATCGCCAATATTGCTGAAGGAATTGGGAATAAATCACTCTTATTCTGAATTTCCGGTAGGTCATGGAGTTGCCCCGCAAAATTTTATGGAATTAAAAACCTGGCTAAAACAGAAAATTTAGATACTGGATTTTAGAATATAGGGGAGTTTACTTTTCGAGAAAAATTCTTATTTCAATTTCTCTGAACTTCCCTCTCTTCACTATGTACTTTCCTCTTGTTTCCTTTTTAGTTCCCAATTCGCACTTATTTTTTAATCTATTGGGTATAAAAATGATTTTTCGGTAGTGAAGTTCAGGTTATTTTGCTTGTCAATTTCATAGGAGATCAAAACTTCACCCCAGTAAGTACCATCGGTAAAATCGGCGATTATCCATTTGTGGTTTAAGACTTTTACCTTATTGATGCGCATCACGCCTTCCATTCCTTCAAACGGAACCAGGTCATTATCCTCCCCTGCTTTATTTCTGCCTATTATTTCATCTTCTACCGTACGCGCAAGTTCTACTGCATTTATACTCAAATTATCGAAATACGAAATAGCTTCTTCATTTTGAGATAAAGAAAAATAATTCAAACTTAAATTTTCGCTGAGAAGAGCTTCATTTTTAATTTCTGCCTCTGATAGTTTTTCTTGTAAATTTTCGATTTTCTCCTCTTTTGCATCCAGGATCTTTTTATCGTTTACATAGATAAAAATTGTAAAAAGCAACATGAAGATAAAGAGGTACATATAAATTTTACCGAGCATTATATTGTGATTTTAAGGTTGTCATAGGCCAGAAAAACATTTTCCGGCAATTGTGCCTGGACTTCCTTATGGAATCCCATTAAATGGCTGATATGGATAATATAGGCGCGCTCTGGCTTCACATTGTCTATAAACTCCAGGGCATCCTCTAAATTAAAATGAGAATGATGCTTCTCTATTCTCAAAGCGCTAATTACCAATACTTTCACGCCTCTAAGTTTCTCAATTTCTTCTTCTTCAATTGTTTTTACATCCGTTAAATAAACGAAATCCGCCAACCTGTAACCAAAAACCTGTACCCGGTTGTGCATAACATTTACGGGGATAATATCGAGTTCCTTAAATTTAAAAGGTACATTTTGAATTTCATTGACCACCACACTTGGAGCCCCGGGATATTTGTTTTCAGTTTCAAAAATATAATCAAATCGTTTCTTAAGAGAATCCAGTACCCTTTTATGCGCGTAAATGGGAATATCTCCCTGCCTAAAAAAATACGGCCTGATATCGTCCAATCCAGCAGTATGGTCGTTATGCTCATGTGTATATAGAATAGCATCTATAAATGTGATTTGATTGGTGAGCATTTGCGCCCTGAAATCGGGGCCGCAATCTATTAAAATATTATAACCTTCATATTCTACAAGGGCCGAAACCCGTAATCGTTTATCCTTAGGATCAGTGCTTAAACATACCGGATGATTGCTTCCTATTACCGGGATGCCCTGTGAAGTACCTGTACCCAAAAATGTTACTACCAAAAGAGTTATTTTTTACAAAAGTAAGTATATTTATTTTCTGTAGCTTACCGTTTTACTACCTTTGTCTTACATAATTTTATCACCAAAACAATATTCTATGCCTATTACAATTATGGGGGACAGAGAGTTTGAAAATGTTCCTTCAATTAAAAGTAAAGCATTACGCATCAATTTAAATGAACATATTTATGGCACCTTTTCCGAGATCGGAGCAGGACAGGAAACCGTAAGGAATTTTTTTAGAGCTGGTGGTGCTTCGGGTACTATAGCAAAAGCTATGAGTGCTTACGACAAGGATTTTAGCGATGCCATTTATGGAGAAGAGGACGATAAACGTTACGTCACCGAAGGAAGGCTTAAAAAAATGCTCTCTCATGAAATTAATTTAATTGAAGATCGAATTACACGGGACAAGCATCCGCATAAATTATTCTTTAGCTACGCAAATACTGTCGCAACTATAGATTTTGCCAAGCAGTACAAAGGTCATGGTTGGGTGGGCATAAGATATCAGGTTGATCCTAGTGAAGATTACAACGAAATAAGCCTGCATATACGTTTTCACGAAAATGATGCCCGTTTACAACAAAATACACTTGGAACCCTGGGTGTAAACCTGATTTATGGGGCATACTACAAATACGATAATCCAAAAAAGTTATTGAAGTATTTATATGATCATATTGATAAAGACCAGATTGAAATTGATACTATCAACTTTTCGGGTCCCAGGTTTGAAAAGGTGGACAACCGCTTGATGAGTTTGCAATTGGTAAAAAACGGAATGACCGATGCTGTAATGTTTGCACCAGATGGCAATAACGTTTTACCGGCTAAAATTCTTTACAAAAAAAATATCCTCGCTTTACGCGGAAGTTTTAGACCGGTAACAAAAGTGAATATGGATATTTACCAACGCTCATTGGAACTTTTTATCAAGGAGAAAAGGGTGTCTGAAGAAAATACCCAAGTGATCTTTGAAATTACACTTTCCAATTTAAGAGCTGAAGGAGAGATCGATGAACTGGATTTTATGGACAGAGCCAAGCTATTATGTTCTTTGGGACAAACGGTGATGATCTCCAACTTCCAGGAATATTATAAATTGGTAGAATATTTCTCCCGATATACCAAGGAACGTATGGGACTTGCGATGGGTGTAAACAACATGATTGAAATATTTGACGAAAAATACTATAGGCACTTAAGTGGAGGTATCCTGGAAGCATTTGGAAAACTCTTCTTTAAAGATTTAAAAGTATACTTATACCCTTTAAAAGATCCTGAAACCGGGGAAATTATTACAAGTGAAAACTTAAAGGTTCACCCCCGTATGAAAGAACTTTACAAATTTTTTAAATACAATGGTAAAGTTTTAGATATTGAAGATTACCATCCTGAATTATTAAACCTTTTCTCCAGGGAGATTTTACAAATGATCAATGACGGAAAAAGTGGATGGGAAAAAATGTTACCCGAAGGGACTTCCGAGATGATTAAAGATCAGAATTTATTTGGATACAAGGAACCTATTTTAGAAAAAAAAGAATAGGTTTTTTCTGATAAAGAATAAGGTGGTTTAAAATTAATTTTAAACCACCTTATTTATTCAATAGATTTTATTCAATACGTTTTATTCTTGCACCAATAGCACAAAGCCTTTCATCTATATTTTCGTAGCCCCGGTCTATTTGTTCAATATTATGAATGGTTGAAGTACCATGGGCAGACATAGCGGCGATTAAAAGGGAAACCCCTGCCCGGATATCCGGAGAAGTCATGGTAGTTGCTCTTAAAGGTGATTTAAAATCCGAGCCTATTATGGTAGCCCGATGCGGATCGCATAAAATTATTTTTGCTCCCATATCTATTAACTTATCTACAAAAAACAATCTGCTTTCAAACATTTTTTGATGAATAAGTACACTTCCTCTTGCCTGTGTGGCTACAACCAGCAAAATACTCAATAAATCGGGAGTAAATCCCGGCCATGGAGCATCACTTATGTTCATTATAGAACCATCAATAAAATTTTGAATTTCATATCCATCAGTATGGGCCGGAATATAAATATCGTCATTTCTTTTTTCAATGGTAATTCCAAGTTTCCTGAAGTTATTCGGAATAACGCCAAGGTGATCCCACCCGACATTTTTTATGGTAATTTCACTCTGGGTCATGGCTGCCATTCCAATCCAGGATCCAATTTCTATCATATCCGGTAAAATTGTATGCTCACAACCGGTAAAGCTTTCAACACCTTCAATATGTAATAAATTTGAACCGATGCCTTCAATTTTTGCACCCATAGAATTCAACATTTTGCAAAGTTGTTGCAAATAAGGTTCACAGGCTGCGTTGTATATAGTGGTTTTTCCTTTTGCCCAAACAGCCGCCATCACAATATTTGCTGTTCCGGTAACCGATGCTTCTTCCAGTAACATATAGGTGCCGGCAAGGCCATTTGGCGCCTCAACTCCATAAAACCGCTCTTCATCATTATAACGGAATTTAGCCCCCAATTTCATAAAGCCTTCAAAATGAGTATCCAGTCTGCGGCGGCCTATTTTATCGCCCCCGGGTCTTGGAATATAACCTTTCCCGAAGCGACCCAATAAAGGACCTACCAGCATAATGGAACCTCTTAACCCACTTCCTTCCTGCTTAAAGGCTTCACTCTCCAGATAATCCAAATCTATGGTCTCGCTAATAAAACTATAGCTCCCTTTCCCTAATTTCTCAACTTTTACCCCTAAACTTTTGAGTAGGATAATTAGCTTATTTACATCAAGTATATCGGGGATATTGTGAATTATTACTTTTTCCGGGGTTAAAAGTACCGCACATAAAATTTGGAGGGCTTCGTTTTTTGCACCTTGTGGTTGTATGCTTCCACTTAATGCATGGCCTCCTTCAATTTGGAAAGTTCCCATAAAATATTTAATTTTTTAATATCGTTTTCGTCCGCGTGGATTATGACTGACCTTTTTAGGAGGAGTTTTAAATTTCTTGTTTCCTCTCAATAAATTGGCGGCTTCACTCAAATCTTCCTCGCTGTTTTTCAAATTGATCTTTCCATTGCTCAGTTCATTAAGATGCCCAAAGATAATATCGTCATCTACAGTTTCCCTGTTCCAGTTGAGATAGGATTTTTTCATGTGGTTGGCAATGGCGTAGACCAAGGCTTCTTTCAAGTCCCCTTCTTCCATTTTCACAGCCTCATCGATCATCCTTTTTATATTGTTTCCGTAAAACCGGTATTTCGGAAAATTTTGAGGATATTCCATCGGATCAGGACGTTCTTCCAAAAGTTCCTTAGATGGTTTTGGAAAAGGCGATTCCACATCGAGTATAAAATCACTGATTATAAATAGCTGATCCCATAATTTATGCTGAAAATCAGGCACATCCCTCAAATGCGGGTTCATGTTGCCCATAACTGCAATTATAGCCTTTGCCTCTTTATTTCGTTCTTTATCGTCTTCAATAGAAATGGCATGTTCGACCATTTTTTGCAAATGACGCCCATATTCAGGTATAATAAGCTTACTCCTTTCGGAGTTATATTCTAATTCGTATATCAAAATTGAAAATTAAAGGTAATAATTAAATTGGTAGAAATTATATTGCCTGCAAAATACAAAATATTATTCAACTGCTCTAAAATTTGAAATTTTTAAAAAATATTTTTTTAGCTGAAATTCAGGTTATAAAGAAATAACTCCTTCTACTTCTCTCCCTATTTGCTTGTAAATTTCAATAACAGCATCAGGGTTTTTCATCCTGACGTTTATGGACAAACTGGTGTACTTCCCTTTTTTGGATAACCTTTTATTTATCACGGCTCCCATATTATCAAAGATCACTTCAATTTGTTCAATTTTTGATGGCTTGGTTGGAACTATGAATTTATACAGATATTCGGTTGGCCAAATTGAGGTATCTTGCAACTGGACCTTTAATTTCTCATAAAATTCTTCCCTATTTTTAGCTGGCTCCATATTTTTTTCTCTTTCATTAGACTGCAAAAATACAAAATTATGATTCATTTTTTTTATCAATTACAAATACCGAAATTTGCTGCGTGCAAAATAAAAGAATTGTAATTACCGGCGGACCCGGTACCGGAAAATCATCTGTGATAAGTAACCTGGAATCTAAAGGGCATTACTGCTTTAATGAGGTCTCCAGGCAAATTACCTTAGAAGCTCAAAAACAGGGAATTGACCAACTGTTTTTGGATGATCCATTGTTATTTAGCGAAAAACTGTTGGAAGCGCGCATAAAGCAGCATCAGAATGCACAAGAACCTTCCGGAAAATTGGTGTTTTTGGACCGGGGAATTCCGGATGTGGTTGCCTATCTGGATTATTTTGGAACCGCCTATCCCTTAAAATTCAGGGATGCTTGCAATGATCATAAATATAATCGTATTTTCTTAATGCCGCCCTGGGATGAAATTTATGAGACAGATAACGAACGTTACGAATCCTTTGAGCAGGCCCAAGACATATATGGATACCTAAAAAAAGCCTATATTACATTTGGTTACCAACCTATTGAAGTCCCCAAGCAATCAATAGAAAACCGCAGCAATTTCATATTAAACAATCTTGATGCTTAATTTTGCAACAGGCAAAACACATATTACAAAAGTACTGGGGACACGAATCCTTTAAATCCCTTCAGGAAGAGATCATTAAGGGTGCTTATAACAATAAGGACGTGGTCGCCCTGTTGCCTACGGGTGGAGGAAAATCTCTTTGCTTCCAGATCCCGGCACTTCTTAAAGACGGGATTTGCATTATAGTATCACCACTTGTAGCTTTAATTGAAGACCAGGTAAAATCTCTTCAAAACAAAGGTATTAAGGCGCTGGCCATTACCGGTGGGATCTCGATCCAGGATTTGGATGCCCTTTTGGATAATTGCATCTATGGAAATTATAAATTTTTATATCTCTCTCCCGAGCGATTACAGCAGGATCTGGTGCAACAACGCATCAAACAAATGAATGTGAATTTAATTGCGGTAGATGAAGCGCATTGCATTTCGCAATGGGGACACGATTTCAGGCCGGCTTATTTAAATATTTCTGTATTGAGGGAATTACATCCCGAAGTGGCAATTATGGCATTAACCGCGTCTGCTACCAAAGAGGTGGTTCGGGATATTCAGGACAAACTGCTGCTTCATGAACCCCTGATCTTTAAAAAATCCCTGGAACGAAAAAATATAGCCTTCAGGGTTCTTTTCACTGAAGATAAAATGTACAGGCTGCAACAGTTGTTGCAGGATAAGAATGAAAGCGCGATCATTTATGTGAGAAGCCGTAACGCGACTCTGGAAGTCTCCAGGGAACTCCAGCAGCGAGGTTACACAACGGCTGCTTTTCACGGAGGTTTATCCGGCAAGGAAAAATCGGTAAAACTCAACTCCTGGCTAAGGGAAGATGTGAAAATCATGGTTGCCACAAATGCCTTTGGAATGGGCATTGACAAACCTAATGTGCGCCATGTTATACATTTGAATTTACCCGAAAGTATTGAAAGTTATTTTCAGGAAGCCGGGCGTGCCGGGCGTGACAATGAGTTGGCCACTGCAACTATTATTACCAATAAAAGCGATATTCCCATTCTTAAAAATCAATTCTTAAAGACTTTGCCGGATATTAAATTTGTGATCCTGGTTTATAAAAAATTGGTTGCCTATTTTCAAATTGCTTACGGTGAAGGCGTGGATACGAGCCACGATTTCAATTTTGCCCAATTTTGCAGTCATTATCATTTGAATACTTCAAAAACCTACAATACCATACAATTGCTGGATAGGATAAGCATTGTTAAACTTTCTCAGCAATTTCAGAAAGCGGCCAGTCTTCAATTTATTATTTCAAACAAACAGCTTTTTTATTATTTGGAAGAGAATCCTAAATTCGATCCGGTTATAAAAGCAATCTTAAGGACCTATGGCGGTATATTTGAAAACAAGATGCCTCTTAATTTATCCTCCATTTGTAAAAAAGCGGGAACTATGGAACCTGAAGTTATTTCCATTTTGAATCAGTTACATCGTGATAAAATAGTAGAATTTGAACATCAGCAACATGATGCTTCCATAACTTTTTTAGTGCCACGGGAAGATGAAAGTAGTATTTACCCATTTGGAAAATACATAAAAAACCAGGCGAAGAATAAAACCGACAAAATTGAAGCCATATTGGCTTATGTTGAAAATGATAAAATTTGCCGCAGCAGGCAACTATTAACATATTTTGGTGAAACCGACTCAAAGAATTGCGGGATCTGCTCGGTATGTAAACCAGTAGATTCCAATGTCAGGAAAGAAACCATCAAACGAATTTACCTGGAAATCATGGACTTTTTGAAAACCGGGGACAGAAGTTCAAGGGAGCTGGTTGCCGCCCTTCCCTATCCAGAAGCCGGAATTTTAAAAGTGCTTCAATTATTAATGGAAAAGGAAATTATTGGCTTAACACCTACCAACACCTACAAACTAAAATAATTATGAGAAATTTACGCATTGTATTTATGGGAACTCCCGAATTTGCGGTTACTTCGCTTCAGGAAATTATCAAGGCCAATTACAACGTAGTAGGCGTTGTAACTGCTCCGGATAAACCAGCCGGCCGAGGCAGAAAACTTCAACAAAGCGCAGTGAAGGAATATGCCCTTTCTCAGGGATTGCCAATTTTGCAACCCACGAACCTGAAATCTCCTGAATTTACAGATGAGATAAAGGCTTTACTACCTAACCTTCAAGTGGTTGTCGCTTTTAGAATGTTACCAAAAGTGGTTTGGCAACTACCGGAATATGGCACTTTTAATCTTCACGCTTCCTTACTTCCTCAATATCGGGGTGCTGCTCCAATAAATTGGGCGATCATACTTGGGGAAACAACAACTGGAGTTTCTACGTTTTTTATTGATGAAAAAATTGACACCGGAGCAATGATCCTTCAAAAAGAGGCTTCCATATCACCCGATGAAAATGTGGGAGAACTTCATGACAAACTAATGATTACCGGGGCAAAGTTGATTTTAGAAACCCTGGAACTAATTAAAAATGATAAGGTCAATCCTCAAAAACAGGGCGATCATCCGCTTTTAAAAGAAGCACCTAAGCTCACTAAGGAAAACACACGTATTAACTGGGAAGCGCCGGTAAATCAAATCTATAATCACATTCGCGGATTGGATCCCTATCCGGCTGCGTGGTCCTTTTTTCAAAATGGAACTGAACAGAGTTTGATCAAGATATTTGAAGTTGGAATTTCCCATGAATCGCATGAGTATGCTTTGGGGAAATTAATCGTAGAAAATAATGAATTAAAGGTTGCCGTGCGTGACGGATTTATCATTTTAAAAGAAATTCAGTTGCCCGGGAAAAGAAAAATGAAGTCAAAAGAATTATTGAATGGCTATCATTTTGAATCAGAAGCCAAAGTTCTCTAAAGCCTTATCACCATTGAAATGCGGGGTTTTAGTAAAAAATCTATCTAAGTTATTAACAAAACACCCAAGTTATTAACAAAATGTCGCATTTCCCTTGTTATTACTTGCACGGCTGAGAAATCCACATAAATTTGTAATGCAAATTAACAGAAAGTTTAACCAACAATTAATTTAAAATTCAAATTATGAACAAAACAGATTTAATCGATGCTATGGCTGAAAACGCAGGTATTTCAAAAGCTGCAGCAAAAAAAGCATTAGAATCATTCTTGGAAAATGTTGAAAAATCATTAAAAAATGGCGATCGTGTTTCCATGGTAGGATTTGGGTCTTGGTCAGTATCTAAAAGAGCTGCACGTGAAGGCAGAAACCCACAAACCGGAAAAACTATTAAAATTGCTGCAAAAAATGTAGTTAAATTTAAAGCTGGAGCAGATTTACAAAAAGCTGTGAACTAATAATTTGTATTAGAAAAACTTAAACTCTCCCTCGGGGGAGTTTTTTTTTTGAAAAAAAATGACATAAATCATTTAAAAGCATTAATTAAATCTATAGCTTTAACAAAAAGAATGAAATTATGATAGCTTTTAAACCCGGCAAAGGCATGCTTTTAGTAGCCGAACCTTCAATTATAGGTGATGTGTCCTTTAACAGGGCGGTGGTTCTTCTTGCTGAACATTCTGAAACCGGTTCCATCGGGTTTATTTTAAATAAGGCATTGGATTTCACTTTGAAAGACCTAGTCCCCGAACTCAATAAAGGCTTTAAAATATACAACGGGGGGCCTGTGGAGCAGGATAACCTTTATTTTATTCACAAAATCCCGGACCTCATCCCGGAGAGTATTGAAATTTCAAATGGAATTTATTGGGGCGGTAATTTTGAAGCCGTAAAGGAATTAATCCTGAAAGGTTTGATCACCGATAAACAGATCAGGTTCTTTTTGGGCTATTCTGGTTGGGATGCAGAACAATTGCAAGAGGAATTAATTTCCAATTCCTGGATCGTTACACCCCAAAAGGATGCAAAGGATATAATTGAAAGGCCTTATCACTCGTTTTGGAAAGATAAAATGGTTGAATTGGGTGGTAATTATATGTTATGGGCAAATGCTCCGGAAAACCCAAGCTACAATTAACTCAACCTTGCTTTTATATTTAATTTTGAAAGCAACTCCTTAACGAGCTCGACTCCAAATTCTTTTTTACGGTATTTAGTAATTGGTTGTATTCCAAAAATCACATTGGTGATAAACAATTCGTCTGCCTTTTGAAGCTCAAACGGAGAAATAGCGACTTCTTCAACTTCCAGATTGGGTATGATTTCCAGAATGGCCAAAATTTGTTTTCGAACAATGCCATTTAAAGCCCCTTCGCTAAGTGGCGGTGTTTTTATTTTATTTTCTTTTACTAAAAAGATATTCCCGTTTAAGGCTTCTACCACGGTTTTATTTTCATTCAGGATCAAACAGTTCTGATAACCATTTTCCCTTGCATAGATACTGCCCAAAACATTCACAGCACGGTTGTTTGATTTAATAGTGGATAAAAGTCCGCTGTTGATATAATGGTCTTTAAAAAGTTCTACTTCGTAAAGATCTTCATTCAATAAATAAAAAGGATCCGGCAATTTTTCTGCCAGTATCACATATTCAATATTTAGGGTTTCCGGGCTGTAATAACCGCCTTGTTTTCTATAAACTGTAAACCGGATTCGCGCCGGAGAAAATTCCAGATTATTTTCCCTGATCAGATTTAGGATTTCCTCCTCTAAAAACTCAGGGGAAAAACTGATGGGAATTTCCATACGCATAATACGCATTGAGGCCATTAGCCTGAAATAATGATCCTCCCAAAAAATAATTTTTCCGTTTATTACCCTAATGGTTTCAAATACAGAATCCCCATAAAGGAGCCCCCTGTTTTGAACCGATATATTGGCCTGATCGTTTTCTACAGATCTTCCGTTTAAATTTATCATAAAAAAAACCCCGCTTTATTATTAAACGGGGCAAAGGTACTATTTAAATAAGGAATTTTAATTCGATCCCAATACCTGTTTAAGGTCAGAAATCATATTTTCCCAAAGCATTTTTCCTTCTTCTAGTTCGTCGTCGTCAGCAAAATCGGTAATCATAATTGAAACATCCTTGGTAATCTCATCTACCTGGATCCTGATCTCAAAATAATAAGGGGTTTCATCATCAATCTCCCATCTGAATTTAACGCGCTCCCCATTCTTTTTGCTTAAAAGTTTGGCTGCTTCTTCAGACCCGTCCCATATAAAGGTAAATAGCTCTCCACGTGAATTAACATCATCTGCATACCATTCACTAAGACCGGAGGGTGTTGAAATATATTGATATAATAACGATGGTGATGCCTGAATAGGAAATTCCATTTCGTACTTAACTCTATCTTTCATGCTTTATTTCTTAGATTTCTGGCAATATAATTATTAATTGCAGACATTGAAAGAAAACAAATGTAATATTTCAGAAAATAATGTTTGCCTCCCAACAAATAGTTTTTATATTTGCAGCCGCAAACTGAGGAGTCCAATTGCTTTTGAATTGCAATTTTTCACTTATATTTTTTTTTGCGGCAACACAACATTTTGGCGAGGTAGCTCAGTTGGTTAGAGCGTCGGATTCATAACCCGGAGGTCACGGGATCGTTCCCCGTTCTCGCTACAATGTTAAATCACTTCCAAATCAACGGTTTAGTTCACTCTAAACCGTTTTTTTATGCTTACCTTAAACGAAATCATTACATTTGAACACGAAAATGAACACGATTTAGAACACGATTTGGCACACAAAAAAGATTTTTCAAATCCCAAAATTTATACCGCCAACGGCGATCTGTCCAAACGCTGGTATGTGTATTATTCCTTTAGAAATCCAAAAACAGGAAAACTAAAACGACTGAAAAATATTTATGGATCGGTCAATTCCTTTAAAAACAAGGAAGATAGACTGGCGCTTCTGTCTCGCTACAGAAAACGATTGCTTAACCTTCTTAAAGAAGGTTATGACCCCTATGTAAATAATACGGCATTATACCAATCTAAAATAGCCACAAAAACTACCAAAAAGGTGCCTATTGTAAATTCTAAAAAGCAAAGCTTTGAAGCATCCACTAAAGTGGAAGCGCCTAAAATTGAAGTTAGTGTATCTGAAAATAAGGAAAATGCAGAAAGCAAATCCAACTTTTCATTAAGGGAAGCTTTTGATTATAGCCTAAAACTAAAAGAAAAACTAGTTGGTAAGCGTACCCTTCAAGACTACCAGTATGCTTCCAATGCATTGGTTAAATGGGCAAATGAAAACCATCCAGATATTAAATCCATTGATCAGTTTAATAAAAAAGCTGCCATGGATTATCTAAATGATGTACTATTAAGATCTAGTTCCAGAAACAGAAATAATTATCGATTAAGTCTAAGTAGTTTGATGCAAATTCTAGAGGATAATGAAATTATAACTGAAAACCCCATGAAGAAGACTTCAGTTTTAAGAACCGTCCCAAAAAGAAACAAAGCTTATAACAAAGCCGATCAAGAAAAAATATTTGAATATCTAGAAAAGGAAGACCCTATATTATTGCTATTTATTAAATTCGTGTCATATAATTTTTTAAGACCCTTGGAAGTTTGTAGGTTGAAAGTAAAAGATTTCGACCTTAATAATAACACCATTCAGTTTAAAGCAAAAAACAGCCCATTAAAAACAAAGCTTATTCCTAAAATACTGCTCGATGAGTTACCTGATTTATCTAAATTAGATCCTGATGCGTATTTATTCACCCCAAACAAAATAGGAGGCACATGGGAAACTTCAGAGACCAATAAGCGAGGTTATTTTACAAAACAGTTTAAAGAAGTGGTTAAAGATCATTTCAATTTAGATAAAAATCAAGGCCTTTATAGTTTTAGACATACCTTTATAACGAAATTGTACAGAGCATTGGTTAAAAATTCATCATCCCATGCTGCCAAAAGTGAACTTATGGGTATTACAGGACATTCTACTATGGATGCACTGGAAAAATATTTACGAGATATTGATGCTGAACTACCAAAGGATTATTCTCATCTATTATAATAGCTATGGATACTTTTACAATTATAACACATAACTTAATTCGGAATTATGTGCTTTACATACCTTCCATTACTATTTCAAAACTAAAATCAACGGTTTACGAAGGCATAATTCCTAAAGAAGCAGTCAACACCTTAGTGTTTTTTGATGACAAAAGGCAGTATTCTACAGACATTAAAACTTTTTCCATACTTAAATTGGTTGCTAAAAAAGACATCCTAGACAATAATCTATTTCAACTATTTGAAGCTAAAAGGAATGTAGAAGACCAACATTTTAGAGTATTACTCGATAAATATATGACACAGGTTGAAGGGCATTTATTTGCAACAAAATGGATGTACAAAAACATTGATAAAGTATTCAAGGGTGTAGACGATAGCATAATTAATCTTTTTAAACTTCAAGCAGAATATTTTGAAAGCCACAACAATGAAATAAACAAGCATTTTAAAATTCAAGCACACAAATTTTCTGCTAAAAACGAACAGCTTTTAAAACATTTTGAAGACTCCTACTCCAACCCAGATTTCAAGATTATTGTTCCTGACTTTAGCAATAATAGCTCTGTAAAACAAAAAAGCAAATCGGTTAAGAAACAAAAAGTAATGGTTAGTGATGAAGAGATTGATCGTTTTTTACTAACGACGATTTTTAATGTTGAGTTGTAATTTTTGGGTATTCTATCCTTTTATTTGTGAAAGTTTGGGTAAAAGTTTAATTTAGCGTAAAACAAACGTTTATTTTACGCTAAATGGAAGGAAAAAAATATTATACATGTGATTATTGTTATAAGGAATTTGAACCAAGTCGGAGACGCGTTCAGAAATATTGTTGTGCTTCTTGTCGTTCTAAAGCTTATCATTCTAGAAAAACAAATAATGAAGAATTAACAGAAACTTCAAAAAAAATCGATGGTATTAAAGTACCTGACTTCGCTCCGTTTCCTGCTAAAACAAAAGTTGAGACTATGAGTTTAGCTGGCATGGGAAATGCTGCGGCTGGAAGTTTAGCTGCCGATGCTGTAAAGACTATATTCACTCCTATGGATAGTAAACCTGCTACAAAAGGTGACATAAAAAACCTTACTTATAAATTAGTTAAACGTTATCATAGAGTAGTTAATGTAGATCCACAAAGCAATGGTGCACTACCCTATTTTGATATGGAAACGAATGAGTTGATTTATTCTATTATTCCTCTTAAATAATTTTGGCTAAGTTCTAATTAGCATATTGAATAGTTGTTGTTTGTACTCGTACCATGCGCTATTTGAAGCAAAGGCAAAGGCTGCAACTGTCGCCATTTTACTGGTTGAGTTCTTGATCTTTTCAAGTACCAAGAACCAATTCAAGTAATTCTGTAAATATTTTGTAGCTACACCATTGAAAGAATCCATGAACTTTCTCAATCTCATATCCATATTGTTTACATTCTGAACATGGTACACCTTATCCACGGTTCGCTGTCCCTTTGAGGCGTTGAACTTTTTATGGACAATTGTGTTGGCTTTTGCAAAAGCACCATAACTTCTATGGCTGTCGCTGCAGAGCACGTCCGCTTTTTCAAGTTTCCCTTTAAGTATTCTATTCAGGTCTTCTTTACTGATACGACCTCTTGTGGCCACTTTAAAGTCTTTGTTTCCAGATCTATCACAAGTTGCCACTACAGCTACTTTTTCATCACTTATGCCTGCTTTGCTTGCTTTTTCTCCTCGCTTTTTTGGCTTTCTGCCTAAATCACGTCCCCCTTTTTCTG
>Ga0209414_1000288_pt1 | contig 23837 bp, 34 predicted proteins | sample LakVidmifraction_4_FD_181154 | JGI IMG/M metagenome (GOLD analysis project Ga0209414, IMG submission 181154) | Hypersaline microbial communities from Lake Vida, Antarctica - Brine Hole Two &gt;0.2 micron (SPAdes) (version 2) | ecosystem: Environmental > Aquatic > Non-marine Saline and Alkaline >...
TCACAAGGCAATCATTACAGGTCCAGAATACGTTTCAATCAAAACAACAATTACGTGGTTTCCTAACTTTGAAACAGATTTTCGTTTTGTGGGATTTTCATCGCTTGCTTCGGCTCACCTTGGGAATACCGATAGCTTTGCACAAAGATACCTTGTTGAAATCGCAGAAAACCGTGGATTTTGCCGCGCCGTTAGAAACTTTCTAGGAATTCATATTGTTGCTCAAGACGAAGTATCAAAAGATCAAGGTGAGGATAGTGCTGTGACAATGACTAAGAAATTTAGTCCACAACAGTTGTTGGAAGATAAGCTTGGAGAAAAAGGAATTACATTTGATAAGTTCTTAGTGTCTATGCAAAAGCTAGGCGAAGATACTTCTGCGTGGAAAGCGGTTAAGGACGTGCCTGACGAAAAAATATTTCTGGCTCTTAATAAAATTGCTGAAAAAGAAAAAGTGGAAAAGTAACCTATGGCAATTACATTAAAAAAGATTGAAGACAAAGAACTCGTTGAGAAGGTTGTGTCTGTTGCAACAGGAAAGTCTGTTTTGGCCGCGACACTCAAGGCCACCAAAGACACTCACTACAATTTTCACGAAAGAAAAACTTGGCAATGCTCTACTGGCTCGTTTATACTTGACGCGCTGCTTGGACCTATTTCGCCCGGAGTCGTAAGGCTTTGTGGACCAGCAGGTTCCGGCAAAAGCAGTCAGGCCTTAGAGATTTTAAGAAACTTTTTAATCTCTGGCAAAAATCGCAAAGGCGTTTGGGTATTAGCAGAAGGCAGAGGACTATCCGAAGAAATGATCGCTCGTTGCGGACTAAAATTCGTTTACGACGCCGAAGAGTGGGAAGATGGAACTGTTTTTATTCTCGAAACAAATATCTTTGAAACTTTTATCAAGGTAATGGCAGATCTTTCAATTAACAATCCCGAAGGAACTTGTTATGGATTCGTTCTGGATTCTGTTGATGGTTTGATCCTAGAGGCAGATTCTAAAAAAGAAATTGACGGCGAATCAAAAGTAGCAGGAGTTCCCGCGCTCTCTAAGAAAATGTTTCAAAAGTTAAGCGTTTCGCTTTTTAAGCGCGGCCATTTTTTAATAGCCATGTCTCAAGTTACCTCTGATATTAAAATCAATCCTTACGCAAAGCAAGCCCCAAGACTAGGGAGTTTTTCTGGCGGCTCTGCGTTAAATCACGCTGCTGATTGGATCATAGAATACGGGATGTCTTATAAAGGAGATTTTATCATGCCTAGTTCTGGCGGAACTTTAGACGACGGTAAGACCAGAGCTTTAGGCCGACTAGTCAAGGTTACTATCTTAAAGTCTGTCTTAGAAAAAAGCAAGCTAATCACTACAACATACCCAATTAAATTTGGCCGCAAACCTTCGGGAATCTGGTTGGAAAGAGAAATTGGCGATATGTTATTTTCTTGGGGCAAGGCCGTTAAGAAAACATCTTGGATCACCATGTCTCCAGACACCGTGAAAGAAATTGCCGACGCTGGTTTTGAGTTTCCCGAAAAAATTCAAGGCGAAGACAATTTCTATCAAGAACTAGAAAACCATCCAGAGATAGTTAAATTCTACTACGAAAAATTCAAAGCAATCCTGTGAAGTTTAAAAAACTAAATGGTGCAGTTGTATCAAAAAACATATCAAAGTATGCTGCTGATTGGGACGCAGCTTGTCTTTCTAAGTTTCAGCGAGGCGTAAAAGATTTCTTTCGGCCATATTGGCAGTATCACTTGTGCTATGAAGAAATTCCGTTAGTTGGAACTCGTTATCGCTTAGATCTTTATAACGCATCTTTAAGATTAGCCGTGGAAAGTCATGGCGACCAGCACACCAAATACTCAGAATTCTTTCACGGCAACGTGATTGGATACCTAAACCAAATAAAAAGAGACTCTAAAAAACTAAATTGGTGCGAAATTAACGGAATTAGACTAATTGAAATTTACTACGACGAATTAAAGTTGCTCACTCCTGAGTGGATAAAAGAAAAATTCGACATTGAACTATGAAAAAATATAATTTGCTTGCAACTCCAATAGAGCCAAAAATAGCATTTATTATTGCTGGATACGAGTGCGCACACCTAATTAGAAAGTGCGTCACGCCGTTAAAAAGCATTGAGAACTCTAAAACTTATTTTATCCACGGGTTATTTCGTGAATACGAAAAGATGGGTAAACCAATCGTTAGTCAGGACGGAACAGCATTAGAAGTTGCCAAGCTGCAATCAGAAAATCTTATTGATAAAGTTGTTTTTTTAAAACACGCTTATCTTGAACATGAAATAAGAAACGTAATGCTTGAAGAAGCAAAAGAAGACGCATACGACATTGCGTATATCGTTGATGCTGATGAGCATTACAACGTAGAACAACTAAAAGATATTATCAAGTTCGTAAAAAACACTCCGCAGTTTTTGTGGTATAAGGTTGCCTTTCAGAACTTTGTGATTAGTCCAGAAACTTACGTTGACAATTTTATTGCTCCAAGAATATTTAGAATGGCAAGGGATTTCGCGTGGACCTACGATAACGACGCTAAATTTGGAGACTCAAACATGTATTCTGTTCCTTGGTGTGTTATTCCGCGAAACACTTCTAAATCTATCCGCCACCTTTCTTGGGTTTATGATGGAACGCCAGAAAGTAAAAAAAGACTTATAGATAAAATTGAATTTCAAAAAGATCATCACAACGGATTATGTTCTTACGCTTGGGACGAGGAAAAAAATAAATTGACATTTGACGAATCATACTATATAGTAACTAACCAAACGATTCCTCCACTTCGTAAGTTAGCTGTAAAAAAAGATGAGGATATAAATGAACAAAGAAAATGAACATGAATTTGAAGATAGTGAAGATAATAGACTCAATAAAGTATCGGCTACTGAGCTACCTCAATGCTTTTTGCACCAACTTAACGAATTTACTACCGGCGGCTTCCTCTATTTTCGGATAGACGAACTAGGCGGCATTCAACCTGTTTATTGTTTTGATAATGAGGTTTGCGAATTAGCGTTAACTAGTTATGCCACAAAATTCCTAAGACAAATTGAAATCCAATCAAACAAACGAATCCAACACGAATTCCTTGAGTCCCAAGGAGATGAAAACGAAGAAGAATAGTCGTGGGCAAAAAATCGAGTATATACTTTCTCGACTGTTAGAACAAAAACCAGACACATCAGCTTCGCTGAAAGCAGAATTTATGTTCTTCTCTCAGGTGTTTAAGAAATATCCAGAGTGGAACTTTTGGAGATTTATTGAACTAGGCTTTGTTATGAAAAGCGTATCTTGGCTAAAAACCGAGAGAGCAGACCGCATGATAAGCAACATGTGGAAATTGCATCTTGGGCGAAAGAAATTCAAGGTCGAAGAGTCAGAGTCGCCAGTATATGAAGATTTTTTACCAAAAAAATCAGGAGTTAGATTAAAACAATCACAAGTAGACAAAATAAGAGAATTTGAAAAACTAAACAATAATGCTTAAATCAAAAGAAATTGCCAGTGCAGATTTAGAAAAAAGTGTAATCTCCGGGGTATTGAATAATCCAGACGTAATTTACGACATAGATTTTCTAGAAGTCGAAGATTTTTATTCGCATGAATACCACCGCGCAATTTGGAGCGTAGTTAAAGATTTCCATAAGAACGGCCAAGAATTAAATAAATTGTTAATTGCACAGCGCATTACAGCCTTAAAGCTAGATGCCAGAGCAGAATTTAAGGCCGCTGACTATCTCGATGCATTATTTTATCTTCCTGATGCAAAAACAGCAGATTCAACGCGAAAATATTCAGCAGAACTAAAAAAGATTAGTATGCGGCGGCATATTATCGAAGCCTCAGAACAAGTAATCTCTGAAATGGTAAGCGGCGCAGAAGGCAAAACTTACGATGAAATCCAAGAGCTTGCAGACAAAACCTTTAACCACAACATTGATTTTTACGACTACACACAAGAATTTGAAGACATTTATGAAGACCTAGAAGAAAAAATGGAATTCTTAGGCGACACTCAGCCTGAACCCCAAGGATTCTACGGACCGTTCAAGCGATACAACGAGCTTTACGGACCATACAGACCCGGCTCTATCACCGTTACAGGAGCTAGGAGCGGCGGTTCTAAAACAACTTCTGGAATGTTTATTTGCACGAATATTGCAAAAAACTACGGCGTTCCAATTTTACATTTAGATCACGGAGAAATGAGCAAAGAAGAATTGCAATTTCGAGTTGTTTGTATGCTTTCTGGCGGTAAAATACCTTTTCATGCTGTGGAGTCAGGCAAGTGGAAAAGCAATGAAGAATTTCGTAAAATTATGATTAACGATGTTTTTGCTACGATTAAAAAGTATAATTTAAAAAATTACTATCGAGATATTAGTCATAAAACAGGCCGAGAAGCAGTATCCATGATTAGAAGGTTTTATTACAAAAACATTGGTCGCGGAAATCCATTTTTCACCCACCTTGATTATCTCAAGCCTTTTGATGGCGAAGACCCTAATACTCCCGAGTGGAAAGCTATGGGTAGCTTTGTGCAAAGCATTAAGAGCTTATACAGCAACGAAATGAAAACTCAGTTTTACACAAGTCTTCAGCTTAATCGTTCTGGTATCACAAAGAATAAAAACTCAGCCTCGGTTGATGACTCTGAAAACACTTTTGGAATTTCCGACAGAATTGTTCAGCAAAGCACGCATTCATTTATTTTGCGCGAAATGCTTCTTGATGAAGTTGCGGTAGAAGGCGGCGATGCAAACGCTAAGATGATTTGCGTTAAACATAGACACTTAGGCGAAAAAGCAGAAGATGCCATTAAGTATGTAAAGATGCCTGACAATACCTATCGCAAAAACCACATCAGGTTGGATATTAAGAACTTTCATATTGAAGAGCGCGGAGATTTAAAACAATATGTCACGGCGCATCGTGATGATATTTTACTTGCACAAGGCGGCGAAATATTTAGCGAAGAAGATGGATCAATAGAATTTTAAAATTATGAGCAAGAAAAAAGTAAAATTTAATGATAAGGAACTCGACTATGAAAACCTATCGAACATTGCAAAGGCTGATGTGGTAAAGCTATTGCAGCTTTTTGAAAAGGTTAGCGAGGAAGCTGGTAAAATTGGAATTCCAGTAATGTGTTTAGCTGCCACTACAACTGGCTGTCTTTTTAACTGCACTTACGAGCCTCAGAAAGACGATGACGAACAAACTAAGCTATGGATGCTACTTGGCGGCGTTAAAGAAAACCTAGAAGAAAGCTTTGGCATCGAAGTTGAATTTCACTCCACCAACGACTAAGAGAAATAAAATGTTTGACGCAAAAACTAAGCGAGCACTTATTGTTGAACCTAGCGATAACCATGAAGACCTAATTTATGATTCTTCTGACGTTAGATCAATTCTTGAATCAATGGGATACGTAGCAATGGATGGCGGTGGAGACTTTTTTCGTTCTGCTGCCTTGTATCGCGGTGGAAGCAATCCGTCTTCGCTTTCTATCAACAAAAAAACTGGTAGATTCGTAGACTTTGCTGCACAAAAATCAGGCAACCTAAAAGATTTAATTTCTTTAACAGTTGGCAGCGATCCACAAAATACCGAAAAGTTCCTAAAAGAACTAGGGTCTTTTCAAAAAGAAACTCGTATACGTCCCAACATTATAGAGATAAAAAAAACAAAGGTCTATGACGAATCAATGCTATCTAATTTGATTCCAGATTACTCCTACTACTTGTCTCGCAAAATTTCCGTAGCGGTGCAAAAAAGATTTCAGCTTGGTATTGCCAAACAACACCAAATGGCCAATCGTGTTGTTATGAACCTTAGAAACGACCAAGGACAAATAACAGGCTTTTATGGACGGTGGAACAGCGATGATGTTCCAAAGAGCGTATTAAAACACAAAATAGTTGGAGATAAACAAAACTTCTTGTTTCCTTTGATGGCAAAAAAAGCTATAATGTATTCAAGGGAAGTAATACTTGTTGAATCACCATCAGATGTTCTTTCGTTATACGAGGCAGGAATAGAAAACTGCATCTGCCTTTTTGGAATAAAAATGTTTCCCATGCAAATTAAAAATCTAATCAAGTGGGGAACAAAAACAATTTTTATTTCTTTAAACAAAGATGGCACACACAATGAGTATGCCGGACAAAGAGCAACAGAAGTTATAGGCAAAAAACTAAGCGGCCTATTTTCCAGAATCGAAGGTGTTCAGCCTCCGCTTAACGACTGGAACGAAGTTTTAAAAGCAGAAACACCAAGTTACCTCAGAGACTTTTGGAGACAAAAATTAACAATTCCAGAGTAAGCAAAATTATGATTGATAAAAACATTTCAAACAAAGCCAAGAAACTTATCTTAGCTGGTCGCCGCACCGAAGCAAGAAAGTATATTCAAGCAGCCACGGGACTTAAAGAGCGTCAGGCGCAAGAATGGACGAAGAGACTTGCTGAAGAGCCAGAGGCCGCAGACAGTTGCAGCGAAAAATTTGATAGTAAAAGCTCGCTTGAATTTTCCGAAGAATACGTTTATAATTCCGACACAAAAAAATACATCTTCTTTTGCAAAAAAGCTGGCAAGAATATTGTTTTAGAATCATCAGTAGTAGAGGCAATTATTTCTAACTATTCTAATTTCGACGGCGAACAAGGATCAATCAATCAAATTTCTGCGAAGTTTCAAATTCCAAGAGTTGTTCTTATGGAAATCTTACGCATTCTTTCTTTTACTCACGACTCGGTTCCAGTGACTCAGGAAAAATTGGCTGAAAAAGATGAAGACGTAATTGTTGAAGACCTATTAAGCGAAAAGCGGTTTTCACTTCTTCAGCGTTTTCAAAAGAAAGATTGGGAACAAACAAAAAATGACGCAGTAAAGTGGAATGAATATCAGTCGGGATTAATAAAGCCACTTGAAAATTTCCTTGACACTTGGCAACCGCCAGCATATAAGACGTATAAGCCAATCGTTGCCAAAGAAAAAAATGCAGTTTCATTCTTAGCAGTTCTTTCTGACTTGCATTATGGCGCAAAATCAAATGCCAAGTCTATGTTTAGGGGCGAATCAATGTCAACTCAGTGGACCGTTAATTGTGTAAACAAGTATTGGCAGGAAATCATTACTGATATTAAAAAGTTTAATCTTAACATTGAATGCCTTAATATTATTTCCTTGGGTGACATTTTGCACTCTTCGAACAATTTGGGCATGACTACCAAAGGCACGCCACTTCGCTGCGACTTGATGAACGAAGAAATGTTTGACGCAGCATTTAACTCGCTATGCGAATTTATTGACCAGCTTTCGCGCGTTGCTCAAAAAACAATTATTAGATCGTGTCCCGGCAATCATTTTGGTGTTGGAGATTCGATTTTATTCAAAGCTCTTTCTATGTATTTTAGAGAACAGCCGAACATTAGCTTTGAAATTATTTATGCGCCACTAGGAGTTTTTGTAGAAAGAAGTTTGGGTGTAGTCTATGGACACGGAGCTTCTAATTTTTACAAAGCAAAAGTGTTTGGACCAAAACTACAATCTATTGTTCAAAGCGCAATTATTCATTGCAATGAGGATTTTCGCGGAGTAAAAGCAAAGGCTGCACTTTTTGCAGATCTTCATCACACCGAGCAAAAACAATTCAATGATTTTGATTTTTACTTATTTCCTTCAGTTACTAGGAGTGACGAATATGCCGATTCGTTAGGCTTGTATGGACAGCCGCGCCAACAATCTTTGGTTCTTGACGATGAGGGAATTAAAGCGGTGCTTAACTATCGTTTTTGACATGACCATTACTATTGCAGGAACAGCCGGACGCAAAGAAGACGGACCAAAGTTAAATAAGTCTTTATATTCGGCAATGTGCTTAAAAACACTAGAAATTATTGATTCGTTATATCTAGACAGCGAAAGTAAAATAACCTTAGTTAGCGGTGGCGCGGCTTGGGCAGATCACATTGCTGTTTTACTGTTCTTAAAGTATCCCGGAAAACTTAATCTCGACCTATGCTTACCAACGAATATCGAATCAGAAGCATATTTCGATGACGGCTCTATTGATTGGGTAAAAAATCCCGGCAGAACATGTAATTGTTATCACAGAAAGTTTGGACTAGCGGTGGACCGAAGACCAATAAGAGATATTAATAAGGCCATAGAGCTTGGAGCGAAAGCTCAAGTATTTGACGGATTTTACGCGCGAAACGCAACAATGGCACAATCAGATATGGTAATTGCCTTGACATTTGGAAATAATGTGGTAAAAAATGGTGGAACAAAACACATGACGGATTTATACATCAAGGATGGCGGCAAAGAGCTATTTCATATTTCGCTGCCTTCGCTTGAAATAAAAAGATTGGTTCAAAATGAGTGAGGCAAAAAAAGCTAGACCAGCAATCGCAGCAGAAAGGCGCAAGAAAGATCCCAATAGAAAAGCCAAGTCGCTTAAATTTCTTGAAAGTTACGAGCCAGCAAGAACAAAAAACGTAAAAACAATTACGCTACTAAAGAATATTGAAGTATTGAAAGCCGAAACAGCAAGCTCTTGTTTTCGTCCAGACCTTTACCTAAACGGTGGAAGAAGTTGCATTTTCTGCAATTTGTATGAACACTGCGCTTGCCCGATAAAAAGACAATGAACAGAGAAGAATACGATAGTTTGAAAAACTCAGGAATGCTTTGGGAAATCTATCCTGATTTTACGGGATATTTTTTTGAAGATTTAAGAATATTGAAACAGCAAACAGAAAACAAAGATGAAATTGAAAACAACGAACAGCCGATTTAGATTAAGTGCATCAACACTCAAGAGTTATTCTTCTTGCAGTTGGCAGTATTTTGCTAAAAAACACCTTCGCTTACCCGACGAAGGTAACGATGGAAGCAACAGAGGCACGATTAACCATACGCTCTTTGAATGCCTTACCAAGAGATTTCTACGCTCTGGCTGCAAAAAGCTCACACAGAGCATCGTGGACGCGGGAAACCCATTCCTAGTTCCAGTTATTAATAGGTTCCTAGAGAAACAGTTTAGAAAATACCAATTAGGAGATTTTGACAACAAAGATCAAAACAACAGAGACTTGGTTGCGACAATGATTGTTATGGCGTTAACCAGCGATTTCTACAACGAAGGAATGCAAACATTGTCCGCTGAACAGGAAATTCTAATTGAAACTCCAGAATATGCTTTGGTTGGATACATTGACAAACTCATTCACGACGAAGCGAATGATAAATTCCTAATCATAGATTACAAAAGCAGTCAGTCTATTGACGACCACAAAACACAAGCTCTTTGTTACGCCCTTTGGTGTTTGAAAGTTCGCGGCAAACAATCCAAGGCGGTTTTTGTAAACCTAAGATTTCCTGACGAACCATTTAGTTGCTATGAGTTTTCAGACGAACAGCTTTGGGGCTTTGAACAATACTTAGTATACATGTATGGTCTACTCACTAATTTTGACGAAAACAAAGCTAGTGCTAATTTTGCCGCAGACTTAGGTTACTTGCCCAAGGGTGCTCCATTTGGCGGTCGAGCACAATGCGGATATTCTAAGTTTCCCGGCCACAAAAACAAATTCGGAAAAGAATACTACGTGTGTTTTGCAAAGTTTCCTCGAAAGTATTACGGAATTACTAACGAACAAGGAGATATTATTAGAACCGCCGATACAGCAGAACAATTAGGCTGGAAGCCCGGAGACGGACAAATCGTAGAATTAGCATACAAGGGTTGCCCTAAATTTTAAATTATGAAAAAATACAAAAACATGCAAGAGTGGATAAGCGATCATTCGCCAAAAAACAAAGCCGAAGTTAAACCAAAAAATAAAATAAGTATATTTTGGCGCATCAAGTCTTTATTTGAGTTGATTAGGGGTGGTATTGCAGCAATCGTTTTGCTATACAGGTTTAAAAACCTAGACATTAAGGTTTCGCCGCAAGACCCAAGGCTAAAGAGCAAACCGTTGATCTTAGAATTCGACGAGGACCAAATCGGGAACGTTTCATACGTTGGGATTTCTCGCTCAACACCTAACGATGACCAGCTAGAGTTAGATTTGGATCAAGATAAAGGCACGAGTAGGTTCACGTTTCCAGAGGGCCATGTAGCTATCTAATACAGTTTTTTTCGTCTATTACTAGGAATATTTTTTCCTTATTGCTTGCTGCAAATAAGTATGTAAAATACAATACGACACGAAAAAAGATAAACATAAATATGATTTTTGAAGAACAGATTAGTAGAAAACCCGACAATTACCCTTGGACGCAGCAATTTATCGAAGCAGCACAAAACGGATTCTGGACGCACAGAGAATTTAATTTTCAAAGTGACGTTCAAGACTTTTTGGTTAAATTAACAGAACAAGAAAGGCAGATTGTAGTGCGGGCACTTTCCACAATAGGCCAGCTAGAGATTAGTGTGAAAAAGTTTTGGAGTAAACTCGGGGATAATTGTCCGCATCCTTCGCTTTACGACTTGGGCTTTGTATTTGCCTCGCAAGAGGTTATACACGGAGATAGTTACGAAAGTTTGTTGGAAAAACTAGGATTAGAGCAAGCATTTGACGATCTTTTAAAGCAAGATATTATACAAGGCCGAGTTGGGTATCTCAAAAAGCATTTGCACAAATTTCACGCTGATAATAAAAAACAGTTTGTTTATTCAATAATTCTTTTTTCTATTTTTATTGAAAATCTTGCGCTCTTTTCTCAGTTTTATACTATAATGTGGTTCGGAAGATTCAAAAATGTTCTAAAGGACACAGACAAGCAGGTAGATTATACGTCAAGAGAAGAAAACTTGCACTTTGAAGCTGGAGCAAAAATTATCAATACTATTAGAGAAGAGCATCCAGAGCTTTTTGACGAAGAATTAGAGACTAAGATTCGTTCAGAATGCCAAGAGGCAATCGAGTATGAGTTTAAAATCATTGAATGGATTGTTAATGGATATAACGAAGATGGACTAAATTCAGAATTATTGAAAAACTTCATTAAAAACCGCTTGAATGAAAGCTTGGTTAAAATTGGGTATTCTGCAATGTTTGATATTGATTCGCAATTGTTAGCCAAAACTTCTTGGTTCGACGAACAAATACTTGGCAACAATCACAGCGACTTTTTCTTTGGTCGCCCCACCGAATATTCGAAGAAATCAAAAAGTTTCGACGAAAACAGTTTATTTTAAAAATGCAAAACGACAAATACAAATGGCTTAACAGCGCAAGCAAACAATTTTTAGCCAACGGCTACTTAGAACAAGGTGAAGATGCTATTGAAAGGTTTTCTGATATTGCAATGTCAGCAGAAAAATCGCTAGGGATCAAGGGATTTGCGGAAAAATTTGAAAACTATCTTTCTTTGGGATATTATTCTTTATCTTCGCCTATTGTATCAAACTTTGGCAAAAAAAGAGGAATGCCAATTAGTTGTTTCAGCGTGCTTGTTCCTGACAATACTGCGGGGATTTTAAACAAAGCCTCTGAAGTTGGCATTATGAGTAAGAGCGGAGGCGGCACAGCAGGATTCTTTGGAAAAGTAAGGCCAAGGGGTTCTGTTATTTCTACTGGTGGCGCAACAGACGGACCAGTTAGATTCATGCAAATCTTTGAAACAGTTACAGATGTGATTAGTCAGGGCGGAGTTCGCAGAGGTTCCTTTGCAGCATATCTTCCAGTAGAACATCCAGACATTTTAGAATTTTTACAAATAAGAGGCGAAGGTCATCCAATTCAAAACATTAGTTTGGGAGTTACTATTACCGACAAATGGATGGAAGAAATGATTGGTGGAGACAAGCCAAAAAGAAAAATTTGGGGAAAGATTTTAGAAAAAAGAAGTGAAACTGGATATCCATATATTTTCTTTACTGACACGGCTAATAAAAATGCACCACAAGTTTACAGAGATAAAGGCAAGATTATTCATTCAAGTCAACTCTGTGTTACTGGCGATCAAAGAGTCGTGTCGCAGCACGGAATGTTAACCGCCAAAGAGCTTTGTGAAATTGGCGGCGAGCTACAACTATTTGACAATAAAAACATTGTTGGTGCAGAGCCAATGACTTTGGTTGAAAAAAATGCTGATGTTTACAAGGTTTGTTTGAGCAACGGCATGGAGCACAAAGTAACCGGATATCATAAGCTGGTGAAATTTATCAACAGAAAACAAAATGTTGGAGAAGAACAAGTAATAACCACAGAAAACACAGAAGTTAAAAACTTAAAAGTTGGTGATTTCGTTGCTGTTCAAACCGCAAAGGGTATTTTTGGAAATAAAAATATGCCAGTTGAAGCTTTTTCGTTGGGCAAGCAGCGGAGAAACGAAACGAGAGAACATATTCCAAGCTGGATTTGGCAATCTAATGAAGAAACTATTTGGCAATACATAAGGGGTCTTTTTTATGTAAGGAATGCTGTTCGCGTTGGCAAGTCCAACGGTAAGGCAATTCAACCCCACCTTTCTTCTACGAATATCGGATGGTTAAAAGAAATTCAGTTGCTCCTAAGCAACCTTGGAGTAAAAACATCTATAAAAATATTAAAGACTCTTTTGCCTAGCGTCAAGGGCGACCGCTTAGAATACAAAACAAAAGACTGCTGGAGGCTCACCATAGGCAATGAAGCCGACACCAAGAAATTCCATAAAATAACCTCGATTAGTTATGAAGGAAAAGAAGATGTTTATTGCACCACGGTTCATTCAAAAGAACACCTTTGGGTTTGCAACGGATTCGTAACGCACAACTGCGCTGAAATTTTTTTAAGCACAGACGAGGACGAATCGTTCGTATGCAACCTTTCGTCAATGAATCTTTTGAGCTACGAAGAATGGAAAGATACTGATGCTGTAGAAACACTTATTTATTTTTTAGACGCGGTAATGTCTGAATTTATTGAAAAAACAACAGGTGTTCAACACATGGAATGTTCAAGAAAATTTGCTGTTTCTCAAAGAGCTTTGGGACTAGGCGTTTTAGGTTGGCACAGCTATTTGCAATCAAAATCAATTCCGTTTGAATCAATGGAAGCTAAGATTAAGAATGTAGAAATATTTAAATTGTTGAGAGACAGGTGTTTACAAGCCTCAAAAGATCTTGCCGTGATGTTTGGCGAACCAGAATTATTAAAAGGATATGGTTTGCGCAACGTAACGCAAATGGCAATCGCGCCAACAACTTCATCTTCTTTTATTTTTGGCGGGGTTTCACAAGGAATCGAGCCAATGAATAGTAATTATTTTGTTAAAAAGCTGGCCAAAGGAAATTTTACTTATAAAAATCCTTTCTTAAAAGAAGTATTAAAGAAATACGACAAGAACGACGAAGCCACTTGGAAGTCAATTTTAGTAAAAGGCGGTTCGGTGCAGCACTTGGAATTTCTTTTGGAAATCGAAAAGAATACTTTTAAAACCTTTGGGGAAATCAGCCAAAAGGAAATTGTTATACAAGCCGCGCAACGTCAAAAGTATATTGATCAAGGCCAATCGCTCAACCTAATGATTCCTTCGGATGCAGAGCCTAGAGAGATTAACGCCTTGTTGATTGAAGGCTGGAGATTGGGAATTAAAACTTTTTATTATCAGCGCGGGGCTAATCCCGCACAAGAATTGGCGAGAAAGTTGAATCATTGCGTTAGTTGTGAGGCGTAAAACAAATTTTAAATAAAAATTGACAAGTTGCTTGTTGGGTGTTATATTCTGTAATATGAAAACAGAAATAAAAATATCAGATAGGCTTTTTCACGAGAACGAGGGTAAAATTGTTTATTGCGTAACCGCTGCTGAAGTTCATCCTTATTATGACCAATCTAATTATGTAAGTAAGGAGCGTTCGTATAGCACTCTTAGTTCTGACACCATCGAAGAACTATACGAAAAGATGGGCCAAGCAGTCACAGATCATTTACTTTACGGCGAGAAAAATTTCACAGGAAGTCTCAAAGACGGTTGGGACGTAGAGTTTTCCAATATTTATATTGAGGTAGAAAATTACTCTAAGGACAAAATGAGAGCGTCCAAAGCTTTTCAGAGTATTGGATTAGCGCGAGAACTCAAAAAGAAAACAGAGGCAGCAATAGAAGCCGCCAACAAAATCAAAAGAGATAAATACAAAGCCGAACAACTTGAAAAGTCAGATCGGGAAGAATACGGTCGTCTTTGTAAGAAATTTAGGGATCAATAACAAGCGCAAAACAAATGAGAATTAAAGCTGAAAAAATCACACTATCTGACGTTTTAACAGAAACGTCACAGAAAAATCAAGTAATTATAGAGTTTGACGATAAATCGCTATATTTTTTGCCAAACACCACGATAGAACTCAGATTGGTTCAGAGGTTAGTTTTTTCCTTAATTACCGAAGAGATTTTTCCGGTGACTAACCTCAAACTTTATGACTTAAAATCAGCAGCAATAATCTGTCATGATAAAGTTTTGATGGATAAAATTACTAATGAAAAATTTAAGGTTGGAGATATCAATTTTAGTTCAAGCTTCATGGATGGCTTTGGGCTTATGGCTAACGGCTGGGCTCAGTAAAACAAATTTTAAATAAAAATTGACAATATTCTAAACACCTGCTATAATAACACCAAATGGCAAAGCCTCCAACGCAAAAACAAAAAATACAAAAATACGAATCACTTCTTCACGAAATGAATCTTTGTTTTGTTCTTTTTAATAACGAAATTCTTCGTATCGACAAGAACAGGCTAGGCAAGCTATTAGATAACGTAGACAAATGGAGCTATGCTCACCGAGTAGGAAACGGAGAAATTAGCGATAAAAAACAACAAGAGCTAATCAATGATAGGTTCTGGCAACTATTAGACAAGTAATGAGAATCTTAATCGCCTGTGAATATTCTGGAGTAGTTCGTTCTGCTTTTGACAATTTAGAAAAAAAACATGAAGTTTGGTCGTGCGACTTTTTGCCAACAGAAATTGCAGGGCTGCATTATCAAGGCGACGTAATAAAAATGCTTGATGGTTGGGCACCTGTAACCCACCAATCTAACTGCGACCCTCAAGGAGAAAATCTTTGTGAAATTTCTTGCAAACAAACCAGTGAGTGCAAATGTTTTGGACCGAATCAAGACGACTTGGAATACACCGAGATTAGCGGAGAATTATTTGCTAGACCATTAAGCGACCCTCATTGGGACTTAATGATAGCACATCCTCCGTGTCAATATCTTTCGGTTAGCGGTATGCATTGGACCACAAGAGGACTTAGAGATCCAGAATTAACAGAACAAGCACTTGTTTTTGTTCAAAAATTACTAGATGCGCCAATAAATAGAATTGCTCTTGAAAATCCCGTAAGCATTATTTCTTCGCGCATTCGTAAGCCTAATCAAATAGTTCAGCCTTGGATGTTTGGCCACGATGCCAGCAAAAAAACCTGTTTGTGGTTGAAAAATTTACCAAATTTAATTGCCACGAACGTTATAACAAAAGATATTTACGCCAATCAAACACCTAGCGGACAAAACAAGCTTGGGCCATCAAAAGACAGATGGAAGATTAGAAGCAAAACTTTTTCTGGAATTGCCGAGGCAATGGCTAATAGTTGGGGCTGATAACGCCTTATTGACAAACCATGTCGCTATCAAAACAATTAAAATCTCACGCTGACTTCAGCAAACTAAATAGCGAACAACAAGATTTCTGCAAACTAGCATGTGAAGGATGGAATATTTTCCTATCAGGAAGCGCAGGAGTCGGCAAAAGTTTTTGCACAAAATTCCTGTGTGACTTTCTCGACAGCCAAGACGTATCTTATGGCAAAACCGCGCTGACTGGCATTGCTGCGTTAAATATAGGCGGCAGCACAATACATAGTTGGGCGGGAATTGGCCTTGGAACTGGCGACTTTGACGAAATCATGAAGTGGGTTTGGAGAAACAAAAAAGCAACTGGCAGAATTAGATCGGCCAAGCTTTTGTTGATCGATGAAATCAGCATGGCATCAGCAAGGATTGTTGATTTAATTGACAGGGTATTTAAAAAAGTTCGCGGAGACAATAGGCCGTTTGGAGGAATACAAGTTGTTTTGTGCGGAGACTTTTTTCAACTACAGCCAGTTTTTAGCGCAAATGATTTAGAGCAAAACCAATCGCTTGCTTTTGAATCAGCGGCGTGGTCAAAGGCTAATGTTAGATTAGTTGAGCTAACTAAAATTATTCGCCAAGACCACGAATCAGAATTCGCAAAAGTATTGAATGAGATTAGAGTTGGCAATACTTCTAATATCAAACTGATTAAAGATAGGATTGGAGTTAAACTGCCGCGAATTAACGGCTCTCTTCCTGTGAGAATTTTCGCGCACAACAAAGTCGTAGAGGCTTATAACAAAAAGGTTTTTGCAGTAGTGCCCGGCGCAATTAAAGCATTTTGGTGTAAAGACACTGGTGAATCAAAACACTCTGAGTTTTTTGACAAAAATTGCAAAGCACCGAAAAAACTCGAACTAAAGATTGAGGCGCAAGTTTCGCTATGCTTTAATATTGATACTGAGGGCGGCTTGGTAAATGGATTAGTTGGCAAAGTCAAAGGCTTTGTTGAGGGCTATCCAGAAGTTCATTTTGTTAATGGTGTTAAGTCGATTATTCAGCCCGAATGTTGGGAACTAAAAGAACAAGTAACGGTTGGCGGTAAAATTAAATATCGGGTAGTGGCAACTAGAACGCAAGTGCCATTGAGATTAAATTGGGCTTCAACTGTTCATTCTAATCAAGGCGTTACGTTAGAAGCGGTATCGGTTGATTTATCAGCCATTTTTGGCGAAGGTATGGGATATTCTGCACTTTCTAGGGTCAAGTCGATTGAAGGACTTAGTATTTTAAGAGATTTTGATGAATCGAGAATTGTTGCGAGCCAAAAGTGTTTAGATTTTTATAGGAATCAAAAGGTTAACAAGTAATGGATTTCAACGATATAGATATTCGGACCATTAGTAGAAACGACTGCAAACCATTTTTATTGCAAATACATTATGCAAAAAGAATGCCTCACGTAAAATTCGCATTTGGTGCTTTTTACAACGACGATTTATTAGGCGTAATAACTTATGGCGTTCCAGCAAACAGCAATTTAAATTCATTAGGCAATTTTGGCTGCTTAGAATTAAACCGACTATGCCTAAAAGATAATATTAAAAACCTATCGTCTTTTTTAATTGGTAATTCACTAAAATTGCTTCCAAAGCCGCTGGCGTTAGTTTCTTATGCGGATTCCTTACACAATCATTGCGGTTATGTCTATCAGGCGACTAATTGGATATACTGCGGAATATCAAAAGGTGACAAAGAATATCAAATAAACGGCAAGCTGTTTCATAGAAAAAATTGTTTTAATAAATTTGGAACAGGATCGCTAGTAAAGATTCAAGAATTGTTCGGCGTAGATAACGTGAAAGTCATTATGCAGGGAGACAAATATCGGTATTTTCAACTACTAGGCGATAAAAAACAAAAAAAAGAAATGAAGATAGCCTTGGAGTCTAAATACAAAATATTGCCCTACCCAAAAATAACCAAAGAATAAAACAAATTATGGAAAACCCACAACAAAGAGTAAAAACTTGGATGCAATCGTTTGAGCAAGAAACGCCTCAATCGCCCACCCAACTAGACGAAAAAACCTGCAAGCTACGTGCTGCACTAATCCTAGAAGAAGCATTAGAAACAATTATTGACGGATTAGGGCTGCAAGTTACCTTTGGCGACAAAATAATTATTGACAAATCCTCGTTGAAAAACACCAAGATTGAATTCGACAAAGAATCAGAGTGTGATTTGGAAATGATTGCTGATGGCGTTGCCGACTTGGCTTTTGTTGGCTATGGAACCGCCGTTGCAGCAGGAATTGATATGCAAGATGTTGAAATAGAAGTGTTCGATAGCAACATGTCAAAGCTATGGGAACCCGAAGACTTCGACTTAGCCGTGGAAAGTAATTTTTTCCCTGTAATGACAAAGTGCGGCGAAAAAGTCTTGGTTAGACGGCCCGACGGCAAAATCGTAAAATCCCCAAAGTATGTTGCCGCAGAGATTAAACAAATCATTGAGAAACAAAAAAATAATTGACAATTAGATAGAGATAAGAGATAATAATAGTATGAAAACACTTAATGCAAAAACAGCAAAAAAGCTTGCAATCAAAGCGAGATATTTAGAATCCACCAGAACACATGTTTATGAATCCATTGAGCTTCTGGCGCGAACTTACGGCACGCAAACAATCACAATTAAACTTTTGCCACTAGAAGAGTTTTGCGGATACAGTTATTTTCCGCAAAAACTCATTGACGAGTTGCGCTCAAAAGGCTTTCACGTTGAATATCTGGCGGGAGGACATTACCTGATTTCTTGGGAATAAAATTATGAGCAGAAAAAACACAAAAACAAAAGATGCAAAAGTTGCCCCAGTGGCTTTCAGCGCAGAAGCAAACAAAACCGCAAACGCAGAATATATCAAAGTCGTGAATCTCACAGAGCTAGATTGTGGTGGCGTTGATATGGAATACGAACCGTCAGACGATTGCAAAGCCGATGCAGCAAAATGGGCTGGCGTTGAAAAAGCAAATGATCAGCAAATTGGAGAGTTTGTGTTAAAAATTCTTGAGTCTGGAATTGATCGTTACGAAAACGCACTAGAGGAAAAGTTACTAAAGAAAGCCGACGATGCAATTAGTTCAGCCGAAGCCTGACCCCTGCGATGTTTCCTATCTCGTTTTGGACTATAATCGCCCAAGCAAGGTAGCAAAATTACTTGAGTCTATAAAGACCTTTGCTCATCACAAATATCGCGTAACATTATTAGTTAATGGCGGGGCACAAGAAGAACATCACAAACTTTATGCAAAGCAAGATTCTATTATTGACGACTTGATTTTGTCTCGTAGAAATTTCGGCTGTGGCATTGGAACGGTAGATCTAATTGCTTCGTGCAAAACAACTTATGCCATTTATGTTCAAAGCGATCAGTTTTTAGGTCGCGCTTTAAGTGAAAACGATATTGATTATTGGAAAATGATCTTACGTGGCACTAGCTACAAATGCATTGATCTTGCTGGAGCACAGGCTGGCGATAGTATTTACTCTGAAAGAGCACAATTTATAAAAGTCTCTGACTATTTAGATTTAGGTCCGTTTCCTGCTGGTGGCCCCGGACCTTTTACTTCTCATAAATGGACAGAAACTCACGTTCAAGAACATTGGAACAATAAGGTTATTCACGGCCATTATTTCGTTGACAACGGAAGTGATAGCATTAGACAGCTTGAAAACGGCGGGGTATTTCGCCACGAACCCGACACAAAAAGACTGTTTGTTGTTGAACCCGTTAAAGACTACGATGGTTATTACAAAGACATTTTGAGCGAACAAGAATGGCAACAAGTTTTTGCTGGTGAATGGCCAGCAGAAGGAAAAATTCCCTCGGGATGGATCAAAGATTCTTTTGTTGTTCAAGGGTGGCATTGAAAAAGAGATTAACGGCATAAAAAAATTAAAATTATGATACAAGAATTATGGCATGGAGATTGCTTAGAGTTGATAGAGAATATTCCCGATAAGTCGATAGATGTAATACTAACCTCTCCGCCATATATACAAGTTGGAAAATCTTACGATGAAAATATTAATTATGAACAGGTTATTGACTCCTTATCCAATAAGCTCAAAGATAATGGCATATTTATTTGGCAAGTCGGCTGCTACATTAAAAAAGGATTTGTTCATTTTCTTGATATAGAAACCAACCCCTTTTTCGTAAAAAACAATTTTTCCTTAATTAACAGGGTTATATGGCACTATGGCCACGGACTACATTGCAAAAATAGATTCTCAGGGAGATATGAAACCATTTGTTTTTACTCTAAGAATAAAGATCACGTTTTTAATTTAGACTCGATCAGGGTGCCATCTAAATATCCAAACAAAAAACACTTTAAAGGGCCGCGAAAAGGTGAGCTATCAGGGAATCCGCTTGGAAAAAACCCTTCGGATATATGGGCGATAACAAATGTAAAACACAACCATCCCGAAAAAACAGGCCATCCTTGCCAGTTTCCAGAGGAACTAGTTAGTCGGTGCATATTAGCTTTTTCCAACGAAAATGATATTATTTTTGATCCATTTTTGGGAAGCGGCACGACTTGCTTAGTCGCCAAAAACCTCAACCGCCAATTTATCGGCATTGAAAAAGAAAAAGAATATTATGATATCTGCACAGAAAGATTAAAATGAAAAAAGAACAAGTAGCAACACTAAAAGACGAAGAATTACAACGTCTATTAATCACCGATGATGGCAAAGGCAGAGAAATTAAAACCCTAGCACTCCAACAACTAACACTCAGAATACAACACCGAGCCAATAAATATTGGAACGAAGAGACCCAAAATGAAAAGTTGGCACAAGAAATGCTTGACTATAGATTTCATCAAGGCAATTAAATTTAACAAAAAAACATTATGATTGAATCAGTTCTCAGAGCATTACTCGCAGTTTTCGTGGCCTATCTTATTTATTGGATTTGCGCGCTATTAATTACAGGGATTTTTTTAAGTATTGCCTTGGCAATTATTTTGATTTCCTTGGTGATTTATTTGTTTCGAATTTTCGGAATTAATTTTTAGTTTGCGCCTATCGTATTATGAAAGCACACGTAATGAAAAATGAATCTTTAGTGCTGTCCGCACATGTTGGACAGAACGCTAAAGTATTCGAGCAACTTATGAGTTTGCACGTTCCTCACGGTTCTGTTGTAGCTGATGTGACCTATGGAAAAGGGTGCTTCTGGAATACTATGCCGCAAGACCAATACAATCTTAAGGCAACAGACATTAAGGATGGGGTGGACTGCCGAAAACTCCCGTATGCTACAGGCACAATCGACTGTTTAGTGCTTGATCCGCCATACATCGAAGGCTTCTACCGTCGCCACAAAGATCACCTTGCTGGAACAGGATCGCACGCAAACATGCGAAACTATTACGGGAATCACTCTGCAACAGGAATCGTTGCAAAATGGCACGGTGCTGTTCGAGAAATGTATTTAGAATCCGCCAAGGAAGCCCGCCGCGTATTACGAAATAAAGGAATCCTCGTGGTCAAATGCCAAGACGAAGTGAGCGCCAATAAGCAGTGGCTTACCCATGTCGAAATAATCAATGATTGCGCCGAGTTAGGCTTCTATGCAAAAGACCTGTTCGTAGTAGTGCGAACGAATCGACCAACATGCTCAAAAATCTACAAACAGGCACACGCCCGCAAGAACCACTCTTACTTTTTAGTTTTTGAGAAACGCCAATCTCTTCCATAGTAAGAAAAGCAACCAAAAAACAAAATGATAATTAATTCACGAGCCAAAAACTTTTTCTCTTCCCTTGCTGAAAATTCAGTCAGCCTCACTGTGACTTCGCCTCCATACGACGACCTAAGAGACTACGGTGGCGAAAAATGGGACAACTCTATATTTAAAGAGATAGCAGATGAACTATATCGCGTCACAAAAGTTGGGGGTGTTGTAGCTTGAGTTGTTGGCGATCAAATGGTGAATGGATCAGAAAGCCTTTCGTCATTCAAGCAAGCTATTTATTTCAACTCTATTGGATTTAATCTAGACGATACGATAATCTACAAGAAAAGAAACTTTGCCTTTCCTAGCAAAACCAGATACCACCAGACTTTTGAATATATCTTTGTGCTTTCTAAAGATCGTTCTCCGGTGACATTTAACGCGATCAAGGATCGCCAAAATATTTACGTTGGCCAAAAGTCTCACGGAAAAAACAGAACCAAAGACGGGTGGCAACAAAACAAAGGTGGAGAAACCCGAGACGAAATGGGAATGAGACATAATGTTTGGGAATACGTTACTGGCGGGGGACACGTAAGCCAAGAAAAAGTGGCTCACGAACACCCTGCGATATTTCCTTTTAAGCTGGCTTGTGATATTATTTATTCTTAGTCAAACGCCGGAGATTTAATTATTGACCCAATGGCAGGATCAGGAACAACAGGAATTGCCGCCAAAGAACTCGGTAGAAATTTTTTGCTTAACGATGCGAATTTTGATTATTGCGAAGTGATGCAAAAAAGATTTTTAGAAAGGTTCGAGGAATTTGTTGAAATTCAATATTTGTAAGAAATAAAAATTGACAATTTCAATAGCGGCTGATATTGTAGATCAAACATCTTTCAATCTACCCACAACATGCAAACAACTATACAAAAACAAACAATAACTATTGATGAATTTTGTGGATCACCACAAGGCAGCTTTGCCAGAATGATTCGCGGCAGTAGCATATTATGGAAAATCAGCCACGGAATAACCATTGCATCGTTTCGCGGCAAAAGTGAACGAGTTGAAACCTTGAATCGTCGCAGAGCTAGGCTTGAAAATGCAGGATTTACAAAAATATTTTAAAAATGAAAATTGAAATCTATTCTTCAGCATTTAACTTAAACAAAAATGGCTTTATCGCGCCAGATCACATTCAAAATTTTTGCAGATTCGCAGATCGAGTAACCATTGCTGTGAACACCAGTAATGATGGCACATTAAAAATGCTAAACGACATTAAGGGAATCAACGATTACCGCAACCTAAACATTGTTTCTTGTGATTTTAGTTACGAAGACCCGCTGCTTGACGGAAAAATAAAGAATTTCGCACTCAGCAGGACGAAACTCGAAGTTAAGTTGGGAATCGATCTTGACGAACTAATCAATTTGGATCAAAGGCCGCTTTGGGACACACAGGCCAGCTACTTATTAAACAATAAAGATATTAGCAGTCTCCTAATACCCTCTGTTGACCTCTACGATAGCCTAGAAACCGTTAGATGGGATTCTAGGAAGAACATTGCTGCCAAGTGGTATTTGCACAAACACGGCTGTTTTCGCGGTCCTATACAACAAGCCGTGCAAGCGAATGGAACAATTGATGTTTCTAAATCAGATGGCTGTGAACTTATTGACGGCCAAGGCAATTTAGTTAAGTTCCAAAGCTTAGTTCCGTTCGAAGCTAAAACTCACGACGAATATTACAACAAACTATTTCAGCTTGGAATTTGGGTTTGGCATACTGGACACGTTGACAAAGGCGAAAGGGTGATTAGAAATCGTGAATTTTGGGCCGAACATTGGAATAGGGCATCGGGACAGAAAATCAAAGTTCCGGTTTCTATTGGAGAGTTTGAAGAATATGATCTTTTTGAACATGGATTGCCTTGGAATATCTAGGAAAATAAAGCGAACAAATGAAAATTTTAATCATAGCAGACGTTCACCAAGATACTGATTATGTAAAAAAATCGTTTGCAGCTTGCGCTAACTTCGATCAATGCGTTTTTCTCGGAGATTTCTTTGATTCGTTCAAGACTCCGCCCGAAGTCTCGGGATTTCAAGAAACTTGCGAATATCTTAAATATCTTGTATTAAACCACCCGCAAAAAGAAAAGTTTAAGTTTTGCGTGGGAAACCATGATATGAAATATATCTACGAGAACAGACATAGCAGTTCTGTTCCAGTAAGTATAAATCCCCACTATGACTGTTCAGGCGTGACTGGTTCAAAAATAAAACGCTTTCGCAAAGAATTTTTTGATAAAAATTTAGGGGATCAATTTTTCATTGATAATTTTCGCTTGGCACACAGAATTGATGGCTGGACATTTTCGCATGGCGGCGTAATAATGCAACACTTGCCCTACGGCCACACAATCGACTCTTTTGTTGATGATATTTGCGTAGATGCTTGGAAAAACTT
>Ga0209414_1000289_pt1 | contig 23768 bp, 25 predicted proteins | sample LakVidmifraction_4_FD_181154 | JGI IMG/M metagenome (GOLD analysis project Ga0209414, IMG submission 181154) | Hypersaline microbial communities from Lake Vida, Antarctica - Brine Hole Two &gt;0.2 micron (SPAdes) (version 2) | ecosystem: Environmental > Aquatic > Non-marine Saline and Alkaline >...
CTTCAACAAAGGGGTGATTCATTTCGTCTTCTTTCTGTACCTGGGCAAGGAATATGTCGTCCTTTGTGAGGAGTTCTCTTTTACCAAGAGAGGGGCAGTAAAGTTTTAGTGGGAGGTATTTCATGTTTAATTATCTAAACATTCAGGACACTTGGTCTCCTCTAAGTCATCTGGGCGGTCAGCGTAACTGACCTTTCCTGTGCCTGCACACAATTCACAATCAGTTCCAAATTCTTGGTTGCGGGTCATGTTAGTTTCCTAAAAAGGTAATTATTAACAAGGCTAATACCACAAGTGGTAAAAAACCAACACTGGTATTCCTCTTGTAACTACTTGGCTGATTTTCCCAGTTCATGTTTATTGATTAACATTCTAATAATGGCACTTTCTGTTTCCTCTAATTCCTTTGATAATTTACGAACCTTGTTAATGTGCCTGTTCTCTAAGTAGTAAACCTTTCGTATTTGTTTGATCATAATTTTATTTAATTGATAACCTCTATATAGTGGCACGTTGCACGCAACGGTGCAACAAAGTTATCCACACTTTACGCTAATGGTACTGATCTCCTTAGCCCTCGCCCCAGTAAGCGACTTACGGGTCGAGCGATCACGTTCTAATATAAACGTCTCGGTAGATATGACGTGGAATACCTTTGGGTACTTTATAACGATCCACGTTGGCCTGTTCTTGTGTGCACTATAGTCGGGCGTGCCGGGCGTGCCGACAGTGTGCCGAAGTAATATGCCTTTGTCTGATCGTGACAGGTTGGCCACGGTCTCTTGTTCCAACTCGAAGCTCTTAAAGGGAATGCTACTCTTACCTCGCGTGTCTTTTAACTCAAAATTTCCGTCTAAACGGTTCGTGTTCCACCACTTGCGAAATACGATACCGAAATCAGATTCGTCTTTATTGTTTTGTTTTGGTAACTCTGGTAGTTTCATGTAAATAAATATGTGGGTTAAAGTCCTTCCCGGATTGAATCGTGTCGTATATACGCTGATCCCAACGTCCGGCGATTAAATAATAAAAAAACACTGGTGCGAGATGTTCGAGGTGTCTTGCTCGTCCTACTGCCTGAGTGTGGAAAGTACAGCTATGACTCATGCTTGCGAACGCTATGGCCCCGAACATATAACCATCAAATCCGAATAACATTGAGGCCTGACAAATAAAAAAACATTCTTCTGCGGCTTGGGCTTGTCGCTTCACCAGATCGGCATCCTTCGTTCGGCCGTCTAGAACAAAAACAGGTTTCTCCTTGCCAAGCTCTAGTGCCAATGAATCAATCTGGTCTGTGTAGTGTACAGCCACGATGAGTTTCTTGTAGCCTAACTCCAGTATATATTTATGCTTGTTCTGTTGCTCGTGGCGATGTTCGTGCATCCAGTTAACTAACTCGTATTTTGGCTTCTCATACTTCGGTTGCTTAACCTTGATAATCGTAGATGTGGCTTTCGGTAGATACGAAACACAATCACGCAGAGAAACAATATCAGCGTGACGCTCAAGGAATGGCCGTATCTTAATCCGCCAGTCGGGCTTAGGCATCCAAGCGGGATACGGTAAAAATGGGAGTTTCACCTGCTCAAAGAACATCGATCGCCACAGTTTCCAGTCGTAATAGACACCCACATAGCAGAGCGCCGTGTGTAGTGACCATGCGTTCTGGCGGATCATGGTGGCCGATAGCCCCAAAAAGTCGCAATCTGGGTTGCCTTTAAGAATGGTATAAAGCGCCGTAGCTAATTGGCTTCTGCCTTTGGCGAACAAAGGAGAGAGAAAATATTGCAACTCGTCGACAACAATCGCAGTGGGTTTCTTGATAGTGTGCGCAACTTTTTTAAATTCTTCTTTGCTCAAAACAGTAGCCTTTGTCTTAAACGCCATCCAATCCTTCTTGTTCTGTTTCGGTGTGATGATATAGGTATTGCCGCTACGTTCCGGCATATCAACCCACAAGGCGGCTGGGAGCGATTTTCCCACGCGCATTTCCCAATTCAGCAGAGCTTTCTTCGGGTTTTTACCGAGAAACGCTTGTTGGTGAGGTAATGGTTGCATCTTTATATAATAGATAGGTGCTTTCTGTTGCCTTAGCGGTGCCTTTCTCTTGCTCAGTGTTCTTGGCGAGCTTGACCTTTTCTTCGAGCTTAGCCACGGCAGGAGAATACTTCCATGACGTTTTATGAGCAACGGTAAATGAGCCAAAATTGTCGAGTTTGTTCTTTTTAAGCTCGTCTAGTATCTGCGCGCGGAGCGTAGCTTTTTCTGCTTCAAGTTCTTTGAAACGTGCGTCTAACTCTATGTACTCAAGTAATAATTTTTGATTCATTGATTTTATTTTTAACCTTTCTTACAATAACCGACCTCTTTTGTAACTCCTGATAATACGTCTTGCTTCTCGGACTCTTTTCGTGCGAGAGCTTCCCCAGCTTGCTGAAATAGCTCCGGACTTTCTTGCTTAATTTTAGTGTAGTCATCTGATATTTCCTTTGCTGTTTTAATAATTTCTTTTTTCATTTTCTGCCTCTGCCATTCTGCGATCCGACGGTTAAACACCTGAATTTTGCCGGTGAACTCAATCTGATTATTCTTGCCGATAAGCGTGTGGCCTCCAAATTCCCGTGTCTCCTTTCCGTCCCTCGTTTCAATCCATACCAAGCGTACCCACGGGTCGACTTTTTTATATTTAATCTTCGTGAGTAACGAGTAAGTAACAAGTTGGTTTGCTTTCGCACAACGTAAGTCAGTCCACGCTTCTTTCCCTGTTTTAAACTCAACGATCGCCTTACGTTGCTTTGAAAATGAGTCTAGGACACCGAGAAAGGGTACCCCGCCTACTTTGACCTCAATACGGTGTTCCATGAGCTTGTAGCGTGGCACGCGGTCAAGTACGGGGTCTTTAATGCCGTCTTCGAGCATACGAGCAACCTTTTTCCCAAAAATAGTTTCTTTATTCTCGAATGACGGACCGTTGAAGTAGTAGCGTTGTCGATACCCTTCCCTATTACTCTGCCACAAGGACATTTGACTGTACGACAAATATTTTTTTGGTAGGTTGTATATAACTTTCATAATAAGACGCACGGTTGTACGCGTGCGGCCTATATAAAAACTAGCTAGGAAAAGCCTCGTCGAGAGTAACGTCTGTTACAGGTGGCGTTGTGCCGCCTTTTGCTTGGTCTTCTGTATCAAGTTCTAGAACAGTCTTACTTTCTGTTGTTAGTTTCTTTCCGTAAAATCCAAAAATCTTTGTTGGACTCAAGCCCTTCTCAGCAGGGTCTTTAAGCTCGATAAGTTCTACAGTCAAAGGATCGCCAATGCGAAGATCGTCTGTCTGAGAGAGAATAAACGAAAGTCTTTTAATTCCAACGTTTACCATTTTACCGTCTTGCTGTTCAAGAGTGATACCACGCTGTTCTTTAAACTTCCCTTCAGCCGCGCGATAAAACACATCGCGAATATACCCCTGTGATTTGTCACCTACGTTTTCAAATTTAGCCCAGTTGCTCCATGCGAGATCACGAGGGCGTGTAAGTGAGTCTTTCTTGTAATCACCAAAAATGTCACCTTCTATTTTCTTTGTCATATGTTGAATGTTGCTTAGTGAATAATATTTGTACAACACTTACACTATAACGCACTTGCATACCGTTCGCAACGGTTAGTATGTGGATAAGATTTCGTCGAGGGTGTCTTCGGTCACTTCCTTGTGAATGTCGCCTTGATCGTACCTCTCAGCGAGAAGTTGAACGGTCATTGTCCCCGTAGTTGTGTACCAGTTCAGTCTGTGTGTACCCTTAACAAAAGACTTCATACTCGTCATTCTTTGTTCGCCTAAATCAGTCCAGCCGTATGCTAGTATTTTGTCTTTCATAAATTTTTAAATTGTTCTTCCATAACATCAACGACCACTGGCGTTCCTAAAAGCATGGTCATCGTTGCGTCTGTTGGGTAATAACGGTTCGCTCGTGATCCTCCGACCATGATTCGGCGCTTTTCAAGTTTTAAAATACTTCTCAAAATTTCACCGACTAGGACGGATTCATAAGGATTAATTTCTTTTTTAAAATCAACATCCTTTTGAACGCCTTTTTGATATGCCATTGTGGTAGTTACGCCATCAAGTCTTTCTGCTTCCGTTAGACAAAAATACCAATCAACAATAGTTTCTTCAAAAGGGCTAACAATTCGTCGAAGCCCCTGCTCTATTCTCAAAGCGTCTTCTGAAAAATCGTATGTCGTTTCCTTTTTCACAACAAGTCGGTGGTACGCTTCAGCGAATAATTGATCTCGGTTTTCTTTGAGCCATCCGATGTCAGCAACTTTTCGGCACCGAATAGGAATCCATCTACGATTACCTGTTTCGTCTTTAAGATATTCTGTCTGATTCGTGGTCATGGCAAAGACACACCTGCGTGGGAACTCCATAGAGTTACGCGCATACGGTGGTCTGAACTTGTCTGATTGAGTGGTAATGATTGCCTTCATTTTCTTCACCTCTGTTCGTGAAAGCGTCTCTCCTTCTGAAAACTCGATAATAGCTTTCCCAGCAAACTGCATAAAAAAGTCTTTTGAGTCAGTGGACATCGTTGTTTCAACATGCCAACCTCCACCAAGAATATTGAGTGATGTCGATTTCTTTGTCCCTTGGTCTCCTTCGAGGACAAGAACGTAGTCAAACTTGCACCCCGGTTCAATAAGACGGTGTACAAGCCCTTTGAGCCAATTTGACCCTATGGAGTGCGTCAATTCGCTGTCATCAGCACCATAGACCTCATGAAGCCATGAGTCGAGCCGATATGTTTTGTCCCAAACAAGAGAGGTAATCCAATCCTTTGCTGAATCATGAGAATTGTCGATAGATACTTTCATGATAGCGTCATAGACCATTTCTTTACTTATTTTATTAAAGACAGGAAAAAGTATTTGTATCTGACTTTGAATTTCAAGAGCATCGCTATCTTTAAATTGTCGTCCATCAAGCTCAAACACAGTTTTAAACTCATCGAATCGAAAACGATTGCGGAATTTTTCATGTTTGTTAATGATCCGGCAAGTATTCTCAAGATTTTGAACAGGTATCTTGTCACCATTCTTATTCACAGAGAAAAGGAGATCTAAATTGGGATTTTCTTTTTTAAATTTAGTTTCATGAGATTCGTACACATTTTCACACTTTGTTATCGCTTTATTGATTGTGCGAGTGCGATAGTCTTGGCGCGCCTGGGTCTTCGTTCGGTTACCGATTGGCGAAGCAATCCAAATACGCTCCATTTGAGCGGCGTTCTTACCTGTCCAAAAGGCAAGGTTCATACAAAGTGCCATATCAGCAGAGCTGTCATCATTACCATAATCTGAAGTGTCACCACCATAGACAGCCTTTGCTTTTGGTGATTTGAGCATCTTGCGAATTACGCTACCGTCATCCAATGCCTCACCCTGTGAGTCATGGTGAGGCATTGGTGTTTTTGCCCAAGGATAACCCAAGATAGAAAGAATCCGATTCATTTCTTCGGTAGTTACTTTTCTTATTTCGGTTATCTTGTTGTACAGCTGTTCAGTTACTGTGAAATACCTAGCAGAAGTATAAAATTCGTATTTTTCTTTATTTTGTCCGTTAGGTAGAGTGTATTTATTAGGAACAGGATCAAACGGCTCAGTTATTTCAAAATAAAGATGCAATCCAGTCTGACTTGGTGAAATTTCAGTATAGGTTTGAGATTCTAAAATAAATTCAGCAATAGTCTCTTTTTCAGGATGTTCGATTTTTCCATTTTTTAAACAATGGTCTAAATCAATACCCAAAAGAGTTTTATCTTCATCAAACATAATGCCAACATTCTTTGAGTTTTTTTCAGATACTTCTTTAAAGGTACTCCAAGTTTTTGGATCATTTGATTTTGCCTTTCGCCCGTTCACTTGATAGGGAACTTTTGTGAGGTTTCCATCAACGGTTTCGTACCTCCAATTAACCCAGCGTTTTTGGTTTTTAAATTTGTCCATAGTTTATTCCAATACAAAAGGAGTAACCCATATTGGACTGGTTCGGCAGAACCAATAACTACGAGTTACTCCTTTTGTACAATAATACTCTATTAAGGTGCCGAATTTGTCCATACATTAGATATTACCATGTCGACTTTCCATAACCTTGTTTAAGTTGGGGATAGCTAAAAAGCCTCATTTTGGTACCAAACGGTACCAAAAGCCTCGTTTTGGTACCGTTTGGTACCGGAAATACGCATAAAAACACGCTTTTTTTGAGGATTTGTTCAATTTGCCTAAAAAAGTGCTTCACTATGGCACCGTACGGTGGCTAAGAATAAGGGATTGCCATAGCTGCCATAGTAAAGTGACGTTTTCCCTATAAACCCTATATGGATATTGTGTCCTATCTTTCTTTTATTCTATACCCATTCATATAAAGAATAGGTATGGTAACTATGGCAATAGTAGTATGGTGGCTATGGTTAGCGGTTTTTTTACTGCCATAGTGATTTTGTGTTGCTATGGCAAGCTATGGCAAGCTATGGCAGGGCATTTGGGCAACGACACATGAGTTAAAGAAAAAATGCAGTTGTGGTATAATTCTAGAAATGGATAAAGACTCAGAAATAAGTGGGGGCAAGCTGGATACTAGATTCAAAAAAGGGTTTGACCCAAAACGGAACCTCAAGGGTAAACCTGTGGGCAAATTGAGCTACATAACAGAAATGGATAACGCCATTGATGAATACGCAAAGCTGCATAACCTAACCTCGGCACAAGTTAGGTTGGATATTTACATGAAGGGCGCAGAGGAAGCGTTGAAAGGAGAGTATAGCTTTTACCGAGACTACATGGACAGAAAACATGGGAAACCGATACAGCCAATAACAGGCGAAGACGGCGGGCCTATTCAAATTCAAGGTGTTGAAATTTCTATACAAAAGTAATGAATATCAAGTTTGCGATTCGACCGACCTACTTACCTCTATGGGAATCAAAAGCTAGGTATTTAATTGTTATGGGTGGCCGAGGTGCGGGGCGCTCGACAGCTGTGTCTCAATATTTGGTTTCAAAATTACCTGCGAAGACATACATGCGCGGGGCTTTAATGCGCGCGGTACACCACGACATAAGGCATTCATGTTGGCGGGAAATAAACGATCGGATAAATGAACAGACTGAAGGACTGAGGGGCCTTATGAGAATTACGGACAATGATATGCAGGTGTCCTACGGTACCAACAGTCTCCACGCTCACGGTTTCAGAGCGTCTAGCGGGTCACACAGTGCGAAGCTCAAGTCTATTGCTTCATATAACACTGTGTGGATCGAGGAGGCAGAAGAAATTGGTGAACATGAGTTCATGACACTTGATGACTCACTCAGAACAGTTAAGGGTGATATAAAAATTGTGCTAACACTCAATTCGCCCCCAAAGAGTCACTGGATTATCCAACGGTGGTTCGATCTGTCTCCAAGTGATACTTCTGATTTTTTTGTTCCTAGTTTGAAAAAAGGTATAACAGACACCGAGTTTATTTTCGGTACATTTGAGGACAATTTGCAAAATCTTGACGAACACACCATGCGCAGGTACCGAGGCTATAAGGAAACAAAGCCATCGTATTACAATCAGATGATCAGAGGACTTGTACCGGAGACTGTCCGGGGCAAGATATTTAGTGGGTGGAAACAAATAGAAGAGGTACCACATGAAGCGCGACTTGTGGCGTACGGTATTGATTTTGGGTGGTTCCCTGATCCCGCGGCACTCATTGCGCTGTACGAATATAATGGTGGCTATATCGTTGACGAACTTGCATATGGGACAGAAAAGAAAAATCAATTACTCGCAGAAATAATATTGTCTCAACCAAAGAAAGCTATAACTGTCGCTGACAGCGCGGAGCCTAAGAGTATTGATGAAATACGAAGCTATGGTGTGGACATTGTGGGGTCAGATAAAGGACCAGACAGCGTGACTTTTGGTATAAAAGTCGTGTCCGGTCTCCAAATATCAGTAACAAAACGTAGTAAAAACATATGGAAGTGCTATGAAAACTTTGCATGGGCTGAAGATAAGGACGGAAACCCAAAAGGATTCCCAAATAATACATGGAAACACGGAATGGACGCAACAATCTACCCTCTCGTGTCTCTAAATAAGATATACCGCAAAGAACCAGAGGATATTTCTAATATTTTTGACGATTCTCCACAGTTTTCGGATATAGGTATTTAATAGTGTGGTACAATTACTAAATAATTAATAAAAATATACATGACACGAACAAAAAAAAATAAAGAAGAGTTAAGTGTTGAAACACCTGTTGAGGAAACACCTGTTGAGGAAACACCTGTTGAGGAAACACCTGTTGAGGAAACACCTGTTGAGGAAACACCTGTTGAGGAAACACCTGACACAGTTACAGACACCGAGTTTATTTTTGGTACAAAGCAAACACCTGAAGTCAGAGTCTTAGACGAAAAAGGTATTGTGATTCGTGTCTACGATTTACATGAGCATGGAAAGGGGTATAAACAATTAGCAGAACAGTTTGTTTCAGACAGATCAGGTTATTCTATCAAGTAAGTAGAAAGAGGGGTCTTTCTAAGTGGCTAACATAAACAAAACAAAAAGAGATAAGCTGGTCGAGCAAGCGTTGCTCGAAATTGAATTTGCTCGTACTTACAAACAAGGCGCGGTAACTCGTTGGCACAAAAACGAGTCAATGTTCTATGGCAACAAACTTGGGATAGACCGTGTCGATAATAATCAAATGGGTTCACAGGCGCAGCTCCAATCGCGCGCCAATGTTGATTTAGGTAAAATGAAGTCGTTCGTCCGGTCTCTGCTTTCAAAGATCGATTCCCCTTTAAAGTTTGAATACCAACGTGGGACAATCGCTGATTTAAAGAAAACCCAACTACTTAACGCGCTCAAAGAAAGAGACGCTGATTTGGATGATTGGGATGAGAAAGACTTAGCTGGGAAACTACAGCTCGTTTTATACGACAGGGCAATTTTCTCGTATCATGCTGATTCATATGACGGCTATTGTTCTTATCTTGAGAATGTAGACGTGTATGATTTCTTAGTAGACCCAAAAGTTGGGGGGCTTAATTTAGATAAAGCTAGGTTTCTTGGTAGATACGGCATTGAGAAAACTAAATGGGAGTTAAAGGAGGGCACTAAAAATGGTTTATATATACCAGAAGAAACAAAACTTTTGACATCAGGTGCTGGTAATCCAGTTGTTACGAATCAAGAAGAGATAAACAAACAAAACCGCTATGCTTTTGTAGGCACTTCAGATAAACAAATACAAGCGCCCGATCTGTATAAATTCTGGGAATGGTACACAACTTTTGAGGGTGAAAGATACTACCTGCTTATAAGTGAGGACGGCAAGCGCGCTATTCGATGTGAACTTCTTGCAGATATATTTAAAAAAGACGCGAAACTAAAAGACTCAATGTGGCCTTTCTGGTCATATGCTTCTCTCATTGATCTGACTGAATTTTGGACACCAAGCTATGCGGACGGAGTGCGCGAAGTGTTTATGGCACAAACTGTTTCCATTAACCAAATGCTCGATAACGCCGAGCAGGTTAATAAGCCACAAAAAAAGGTCGATACGTCTGCCATTGAAAGTCTTGCTGATATTATATACAAACGAAACGGAATCATAAGATTCAAAGCAGGGGTCGATGTGAACAAGGCATTCCAAATCGTTGAAACTCAAAGTATCACGACACCCCTGAATGTGTACGATAAGCTGGAGCAGATTCAGCAGACAGAATCAGGCGTGACTTCTGGTGTTAAAGGTTCAGCTGAAGAAGATAAGGTCGGCATATACGAGGGCAACATCGCACAAGCAGCAGACCAATTTAACTTACTCAATAAGTCATACACCAAAGGGTATCGACGTTTTGCGAAACTTTATTGGTACGGCATTGAAGACCATTTGACTAAAAAAGTAGCAGTCAAAATTCTTGGTCCAAAAGGCCTTGAGAAGACTGTGTTTGTTGCCCGTCGTGATATCCGCCCATCATCTGAGTACAGGATTTTAATAAAGAGCAGTGATTCAGAATCGCGAGCTGATAATGTCGACAAGAAAAATAAAATTCAGTTTCTTGCTGGGCATCGGGGTAATCCTTTGGTTAATCAGAAGATTCTACTTGAAACAGAAGCAGCAATCATAGGTCTTGATAATGACCTTGTGCGTACACTTCTTGATGTTCAAGATTCTGGGACCGCAATAGTTATATCAGAAGCAGAGCGTGACATTGAAAGTATTCTAGACGGCAAAGTGCTTGAGCCAAATATGAACGCTAATATTGCTTACGCAAACCATTTCATTGAGTACATGAAAGATCACAAAGAGGATATGAGCGAAGACACGTTCTTGCTTATGCAAGATTACCTGACTCAGAGTGAGACGGTAATCGCAAATAATACGGGTACACAGCTTATGAATGACTTGGCAAAAGAAGGAGGGATCAGTGATGGCGGTGTCAATATCGAAGACACAGGACAGGAAACATTACCAACAGAGGCTAACGAAATAATATAAATATATGCCAATAAGAGGAAACAAAAAATCATACGGAAAAATGAAAATGTTGAAAAAAATAAATAAAAAGAAAAAATAAATGAAATACACAATCAAAAAACAATTTGAAGGAGAGGGTCAAAATGAATTTGATTCTATTATTGAAATTTCAGGTCTTACGTCCGAAACTAGCGTAAACGGTTTACTCGACTATCTCGAGAGCGTAAAAAAAACAGTTAGACAACAAGAGGGTCAAGTGCAAATGAATGAAGTATTTATTGAAAAAGCTGTTGAAGCACTACCAATGCTGAAAGACATACCTGAAGACAAGTTGGGTTTAGTTCTTTCTTTTGTTTCAAAATTTATGGCTAATAAAGAGTCAGTTGAGATACTAAAGACTTGTGCGGCAACAATCGAAACGTACGAGAAGCACTTGGATAGCATTGAAAAAGAGACAGGAATTAAATGCGTCCCAATAATTAGTCCAATCCAAAATGGATAAAGAAGTCATACAGAAAGAACTAAAGAAACTAAAAGCACTCGAAGCGGTGTCACACCTTGAGGGTGTTGTTTTGTTAAAAGAGTATGTTAAGGAGAATACCGTTAATTCTCTTTCAGTTCTTCTTACCGTGTACATGGAGAAGACGGACTCTGAAATAAAAGCTTTGTGTTCAACAATCAAAGCAAACTTAGATTTGTATCAGTTCATTACTGGGAATCCTGAACAGATTAGAGCGATAGACGAATTGTTGGAGCCGAAATAATTTCGGGCTACCGCATACTTGTAAGACTTTGCCCCCTCTTAGCTTACAGGTAGCCGGTAGCCTAAAATAACTTTTTTAGGGTATAATTATAAGTAATAGTTACCAGATGGCGAACTGGTGTAACAAAATAGCCTTAGACTATTATGGTAGAAGAAAAAAAGGACGCTCCGGCCGTAAAGGAGGGTGAAATCGCACCAAAAAAAGATGAAGTGGTGGTTGGCGATATTGTTATTCCTGAAGTTAGTAAGGACAAACAAATTGCACAAGATCAGAAGAGACGTGCGGAGAAAGCAGAAGCAGAAATGGCTATTTCTGAAGCGTCAGTTATCGAGTTGCGTGATCAAATAACAAAGTTAAAGACAGCTGGGGTTACAGGTGAAAAATCTGCACTCCAAGTCAATGATGAGTTAAAACGTCTTGCTAACGAACATAATATTGACGAATCGTTTCTCACACAACTGGTTTCTACTGTTCGGACGGCTACCACAAGAGAGATAAGAGAGGAACTAGACAAAGATTACACGCCAAAGTTAGCTAAAATTGAGAACGAACGCAGTCAAGAGAAAATGAACGTACAGTTCAATGAATTGTACTCAAGTGTTCTCAAAGACATGCCAGAGTATTCGAGTATCGTTAACAAATCTGTAATCAAATCACTTGCCTTTAACCCTGAGAATGCAAAGAAGACTCTTCCACAGATACTAGAAGAGGCTTACGGTGCGGCACTCACAGGAAAAAAATCCATTGAAACTTCAAGATTTTCGCGTGAACAAGAATCTCCTGATTTTGATAATCCTTCAAAAGAAGACTGGGATAAGATAGAGAATGATCCGAAATCTAAAGAAGAATGGTCAAAAAAAACTGAAGCACAAATAAAGCGGTATCTATAACAGAAGAGGGGGGAATCATTATAATTAAAATTTATTCCCCATGTTAGACGCATTCGCTAGGAATTTTAGTAACACTTATCAGGAATTTTTCCCAAAAGTGTTGATTGCAATGAAGATTGCAAACACAAGATTATTGTCCGATCTTACTTTTGGACAAAGCATTGACCGAGTACGATACGATATCTCGGCTATCGACGTTCAGGACCGAGTTGCTCGAACTGACGGTACTGTTGACCTCGTATCAGACGAACGAGAAACTTTGACTGTAGACCAAGACAAGATGGTACTCTTTAACCTTTCTGCGAAAGAAATGGTACAAGCTGGACCTCTTAACCCAGGTACAATTATTGGCGGTCAGGTTGCAGTGAAACTCGCGACACACGTTGATGCCGACATTCTTAATCAGACATTGAACGCCTATGCTGATTTTGACACAGGTTCTTTGACGACTCTCATTGCAAACACCACACCAATCGCCCTGACATCAACCACTGTTCCGCAGATGGTTTCACGTCTTCCTGCTTTACTACGACGAAACAATCAAAATCTTTCTAACTTGGTACTTGTCGTTGATTCGATTGCCGCTTCAGACATGTTCCAGTACCTTTTGGGTAAAAATGCAGATTTTGTTAACTCTCTGTTCAAGAACGGTTTCGTTAATGAAGAAGTAGCTGGTGCAGAAGTGTATGTTTCAGAAAACCTTACAGGTGAAGCAACCCTCGCTATGGCTACAAACGTAACAGCTGGCGACACAATCACTGTTGAAGGAGTTGTATTTACAGCGCGAGCAATACCTTCTCTAGCTGGAGAATTTGACATCGGAGGTTCCGCTGACGCAACACGAGCTATCATCGCTAATGCAATCAACGGCTCAGCAACGGGCAAAGATTCAGCGGTTGGTTACTTTGAGGTATCAGCAGCTAATCGACGTATTCTTTCTAAGACAAAGAGAATCACCGCAACAAACAACGACACTACTAATATTCTTACGATTGTCGCTGTTGGTTCTGGTCGACTTACTCTTGCGGAAACATTTACAGACGCAACTGATGCGTGGACAAAAAACTTTATTCACGCTTATTTCGGAAAAAAGGGTGCAATAGACGTAGTTGTTCAGAAAGAATCTAAGATGGAGATGTTACAGGAACCAAAGCAGCCAGGATCAAAAAATATTTCAAGCACAATCATTTACGGGCTAAAAACCTTTTTTGATGGCTCACAGAAATTCCTCGACGTTCACATCGCTGCGTAATTATAAGTAATTAAAAAAAAACATGCCTTATTCAACAGGAAACGCTGACGGAGTAAAGATTTTTGACAAAACAGCAGATGGTTTGGCTATTCGAACCACACTTGATAGTGGAACACCGCCAACAACTGCCAATGTTTTTGCAAAAGGTTGTTCAGTTATGGCACTCGACACTGGAGTACGCTATATAAACACAGGTACATCAGCGATCCCATCTTGGGAAATCAACTAGTATGAAAAAAATATTTATTCTAATAGCATTGATTGCGATTGGGGGGTATTTCTTCCCTCGATTGTCTGAAGCCCCGATTTTGGGATCGTCGAAAGTAGGTACTCAGTTTGGAGTACAAAGAATGGCAACTGTTGTTTTCTCACCAACTACCGCAACAACAACTTCACTCTTTAATAGTGACGTAAACGAGCGTTACATTACTGATGTTGTATTTTACTGCGATAATTTGGGTTCGAGTAGGACACTCTTAACAGGTGTAGGTTTGCTTTCTGCTGGTTTTACATTTTCAGCTGCCACGACCTCGAATTCGACATCGGGATTGCAAGGTAATACGAATTTTGTTCTAAACACGAGCGTCGCGACTACAACCTTCCAAAATTATGTTGCATCTTCGACACCAGGATTAACTGGTACAGCGGTCAACAGGTTCTGGCCAGCCGGTACGTTTCTTACATATGTTGCAAACGCTACAAACACAGCGGTATGCACCATAAATACAGACTACATACCGAGCTAATTTGTGCGCTTCTTTCGGTCGTCACTTACGAGTGGCTTCCGAGGTTAAGTCCATAAAATATGTTAACAAATACACAAGACATAATTAACGAGTTCTATACTTTAATTGGAGACACCAGTGATTTGTCGTCCGCCGAAGTTTTAAAGTTAGCAAACAAAATTTATTTTGAAATATTAAGAAGTAAGCAGTGGGAATTTTTAAAAAAGGAATCAACCGGGAGTATTTCAGGTACCGACATTGCGGAGCCGTCTGATTTTTCCAATCTATTGACGGACAATCCTAAGGTTTATATAGGAGAAAATAATTCTGAATTCATGGTTGTGCCGTTTAGTGAACGAAGACTGTATAGAAACCAAAATTTGACTGCGTATTATGATTCACGACAACAAAAGCTAGTTTTCACAAAGACACAAGACAATACATATTCATTTGATTATATATATGTACCAGTTGCCTTGACTGTTGCTGGTAGTAATCCTGTATTCCCCAACCGATTTTGGAATGTGCTGCCTTTCTTTATGGCAAGCGACAATGATTTTATCCAGCTATTTGAAAAAAATCGTTCTTATTCTGGGGAAAATAGAATGCGAGGTGAAATGATTTTATCTGACATGAAGTCGTGGAATGATAGGCTAAACAGTATCCAAACATACGGAAATTAAATGATTACTCAATTTCAAATAGACGGAGGTTGGATGTATGTCTTATTCGCTGACGGTACGATCAATCGAAAATACTTACCAAATGCGGCTCTGTCTGAATGGGAAAATGTTGTGTTGCCAGTTTTTGATGATTTGGTTTTACCTATTCAATCAAAATCCGGTGAAGTAAAAAGTGTCCAGGTAAGCTAAGAAAAACATGAGAGAGAAAAAAATCAATCTTTTTGTCAGCGGTGTCCAAAACTTGATATCTAATGAGATTATTGCTTCTGACGCTTCCTCTGGTTCAATGTCATGGAGAACAAAGGACGGCCGTATTGAACTTGTGAGAGGTAGGCAGGAGACTGGTATCAGCACCACAAACCCCACGCTTGTAACTGAGGCTCTTGACGAGCTTACAACAGAAGCGGGCGATATGTTGGTACTTAGTCAGTCAGAGGTGGAATCTTCGGTGGTCGGAGCTGTCTATGCACAGATTTTTGCTCCTAGACAAGACGGAACGCGGATGCACTATTGCAAAAAAAATAATAAAATCCAAGTTAAACAAGGTGATAATTGGGTCGATGTAATCACTGGCTTAACTAACGAATCAGAAGTATTCTTTGCTCCGTATGCCTCACTCGCCGGGAACTATCTTTTTGTTGGATGTCGGGACGGTCTGTACAAAATAAATCTAGCCGATCCTTTGTCTTACAAGGATATGTATAACTCTACTAAGAATCACAAAGGGTACATGTTAATAAATGAAGCTCGCATGTTTTTGTGGAATAGGTTTGACCCACCAGGAGATCAAACGGCTATTTATCTTTCAAAAATTGATCCACAGGGGACTAACTACACAACAGTAACAGCCGAAATTCTTGGGGTATCAGGGAGTACCGTGTACACAGGTACATTGGCAGCCTCAACAGGATTAAGATTTGTTTTTGGAATAAGTGTCGTTGGGACAACGGCCGCAGGTGTTGAGACATTTGTTGATAATCAAAATGGAGTTTTGACGAGCGACAAAGGAGGGACGGGTACAATAAATTATACCACTGGCCAGTATAGCGTAACGTTTAACGCTGCTGTTTCGTCAGGTAACGCAACGGCTACCTATCAATGGGAGGATTCAAACGTTAATGGTATCACTGACTTTACTTTCTCATCTCCTCGACTAGCAGGGGAGGGTGATTTTATTCCCCAAGAATATCTTGGTGAGCCGATTCGTAATGTTGTCCCTTTTGATGGTGCGTACTACTCGTTTAAAACAACCTCAGTTTATGAATTGAACTTAACAGCAGATGACACCAACGCAACTAATGCAGTATTTCGGTCTGACATTGGGGTCAAGTCTCTGAGAGGAGTTGTGGCTACCAGTAAAGGTATCGCATACATTGATACCGCAAACCCAGACAAACCGATACTTTCAATGCTCGTTCGTAACCCAGTGGGAGGTAACCTCGAACCAATAAATCTAACTCCGTTATTTGCTTGGGAAAATTACATCTTTGATCAGTGTGTAATGGACACATGGGGTGAGTACATACTCGTGTCGTGTCGGACCACTAGTTCGGATAATAATGATCGTTTGGTTTTGGTTAATACTTCTCAAAAATATTCTGTAGATATTACTTATTACGGTGTCAGATCATTGGCTAAAAATGAAGGGCTTTTATATGGAGGTGGCGCATTATCAGAAGCGATCTATCAGTTATTTACAAATGATGATGACCTTGCGGGGGTTATAGATAATTTTTGGATTAGTAAAAATGACAATTTTGGTGATGATAGATTAAAAAAGGTGCGCTACTTAGAATTAAAAGGACTTATTGACCCCAATCAGTTTTTTTCGGTGTACGAGTCGTTTGATGACGGCACAAATCAACTCGTCGGTACAGTTTTAGGTAGTGCTGACTATGTAGACCTTTCTAACCCTCAATTTATAGAAACAGGGTTGGATTCAACAAGCGGTACTGGGTTGATTGGAGGGGATGAAATTGGAGTATCAGCACTGGGCGGGGGGCTTGGTACAACCCCGACGGGTGATTCAATTCTTGCGTATCCTTTTTATACTCGTATAAAAATAAGAACCTCAAAGTTTCGTGTACGTCGTTTGACATTCGTAGCGTTGGGTTTTGGATATTGTGCAATAAATATGATTAAGGATTTTGACATCTTGTCTTTTGAACAGAGGATACCGGGGAGGTTTAGAATTAAAAGATATGTGTCACTTGATGGTGCTACGACAGATTTGGATACACAACCATAAACATGCTATAATTAAAAGATAATTAAGCGGGGGGAAAGCTTATATTTGGCAACAAAAAAAATAACAGATTTAAGTGCGATCACGACCCCCCTGTTAACAGATATTTTGCCTATTGTTAGCGACCCTGCGGGGTCAGCAACAACAAGTAAGGTAACAATGCAGAATCTTGTCGGCGGGAGTATTTCTATTGCTTCAAATTTTGTTACAGCGTCTTTAAGTGCGGTTGATATAACCGGCATGACTTTTCCTATTGCGGCAAGTGAGATTTATGCGGTTCAAGTTTATGGTACATGCTCAAAAGCGACATCAGCCGATGGTTTGAAATTTGCCATAAATTGCCCGACTTCTGCGACTATTGCAGGGATACAACTAGGTGGAGGCGCAACATTAGCCGCCCCCCTTGTCCCGTCTTTAATTTCTTCGATCAACACGCTTGGGACAACACTCGCCACTGGCGTAGGGGTTCAGGTATCTTTCGTGTTGTCGTTTCGAGTAGTGAACTCAACAAACGCGGGCAATATAAAAATTCAATGCGCTTCAGTTACAGCAAACAGCGCAACTATTAACGCTGGAACTTATATGGTTTTTAGGAAGTGTACTAATGTATAAATATGACATTAACTTTAACTAAAGCAGTAGCAGATTTTTCAAAACAATTAGCGGAATCAGCCTCTATCGGAGCTGTAACTTCTTCTTTGAATAATGGACTAGACTCAGACGGTGTTCAAATCACTAATCAAAAGATTTATGGTTTTACTGTAGACTCTGGTTCTCGCAAAGAATACATTGTCGCGTATTTTGATAACAATAACCAACTTTCACAAATCGTTTCGATTTCAAGACAAGGTGTAGCAACAACAGGTTTTGCTAAAGGACACAACGTGGGTGCAAGCGTGCAAATTACAGATTGGGCGTTACTACTAAGGATTACAAATATGCTTAATGGTACTACTGATTGGGACGCAGGTGTACCGATTAAATATGATGCGACTCCTTCACAAGTGAATCCTTTAGCTCTCGCCACTGTGCAGTTTGTGTTAGACACTGCTTCTGGTTCTACAGTTTTGGCTTTCAACCCGCAAACGGTTAACGGTGTTGTTGGTGAGGGTGTTACATCTGGTGACTGGGTTTATCTTAAAGAGTCAGACGGCAAGTGGTACAGAACTGATGCCGACGCGGTAGCAACAAGTGTCGATGTTAAAGTTGGAAAAGTTAGAGCAACGACACTTATTAACCAGTCGGTAGCTGGTGGTATTTTTATATCTGGGACTGAAACCGTTGGTACATACGTCGCAGGAACAATCTACTACATCTCAAATACAGCTGGTGCGTTATCAACATCAGCAGGAACGAATTCAGTAGTGGTAGGTGTGGGTGACGCGAATACTGATCTATTTTTTAGTCAGCCTCTTAAGCCTATTCCTAATGCGTCTACTACGGTCAGGGGGTTTGCAGAACAAGCGACCGATGCAGAAGTTCTTGCTCGAACATCAACTGGCGCAACTGGCGCTCCTCTCTTTGTGAATCCGTCGTCACTTTCTAGTCTTGTTAAGTTTGGCGGAACAGGTGCTGATGGTGCGCTTACAATTTCTTCTGGTACAACTACGCTTGACCTTGCGGGTGCAATTATGTTCACGCGAAACTATTCAAGTATTTCAATAACAGGCACTGGGGTTTTGGCGTTTTCTAATCCACACGCAAACGGAACGACAATAACTCTAAAATCTCAAGGAAATGTAACTATTACATCTTCAACGAATCCGGCCATTAATCTTCGGAGTCTCGGCGGTACTGGGGGGACAGCTGGGGCTGACGGTGAGGGTTCCGGTGGAATCGGTTCGATTGGGAATTCTTATATAAACTCGGCTAATCCAGGAACTGGGGGGGCTACTGGTGCTGGGGGTATCGCCGGTGCGGCATTTTCACCAACGTATCTGAATAATATTCAAGACAAGAACATAAAATATCATACCGGCAGTGGTGGCGGTGGAGGGAAGGGGGGGTCATCAACTGGAGGTCCAAGAGTCGGCGGTGCCGGTGGTCGCGGTGGCGGTTCTTTATATATTGAAGTAGGTGGGGCATTAAATATAACAAGTACAATAAACGCAAGTGGCGCAGACGGAGGGGTTGGCTCTGCCGCAGCCTTTCAGCGATATGGGGGCAGCGGTGGTGGTGGCGGCGGTGGCGGAAAAATTATTATTTTGCACAACACATTAACAGCAAACAGTGGGACGTATACAGTTACTGGTGGTGCTGGTGGCGGTGGCGGTGGCGGTGGTAGCGGTGTTGGTTCCTCAGTGGACAATTCCCGTGGCGGTGGCGGTGGCGCTGGTTATTCGGCCGGGACAAACGGTGGTATTAATAGTGGCTATGACGGTGGTGCAGGTGGTGCCGGTGGCGCTGGTCTTTCATTGGTAGCTCCTAATACAGAGTTCTCTTAAAAATTATGGATTACGAAAACAACCCTTTTTACCTAAGACCAGGAGAATCACAAAATGATTACTTTTCGAGGAATCAGCGTCGCAACAATCAACCTGTCGGTGGTATTTTTAATACAATAAGAGACAGAGAAACAGATTCAGATCGAATGCAAAATCGTCGATTTGAGGATTCTCAAAGATTAAGTACTGACCCAAGTTTCTACCGGGGGCAGTTTATTTCTATGTTTCAAGATCGAATCAATGCTCTAAACCAAGTTTATGATCAGCAATTAAGTAAAGCAAGAATCGCAGGACAAGGTCGCGTGGGTTCTGGTACAGCTGTTCTAAACCGCCGAGGTCTTGTGGGTTCTCCGCGCGGTCAAGCTATTCAGGAAAATATCGTAGACGCAAACACTGGTTTTGAAGAAAGTATCCAAGCACGAAGAAACGCCGAAGTCGGTGCTGTTGAAGGACTTGTAAGCCAAATGGCAGTTGAAGAAGCTCGGGCTAAATCTCTATCAAAAGAACAAGGCGCAGATGCGTATCTTGAACATTTAAAGACGGTGGAAGTAAGAAAATCTGGTTACTTAGATCAGAACATTGAGTCAGTTATGTCTCAAGGTTTAGACATAAATAATGTAGCTGATTCCATTGCCAAAGGTCTTGGAGTGCAAAAAGAACAAGTACTCCTTAAGTACCAAGACGCTGTAGCGGCACAAAAAAATGCTATCTTTGAAAGAGAAGGTGAGGAACTAAAACGCGGTAAGACTAGTGCAGAGATAGATAAAATTAATGCAGATATATTACTTGCAGATAAAAAATTCAATGAGGATAAAAAGCAGTTTGGGTTAGAGTATGCACTAAAGGCAAAAGAACAGTCATTCAAAGAATTAGCAGTTAGAGGTAAAAATAATACAACTGATTCTTCGATAGTTATTGCGAACACACAAGATAAAATTAATACAATTAACGGTTTTTTGAAAATTGATACGAACGGGAATGTTATGGGGCTTTCTAAGGCTGGCCAAAAAACTGTTGGTCCAAATAGATGGGCGCGTTTATCATTTGGTGAAGATTTTACAAATCTAAAAGGCGATTTTTCTGCGTCAATTAACCAACTAACTTCCCAACTAACTCTTGATAAGCTTGTCGAAGCAAAAGCGTCTGGGGCTACATTCGGGTCATTAACTGATGGAGAAAGAATAACTCTCTCGGGAGCTGCTACTAAATTAAACAGCTATGCTATTCGTTTAGACAATAAGCCTGATGGTAAGATTATCGGGTACAAGTCTACGGAAAAACAATTCGCAGATGAACTCGCAAAAATCCGTGACTTAGCTCAAAGAGACTTAAGTAGGAGAACAAGGAACTCGTTTAGTTCAGATGAATCAAGTCAACTAGATCAAGAATTTGGTAACGAATCATCATATTTTGAATAATTATGGCTTTTAATGCAAAAGAAAAATCAATACTCGATTGGGGAAAAGCCAACGGCAAAACTCGTGGGGAAGTCGAAAAAGCTATTGTTAATTATAGAACAGGGGTGACCCCTAAAAAAAATGAAATCTCAAATCCCGCTCCTGTAAAACAAAGTTTTGTGAAAGATTACGCGTCAGATTACGCGTCAGATATTGGTCAAATAGTTCCAGGAATAAGAAACTCTTATAATAACAGACAAAATAATCTTACTTCGATAAGGAGGGCAGACCAAGGGCTTGCTTCAAGAACTTTCCAACACATAGGTGAAGGGTTTGGGTTTGTTGGTGATGTTGGTGCAGAGGTCATAAAAGGTAATGTGAAGGCTGTATTACCTCAAGGAGGGGAGGATTTTGTAAAAGCCAGTATTCCTAAAGTTATAGACGGAATGGCTAAATTCGGGAAAATTATTACCCCAGACCAAGTAACAGACTTCGGAGCTAAATTGTTTCTAGAGTACGATGGTCTTGACGAAGAAACAAAAAGAAATGTAAATGCTTCTTTTAACATAGGAAGTCTATTATCAGAAGCCTTTGGTGTAGGAGCAGGAGCTAAAGGTGTAAAGGTTGCAGGTAGAGCAACTATGCGCATGGCAGGTGAAGCATTTGAGCAGGTAGAAAAAAGGTTGGTAACATCTAGTAAGGGATTAACATCTAGTAAGGGATTAACAGGAGCATTCCAGAGTGGGAAAGAATTAGTTGAAAGAATTCCTAGGGCGATCAAACGAGTACAGGAGGCAGGGGAAAACGCTGCAATCAGAGCTGAACGATTAAGGACATCAACTCCTGATGTTCAGAACGCCATAAAAGCAAATCTTGACGATCGAATAATCAACACGGTTGTTGACGCTGATAAAAATACCATAAAAGCATACAAAGAAATGCTTGATATTGCTGATACTGCGGGGACTAAACTCAAACCAGCACAACGTCCTGAAATTGTAGCAGGTCGCGTTGCAGGGGATCAGTATACAACAATCGACACTGCAAGAAAGTCGGTAGGCAAACAGATTGGAGAGACTGTCGACAAGCTTTCAGAGACTCAAATTATAAATATTTCAAAAGACCGCATCATGTTGAATGATGTTTTAAAGAAACAAGGTATATCCATTACAGATGATGGTCTAAATTTCTCAAGTTCAAGATTCACACCTGCTGCAAGGTCGCGAATTAATGAACTCTATACTCTAGCAAATGAAGGTGGTGTAAATTTAACGCCGCGGCAGATTTATGATAAAGACCAGTTATTTTCTGCGCTTCAAAGAGAAACTCGAATGGAGGGAATCGGCGACATTATCATTGATGTGGGGGGTGAGAAGAAAAATATGTTTCAAGTATTTAGAGACATTTTTTCAGATACTCTTGAGACGAATACTCCACAAATCAAAAACCTCAATCGTGAATATAGGAAATTAGTTACACTACAAGATGACCTTGAAAACAGTATTATCAAAAGTGGAAATTTCCAAACAACAGGGAATATAGACCCCTCTGAATTCGCGAAAACAAATCTTCGTAGAATTTTAGGAGACGCTCAAAGTTCTGCGGATTACCGAGAAATTCTGAATAAAATGGATACTTTATCTAGGGAATTAGGATATCAGGGAGCAAGAGCTGATGACCTCATAACTTTCGCTACTGAACTAAGAAGGTTATATCCCGATACTATTCCCGCTACTAGTTTTTCTGGGGGGTTCAAAACAGGGATCGGTAATATCGCTGAAAAGGTTTTAGAAATTGGTAAGCCCGGTACACTAGACCAACAAAGGGCGTTGAGAAAGTTAATTGAGGGCCTTAGCCAGTAATAGAAACTATGACAAAAAGAACAACCCAAATTATAGCAAAAATTATAGCCAAAGGCGGAGAGATGACGCAAAGTATTAAAAATATACCTAAATTTATCATGTACACATCATAACTTATTAGTATAATAAAGTCAATGGGAAAAGAAAACAATACAGAATTAGAGGCACAAAATATTCTCCAGCTGGAGGCTAATTCAAAGTTGGAATCTATCGAAAAAAATACTGAATCGACACTCCTTGAGGTTTCAAAGACAAAAGATGTCCTTAATAATCTAGAGCCTGTCCTTGAATCCATTGTTGTGAATACAGCACCAAAAGAAATACAAAAAATAGAAATTGTTGGTTTTGATTTTAGTACACTAAAGGGGCCAAAGGGCGATAAAGGCGATGATTCCACCGTCGCAGGGCCAAAGGGTGACAAAGGCGCTGATTCCACTGTCGAAGGGCCAAAGGGTGATGATTCCACTGTCGAAGGGCCAAAAGGCGACAAAGGCGCTGATTCCACAGTCGCAGGGCCAAAGGGCGACAAAGGCGCTGATTCCACTGTCGAAGGGCCAAAGGGCGACAAGGGCGATGACGGTTCACCTGACACCCCAGAAAACATCGTAGAGAAACTCAACACACTGACAAGACAGCTCAACTGGAAAGTGTTGAAAGATATCCCAGAAAACCTTGGAGGGAAAGGAGGTGGAGCTGGTTTTTTGCGCGAGATTTCAGATGTCGAAATATTAACCCAACCTAATAACGACCAGACTCTTTCTTGGGATTCGCTTAAACAGAGGTGGACACCAAAAACACCATCAGGAGGCGATCTCACTGTGTTTATACGAAGAGACGGCACATCTACCACCACAGCCCCTATCCCTTTTGCATTAGGGCTTACTTCTGCGGGCAACGTTACAATAGACGACGGGATTCAATCTAAATTCTTAACTGTAGGGAACGTAGGGACTCTCGGC
>Ga0209414_1000290_pt1 | contig 23759 bp, 25 predicted proteins | sample LakVidmifraction_4_FD_181154 | JGI IMG/M metagenome (GOLD analysis project Ga0209414, IMG submission 181154) | Hypersaline microbial communities from Lake Vida, Antarctica - Brine Hole Two &gt;0.2 micron (SPAdes) (version 2) | ecosystem: Environmental > Aquatic > Non-marine Saline and Alkaline >...
AATGAAAAACGAATATCCGGAACTGGTAATTGAAATTGGCTCGCATACCGATTTTCGCGGATCCAATCAGTATAACGAGGCTTTGTCTCAACGAAGGGCAAAATCCACCTATGAGTACCTGGTATCAAAAGGAATCTCGCCGGAGAGGATCCAGACCTATAAAGGCTACGGCGAAACAAAACCCGCGATAGCCTGTGACAGGTGTACCTCTACCGAGCATCAACTCAACAGAAGATCCATGTTCAGCGTGGTAAAGATGAATTAAAGATCCTCTTTCAATCAGGGAATCCAGCGTATTTCTAAACAGTAAAAATCAAAAAAACTACACCAGACTTAAGTCTGGTGTAGTTTTTTTTTACATCTAAAGGATAGATTCATTTAAAAAAATTCTCTTTAAATATGAATTATCTTCTCACAAAAATATTGGTGAAATAATTTTTTTCGTTCTGGTCCTGATCTACAGAAATTCCGAAATGCGTATAGCTCCCTTCAATATTTTTCCGATGACCTTCACTATTAAGCCAGGCCTTTACAACTGCTTCTGCAGTGCTGTATCCAAAGCCAACATTTTCACTTACGGCTCTGGCCCCTATTTCTTTGACTAAATTCTGGTATCGTATATTGAAATTATCATGATTTACCACATTCAGGTTAACCATATATTTGGTATGATCAACTGCTTCAATTGTAATATCATCCAATTTTTGAAGGACAGTTAATCCAATACTTTTTCGGTGATCATTAACAGCATCAAGAATTTCAATTTCCATTGTACTATAGGTGAAATTGTTATTTAATTCCAAATTTTTGGAAATGCCGTTATCCTCAGGAACAACACTGTCTTTTGAGCAGGCGCTTAAAGACAAAACGCATACTAAAGTCAGACACAATAGTTTTGTATTGGTGTACATAAGCAAGTAGGTTAAAAGGTTTGGTATAGCCAAAATACATAATAAATCGATGAATTACATTTTTAACAATGTGTTTCATCGATTTTATGATAAATTTAACTATAATTGTAGCCTACTTCCTACATAATATTAATTACATATGTTTAAATTACAAAAAATATCATTATTTCCGTTAAAGTGTGAATATTTTCCCATCATCTGCAAGTTCAACTTCCTGAAAGACAGTTTGGGCTTCTTCTTTAAAAGGAGTGATGCTTCCATACCGGGTAGAAAAGTGACCAAGAATAAGTTTTTTTACATTGGCATCCCGTGCAATAGTAGCCGCTTGCTTAGCAGTGCTGTGTTTTGTAGGTTCGGCAAGAGCTGCATGTTCTTCCAGAAAGGTAGACTCATGATATAGAGCGGTAACATCTTTTATTTGTAGGACAATTCCGGGGTCAAAAACTGTATCGCTGCAAAATGCATAGCTTTTTGGTGGATCAGGTGGAGAAGTAACCAAATGATTGGAAATCACTTTTCCTTTATTCGAAATCACATCTTTGCCCATTTTTATACTTTGATATAGCGAAATATCAATGTTGTATTTAGAGACCTCATTTATGAGCAATTTCCTTAAACCGGGTTTTTCCCTAAATAAAAATCCATTGGTATAGATCCTGTGTTTTAAAGGAATTGTTTCCACGGTAACTTTACCGTCTTCAAAAATAAGCTGCGGTTCTTTGCTTTCCAGTTCGTGAAAAAGAAGCGGGTAATTTGTCCAGGAATTTGAAAGCTTGAGTTGTAAGGTGATGATCTCTTTAATTCCTTTCGGGCCGTAAACATGCAGTTCCGCTTTCCTATTTAACAACCGGAAAGTGGAAATTAAACCTACAAGACCAAAACAATGGTCTCCGTGAAGATGAGAAATAAATATGTGTTTTACCTTTGAAAATTTTATCTTGTTCCTTCTCAATTCAACTTGAGTACCTTCGCCGCAGTCAATTAAAAAAAGATGATTGTTAATTTCAAGTACTTGTGAAGTAGGGTTGGTAAAAGTCCTTGGGGTTGCTGCATAACAGCCTAGTATTGTAAGTTTCATGCTTTAATCATTTTTATGCCAAAACTTCCTGATGGAACGACCTATTTATTTAATTGACTAGAATTTTGGTAATTTTAAAATCCCAATTCCCTCTCCAATTCTTCCATTCCTATAATGTCTCCGGCTTCCAGAAGGGTTGGGGCAAGGATAAGTTCTTCTGGAATTCCTTCTAAATTTAAGCTGTCATTTACTATTACAAAGGATCTTTTTTGAGAGCGGTGCATATTTGACATCTCCAAAAACAAAAGTAATTCCTGTTGGCTTAGGGCATCGTATTCAATAATATCGATAACTACATTATCCTTTTTAAAATCCGAATGATTTTTGGTAAGGTATTTTACAAATTCCGCAATGTCTTCCTTTTCGGGCTTAAGAATACTATAATTGTCTTTGTGAGTGATTTTCATATTTGGAGATTATTTGTTTTTTAAAGATCTACCACCGATTTCATAAATCAAAATTTAACCTGATCTTTAACTTAGCGTTTAATTTTAGAAGCCAATAAATATATCGCCGCCATTCGAATAGCTACCCCATTTTGAACCTGATCCAAAATAATTGCTTGTTTAGAATCGGCAACATCACTGGTAATCTCCACTCCCCTGTTTATGGGACCTGGGTGCATTACTATTATTTCTTTATTTAATGAATCTAAAATCTGTTTATTCAACCCAAATTGCTGAGTGTATTCACGGGTACTCGGAAAATAACTAATTTCCATACGTTCATTTTGAACCCGGAGCATATTTGCTACATCGCACCATTCCAAAGCTTTTATGAGATTGGTTTCAACAGTAACTCCTAAAGACTCTATATGTTTAGGAATAAGGGTTTTTGGGCCGCATACTTTTATCTCAGCCCCTTGTAATTTTAAAGCAAAAATATTGGAAAGGGCAACACGGCTATGCAGAATATCTCCTACGATAAGCACTTTCTTACCCTTTACTTCCCCCAAACGCTCCCTGATGGAATAGCTATCCAACAATGCCTGAGTGGGATGCTCATGAGTCCCGTCACCGGCATTTACAATACTCGCTTCAACATGTTTTGACAGAAAGATACCTGCTCCAGGATTTGGATGCCTCATAACAACCATATCCACCTTCATTGCCAGAATATTATTGACGGTATCTATAAGTGTTTCGCCTTTTTTTACGGAAGAAGATGCCGCTGAAAAATTGACCACATCAGCGCTTAATCTTTTTTCTGCCAGTTCAAAAGATAGCCGGGTCCTGGTACTGTCTTCAAAAAACAAATTGGCTATTGTAATATCCCTAAGTGAAGGAACCTTTTTAATAGGCCTGTTGATGACTTCCTTAAAATGATCGGCAGTTTTAAAAATCAGGTCAATATCTTTTAGAGTAAGATATTTAATTCCCAATAAGTGGTTAACACTTAATTCGCTCATGAAATTATTTATTTTGATATAACGTACACAGCATCTTCCCCTTCATTTTCTTTCCAGTGCACTTTTACTTTTTCGTCATTAATGGCATCAACCTGTCTGCCATTATAATCCGGCTGTATTGGCAAATGCCGGCTAAACCTTCTATCTATAAGGGTAAGCAATTCAATTGACTTCGGTCTCCCAAAAGATTGTATGGCAGTTAAGGCGGCACGAATACTCCTTCCGGTGTATAACACATCATCTATAAAAACCACATGCTTATCTTCAACAATAAAATCTATTTTTGTGTTATTGGCTTCCAAGGGTTTGTCACTCCTTCTAAAATCATCTCTGTAAAAAGTGATATCCAATTGTCCGTTTCGAATGTTTTTTATTCCATATTCTTCCTCCAACACTTTAATTATACGGTTCGCCATATACACCCCTCGGGGCTGAATTCCTATAATCACTGTATCTTCAAATCCGGGATGATTCTCAATTAACTGACAGGCCAAACGGTGTAGAATGATGTTGATCTCTTTTGAATTAAGCAACACTTTTTGGCTCATAATTTATAAAACTGAAGTTATTATAACAAAAGTAGTTTTTTTTTTGGTTTCGAAGTAGTTTAAAACTCCCTACTAATTTCAATAACGAAAAAAAATAACAGCATTTTTAAAATTTAAATTTTAAAAAGCAAAATTGAATTTTACATCCGTCATTTTTTTAGCAAAAAAAACCTCCCTGAAATTCAGGGAGGTTTTTACTTAATCAGATTAATGCTGGGAATTACAATCAGTTTCCTGATTATTTTTTTCCTTCCATTTTATCTTTTAAAGCTTGAAGATCAGCATTCACATCACCAATAGTGGTTTTGTCACCGGTCTGCGTTGCTGCTTTTTTAGCGGCTTGCTTCACAATTTGTTGCTCTTCTTCTTTGTGGATTGCCATATGTGAGGCTACCACTCGCTTGAATTCTTTATTGAATTCTATTATTTTAAATTCTGCAGATTCGCCTTGCTTCAATTTCTTGCCATCTTCTTTTTCAAGGTGACGGGTAGGAACAAAAGCTGTGATATCTTCATTAAATTCAATAGTTGCACCTTTGTCTACGATTTCTGCGATTTCAGCAGTATGGGCAGTTCCCACAGCGAATTCAGTTTCGTATTTATCCCAAGGGTTAACCTCTGTTTGTTTGTGACCTAAACTTAGTTTACGTCCTTCAACATCCAGTTCCAATACAATAACTTCCAACTTATCACCTACATTGGTAAATTCAGATGGATGTTTGATTTTCTTGGTCCAGGAAAGATCAGAGATGTAAATCAACCCGTCTATTCCTTCTTCCAATTCAACAAACACTCCAAAGTTGGTGAAATTACGCACAATACCGGTATGTTTAGAACCTACAGGATATTTTCCAGTAATATCAGTCCATGGATCAGGTGTTAATTGTTTGATCCCAAGTGACATTTTTCTGTCTTCACGATCTAAAGTCAGGATTTGAGCTTCAACCTCATCACCAACTTTTACGAAATCCTGAGCAGAACGCAAGTGCGTGCTCCAGGACATTTCAGAAACGTGAATAAGTCCTTCAACTCCTTCAGCAACTTCAATAAATGCACCGTAATCTGCAATAACGACTACTTTTCCTTTTACTTTATCGCCAACCTTCATTTCACTGTCAAGTGCTTCCCAAGGATGTTTGTTCAATTGTTTCAATCCTAATTGAATTCTAGTTTTAGCTTCATCGAAGTCAAGAATTACAACATTAAGTTTTTGATCCAGTTCTACAATCTCATTAGGGTGGTTGATACGAGACCATGAAAGGTCTGTAATATGGACTAATCCATCTACTCCACCAAGATCAACGAATACACCGTAAGAAGTAATATTCTTAACAGTACCTTCTAATACCTGACCTTTTTCTAACTGACCGATAATTTCTTTTTTCTGTTCCTCGATATCAGCTTCAATAAGAGCTTTGTGAGATACAACTACGTTTTTGAATTCATGGTTGATTTTTACAACTTTAAATTCCATTGTTTTACCTACGTAAGCATCGTAATCCCTGATAGGTTTCACGTCTATTTGAGAACCTGGCAAGAACGCCTCGATACCAAATACATCTACGATCATACCACCTTTGGTACGACATTTCACAAAACCATTTACTATTAAACTTTCGTCGTGAGCTTTGTTCACACGATCCCAAGCCATAATAACACGGGCTTTACGGTGAGAAAGAATTAATTGTCCGGTTGCATCTTCACGCACGTCAATTAAAACTTCTACCTCATCCCCTACTTTAAGATCCGGGTTGTAACGAAATTCATTTAATGAAATAACACCTTCACTCTTCGCGTTAATGTCAATAATTGCATCACGATCTGTAATATTGATTACTTTTCCTGTTACAACCTCATCATTTAAGGTGTCTACGAAATTTTCGGCTACCAATTTCTCAAATTCTTCCAATTTGGTATCATCTACAGGATCAATTCCTTCTTCGTAGTTGTGCCAATCAAAATCTTCCAGAAATTTTTCAGGATTCTCCTGTTGTGGAGATGGAGCTGCTTTTGCTTGAATTTCAGAGTTTTCGTTCTCTTGAACTTCTTGATTTTTTGTTTCTTCAGCCATTGCTGATTGTATTATTTGTATTCTATGTTTCTTCGGAAAAAATTCAGGCAATAAAAAACACAGAAGCGATTATTGTTTTGATTTTCAACCCTTTTCTCTTTCCATTACTTCGCCAAAAAGGAATGCAAAAGTACAATTTATTTTCTGATAATAAAAAACTGCATTTAAATTAAAATACTGTTTTATTCTGAAGAGTTTACAGAATCTATGGCTGTCTGTGCAAGCCTGTATATTTTTTCAAATTGCTCGTCAATACCCATTTCTGAATTATCGAATTTTACCGCATCTTCGGCCTTGACCAATGGGGAATCTTTCCGGGTGGTATCCAGATAATCACGCTCTTCCACATTTTTTAATACTTCTTCGTAACTTACCTTTTGTTTATTTCCCTGTAATTCTAAATACCTGCGTTTGGCTCTTTTCTCGGCAGAAGCAGTCATAAATATTTTAAGTTCGGCATTTGGAAAAACGACAGTACCAATGTCCCGGCCATCCATTACCACTCCTTTTTCCCGTCCCATCATTTTTTGAAGAGACACAAGTTTTTCCCTCACCTCTGAAACTGTCGCTACTTTGCTTACAAATTGTGAAACCTCCATGGTCCTGATTTCCTCTTCGACATTTTCACCATTTAAATAGATTGCAGCATAACCAAGTTTATCATCAAAAACGAATCTTAAATTTATTTCGGGCAATTGTGCTATTAATCCTTCTTTATTAAAGGAAGAATCCGTTATTAATGAATTCCGCATTGCATATAAAGCTACTGCCCTATACATAGCTCCCGTATCAACATAAACATAACCCAATTCTTTAGCCAATTGCTTAGCCACAGTGCTTTTTCCTGTGGAAGAAAACCCGTCTATTGCGATTGTGATTTTATTGTTCATCAATTATGTTTTCAGATTTTTACTTAATTCAATAGGCCTTTCTCTTAACGAAAAAGCAAATGTAAGAAAATAGGAGTTTTGATTATTTTTGAAAATATTAAACCCCGGGATTATCCGGGGTTTATATATTAAAGAATTTTTGCATTTTTAACCTTTTCATCTGTTAAGGCTAACTTTATTACCTCTTCCATATCTTTCACATAATGAAAGGTAAGACCTTCCAGATATTCCTTTTTTATTTCGCCTATATCGCGCTTATTTTCTTCACATAGAATAATCTCTTTGATCCGCGCTCTTTTTGCTGCCAATATTTTCTCTTTTAATCCACCAACCGGCAACACTTTTCCACGCAAAGTGATCTCGCCTGTCATGGCCAGGCTCTTTTTGATTTTTCTCTGGGTAAACAGCGACACCAAAGAAGTTAACATGGTTATCCCTGCGCTTGGTCCGTCTTTAGGGGTCGCACCTTCCGGTACGTGAATATGTACATTGTATTTGCTGAAAACATCCTGATCAAGTCCTAAAAATTCGGCATTGGATTTTATATATTCCATCGCTATGGTAGCCGATTCCTTCATCACTTTTCCCAAGTTTCCGGTAATACTAAGATTGCCTTTTCCTCTGGAAAGAATAGATTCAATAAATAAAATATCGCCCCCAACCTGAGTCCAGGCAAGTCCGGTTACAACTCCGGCAACATCATTGTTTTCATATTTATCCCTTTCCATTCGGGGACTTCCCAAAATTTCCAGGACATCTTCATTGGTTATCTTGATGTGATATTCCTTTTCCATCGCAATATTCTTGGCGGCATACCTCACCATTTTGGCGATTTTTTTCTCAAGTCCGCGCACTCCGGATTCACGGGTGTAACCTTCTACAATTTTTTCAAGTTGAGGGATCCCAATTTTAAGGTGTTCTTTGGAAAGTCCGTGCTCTTTTAATTGTTTCGGAAGTAAATGTCGTTTTGCAATTTCAACTTTCTCCTCTATGGTATATCCGGAAACATTAATAATTTCCATTCTGTCCATTAATGCCGGTTGCAAGTTGCCCAAACTGTTGGCAGTTGCAACAAACATTACTTTGGAAAGGTCAAATCCCATTTCCAGAAAATTATCGTGAAAATCGCTGTTTTGTTCAGGATCCAGAACCTCCAGTAAGGCCGAGGAAGGATCCCCGCTATGCCCACTGCTAAGTTTATCTATTTCATCCAGAACAAATACCGGATTGCTTGTTCCCGCTTTTTTAAGGCTCTGAATGATCCTTCCGGGCATCGCGCCAATATAGGTTTTTCGGTGCCCGCGAATCTCTGCTTCATCTCTTAACCCACCCAGGGAAATACGAACATATTCCCGGCCTAAAGCCTCGGCAATGGATTTTCCCAACGAAGTTTTTCCAACTCCGGGAGGTCCGTATAAACATATAATTGGGGATTTCATATCATTACGCAGTTTTAAAACCGCCAGATGTTCAATAATTCTTTCTTTTACATCATCTAATCCATAATGATCCCTATCCAAGATCCGTTTAGCGCGTTTTAAATCGAATTTATCCTTACTGAATTCATTCCAGGGAAGATCTAAAAACAGATCCAGATAATTGCGCTGAATGGAATATTCAGCTACCTGGGGATTCATTCGCTGCATTTTGGCCAGTTCTTTGGTAAAATGTTTTTTGACATTTTCTCCCCATTTCTTCTTCTTGGCACGAACAGCAAATTCTTCCATCTCGTCTTCCTGAGATACACCACCCAATTCTTCCTGGATTGTCTTCATTTGCTGATGAAGGAAATATTCCCGTTGTTGCTGGCTCATATCGCTTTGAACCTTGCTTTGTATATCATTTTTTAGTTCCAGTTTTTGGAACTCAATATTCATATATTTTAAGGTAGACAGTGCTCTGTCTTTTAAATTATTGGTTTCCAGCAATTTTTGTTTCTCCTCAACCGTCAGGTTCATATTGGAAGAAACAAAGTTTATAAGAAACGAAGGGCTTTCAATATTTTTGATCGCAAAAGAGGCTTCTGAAGGAATATTCGGGCTGCCTTTTATAATTTGAAGAGACAGGTCTTTTATAGAATCCACAATTGCTGCGAATTCCTTGTTGCTTGCTACAGGCCTTTTCTCAGCTACTTCTTTAATTGAAGCCGTTAAATAAGGTTGTTCTGAAATAATTTCAGAAATTTCAAATCGTTTTTTACCCTGAATAATTACAGTGGTATTCCCATCGGGCATTTTTAAAACCCTTAAAATCCTTGCAACAACACCTGTTTTATGAATGTCTTTAAGTTTCGGGTTTTCAATTTCCTCATCCATTTGGGCTACAACCCCAATAACTTTACTTCCGTTATTAGCATCATTGATGAGTTTGATTGAAGCATCCCTTCCGGCAGTAATTGGTATTACAACCCCGGGAAACAATACGGTATTTCTGAGCGGTAAAATTGGTAAAATTTCGGGAAGGTCTTCTTTATTAATTTCTTCCTCATCTTCCGGAGTCATCAAGGGAATTAACTCTGCATCCTCATCAATTCCTTGAAATGACAAACTGTCCATATTCATTAATTTTGATTTAGCCATATCTTATTTTAAGTCAAACTGTCACTGCAGTTGGTTGTTCATATTATTATTAAGCTTCAATATATATCACATTACCCTAAGGCAGCGCATTGAGGCTACTTATAGTCTTAGTTATTTCAATTCCTATGCCAGCAGGGCAAAGGAAATGTTTTTTTCCTAAAACTGTAACAAATAAAAATCAAACGTATCTTTAAATAAAGAAAGCAAATATTTTTTTTTGATAACAACCATTAATTATACAGACCAGTTGGTTGCGCGTTGTCGCAAAGGGGAAGAGCGTGCACAAATGGAACTTTATAATAAATATCAAAAAGCCATGTACAATACCGCCTTGCGAATAGTAAATGATACCGCCGAAGCTGAAGATGTTATGCAGGAAGCCTTTATCAATGCTTTTTTAAAGATCAATACGTTTCAAGGTCATTCCACTTTTGGTGCCTGGCTGAAAAAAATTACTGTGAACCTCAGTCTTAATTCTTTTAATAAAAGATCAAAATTTAAAGATGTTTCTTATTCCTATCATTTTAATAATGAAGTTTATGAGGAAATCGGAATTGATTCAGAAGAAGAAACCACAAATAAGAAAGTGAAACAGATCCTTTTGGCAATGCGCAGCTTAAAAGAAAATTATCGAATTACGCTCAACCTTCATTTAATTGAAGGATATGATTATGATGAAATTTGTGAAATTTTAAAAATAAGCCACTCCAATTGCAGAACTACTATTTCCAGAGCCAAGGAAAGTTTGCGCAAAAAATTATTAGAAAATGGAAAATAAAGAATTCAACGGTTTTTTTCCGGATCTGGATTTTGATATTGCTGATCCGCCTGAAGGACATCAGGAACGATTTCTGGAAAAGCTGAAAAAACAACAGTTTCAACCCGGCAGCTCCAAGGGAAAATTAAGGATGCTTTGGATGCCAATTTTGGCTGTTGCGGCCAGTTTGCTGATATTGTTTATGTTGACGGGAAATTTAACCGGCTTCAAAACATCAATCAACAAGGGAGATTTAGCCGGAATTTCACCAGAGATGAAAGAAACTCAGGAGTTTTACACAAGTCTTATAAAAACCGAACTCACCCGGCTAAACGAGGTAAAATCCCCGGAAACAGAAGTTGTAGTTAATGATGCTCTTAAGCAACTGGAAAAACTCGATTTGGAATATCTGAATCTTAAAAAAGACCTGGTTAAAAGCGGTCAGGATAAGCGGGTGATTTTTGCAATGGTCTCAAACCTCCAGCAACGCATAGACGTATTAAACAATGTTTTATCAAGAATAGAGCAAATAAATGAACTTAAAAATCCTAAAAATGAAAATAATCTCATATAAAATGCTGTTTTTAATAGCATTAATCCCGGCAATGGTTTTTTGTAGCAATAATCCCAATCCTTCCGGGTTTAATGGCAAGCACTCCAAAGAAAAAAAGGTTACCAAAGAATTTAAGGTAGCTGCTGATGACTTGCTGAAAATAGAAAACAGTTATGGAAATATCGATATTTCAACCTGGGATCAAAATACGGTAAGAATCGAAGTCTTTATCAAAACAAATGGGGAGGATGAACAAAAAGTCCAGGAAAAACTTGATGAGATCAATATTGAATTCAATCAAAATTCTGCCGGAGTCATTGCTAAAACACATTTTTCTAAAGAAACCAGCTCCTGGTGGAGTGTTTTATTTGGGAATAGCTCAAATGTGAATATGGAGATCAATTATATTATAAAAGCTCCCGTAACCAACAATGTGGATTTAAATAACGATTATGGAAATATCTATTTGGACAAGTTAACCGGCAATTCAAAAATAAATTGCGATTACGGGAAGATAGATATTGAGGAACTTCACGGGAACAATAATTATATCAATTTCGATTATTCCCGTAACAGCCATTTTGGATATATAAAAAAGGCAACTATAAATGCCGATTATTCTGAATTCACTATTGATGACGCAGAGATTATCAACATCAATGCCGATTATACTACTTCGAATTTAAAAAAAGTGGAATTACTTAAATTTAACTGTGATTATGGAAGCATGACCGTAGATAAGGTCAAAAAAATCTCAGGAACCGGAGATTATCTGAACACCAAAATTGGCAGGGTTTTCCAGTCGGCAGATCTAAAAGTAGATTATGGCAGTTTGGCTATTGATAAAATTGTAAAAGGTGCCGGGAATGTAAATATAACAAGTGATTATGCCGGAATTAAAATTGGTTATGACAGTGACCATCCGTTTAGATTTTCAATCAATACCTCTTATGGAAATGTGAAGGGAATTGAAAATTTTGAAGTGAGTAAACAAAACCAATCCTCCACAAATAAAAGTTATGGGGGCTATCATATTAATAAATCAAACAGCAGTAATATAATTATCAATTCCAATTATGCAAATATTAGTTTTCAACAAAAGTAAAATCAATCAAACAAAAAAATAAAAATGAAAAACGCAATCCTATTCTTTAGTATTCTTTTATTTTCGACAAACACGGCAAATGCCCAGTGGTGGAGTAATTCGAAAAAAATTACCGGTAATAAAGAGGTGACTAACCAAACCAGGTCTGTAATGAATTTTGAACAGATCTCTGTAACCGGAATGATGGAGGTACAACTTATTCAAGGTAGCGACGGAAAGATAGATATTGAAGCGGAAAGTAATTTAATGGAATTCATTGAGACCGAAGTTAATAATGGGCATTTGAGAATATCCATACAAAAAGGCGTAAATATTGAACCTTCAAAAAACTACCCAATTAGAATTGTTGTTCCCTTTGAAACACTAGGTGCCCTGACCCTTACCGGATCTGGTCATATTAGGAACTCTGACGTTATCAAAGCAAGAGATTTTAAAATAAACGTGACAGGATCCGGAAATATGAATTTAAACCTGATCACAGAAAATCTTGAAAGTACTATTACGGGTTCCGGTGACCTTAAATTAAAGGGTACTGCCCGGGAATTTAACTGTAAAGTAACCGGTTCTGGTGATGTTTTCGCCTATGACCTAAAAGCAGTTAAAGTTGATGCTTCTATAACAGGGTCCGGCGATGTGGAAGTATCTGTTGAAAACGAACTTGATGCAAAAATTTCAGGTTCAGGAGACATAAAATACCGTGGAAATCCTGATAAGCAAAATTTTAAAACTTCGGGTTCAGGTTCTATTTCCAAAAATTAGAAAATATATTTTATTTTATAAAAGGTATAAAAGTGCGGTGGAAGTGAAATCTCCTCTTACTTTTATACCTTTTCTTTTGGTACGCGAAATAATAAAATCACCCCCCCTAAAAAGAAGATAACCAAAAATAAAATGGCATTTCTAATACTTCCGGTAAGTTGGGCTACTATTCCATAAATAAGCATTCCTATAACAATTCCAATTTTCTCAGAAACATCATAAAAACTGAAATAACTAGCCGTGTCCAGGGTGTTTTCAGGTAACATTTTGGAATAGGTAGAACGGGACAATGCTTGGGTTCCTCCCATTATCAATCCCACGCAGGCAGCGGCTACATAAAATTCTTGTGGTGAAACTATAAAATAAGCAAACACACAAATGGCTATCCAAAATAGGTTAAGGATAATAAGGGTTTTTATGTTTCCTATTTCTAATGCCATCCTTGCAGTAAATGTTGCTCCTGCCACCGCTAACAATTGAATGAGCAAGATACTCACTATTAATCCTGTTGTTGGATCCTGCTCTCCCCAGTCCAGTTCTTCAAGCCCAAAATAGGTGGCGATTAACATTATTGTTTGCACTGCGATACTATAGGTAAAAAAAGCAACAAGATAGCGTTTGAGTGCAAGTTGTTTCTGTAAAGAATTCCAGATAAGTTTAAGCTCCCTAAACCCGTTAAACAAAACATCCCTGCTCATCTTTTGTTTTTTATTTCCTAAGGGCAAATAATAATATGTATACTGACTAAATCCTATCCACCAGATTCCTGTAAACACAAAAGAAAGCCGGGTTGGCAATCCTTCATTTTCAAATCCAAACCAGTCATATTTCAAGATCATTATCAAACATATAATCAATAAAATCACACTGCCAATATATCCTAAGGAAAACCCCTTGGCGCTAATTTTATCCTGTTGATCCGGATAAGCGATGTCCGGTAAATAAGAATTGTAGAATACCAAACTTGACCAAAATCCAATCAAAGCCAAAAAATAACACAATAGCCCAAACCAGAGAAAATCCAGACTAAACCAAAATAAGCCTATACAGGAAACCGCTCCCAAATAACAGAAAAATTTCAAGAACGATTTTTTATTTCCGACATAATCGGAAATCCCGGACAATAGCGGACTGGTAAAGGAAATAACTAAAAAAGCGAGTGCGGTTACATAGCTTATAAGAGAATCATTGTTGAGATTAAATCCCAAGAATTTTACAGTGTCGTCAACAATATAGCCCTGGTCATTTTTTACAATAGTGATAGCACCATAAAAAATAGGAAAAATTGCAGAAGAAATTACTAGAGGATATACAGAATTTGCCCAGTCGTAAAATGCCCAGGCATTCAACAACTTTTTATTTCCTTTAGGTAGGTTTTTCATTTTCTAAAAATAGAAAAAGCTGCCCCATTAAGAGCAGCTTTTTCTATTTTAAAATTTTTATTTAAATTATTTAAAGGAAGTCACTCCGTATTTTTTAGCTTCAGCTTTAGCTTCTGGAGCCCAGGCTGTCAAATTATTGATTCTGGTAGCTGTTGCAGGGTGTGTACTTAAAAATTCCGGGGGAGCCTGTGAATTGGCTTGAGCGGCCATTCTTCTCCATAAACCGGCTGCTTGATCAGGATTATATCCTGCAATTGCCATTAAAGTAAGTCCAATTCTGTCGGCTTCAGTTTCATGGCTTCGGCTAAACGGCAACATTACTCCCACCTGAGTACCCAAACCATAGGCCTGTGCAAAAATTTGTTGTGTCTGCTCGCTTTTCCCGCTTAAGGCAATACCACCGGCAACCGCACCCAACTGTTGTAATTGTGCGGCACTCATACGTTGTGCACCGTGATCTGCCAGAGCGTGTGCCACCTCATGGGCCATAACAACTGCAATTCCGGTTTCATCTTGCGCGATCGGCAATATTCCGGTGTAAAAAACAACTTTTCCTCCTGGCATTGCCCAAGCGTTAACCGCATCATCTTTAACAAGATTAAATTCCCAGGCAAATTCATTTAAATACCCCTGATATCCATTGGCATTCAAGTACCTTTCGGAAGCAGTAACGATTTTTTGACCAACATTCTTGATCATATTAGCTTCTGAAGAACCTGTAATTACTTTGTTTTCCGCCAAAAATTGATCATACTGCTGAAAAGCCATTGGAAACAACTGAGCGTTTGAAACAAAATTCAGATTTTGTTGTCCGGTAAAAGGGTTCGTTTTACAACCTACCAAAGTTAGCACCGTAAAAACAGTTATAAGTAAACTTCTTTTTATCATGGTTTTTAGTTTTAATTTGTTAAAAGTACAAAACAGCAAGCATCAATGTAAAGGGTTTATGCTCGCTTTAACAAATGGGTAAATCCAAAAATGATACCAATTTATTTAATTGTGAAGCTTATTATACATCATGCGTTCTTCAACCATAAATTATTAACTTGCGTTTTTTATTTAAACTATGCCAAAAAAACATATTGAGAAAACTCCCGTACAGGTATTGCTTACTCCTGCATACATAATTACCACAGGGAAAATTTTAACTGCCACCTCCCCTTTTCTGGCGAGTCGTTTTGTGGCAAGACTGTTTTTCACCCCATTTCGTTACAAATTGCCAAATAGGGAAAAGGAAATGGACAAAAAATCAATTCAGGAAACTATAAACATTCCGTCAATTAGAAGGGAAATTGTAGTTTATAAATATGGAACCGGTCCAAAAAAAGTATTGTTAGTGCATGGTTGGAGCGGTACCGGCACTCAATTGAGTATTATTGCGAAAGAATTGGTAAATAAGGGTTTTAGCGTGATAAGTTTTGATGCTCCCGCCCATGGAAAGGCAACCGGAAAAACAAGTATGATGCCATTTTTTATTGAATCCATACACCATATAGAAAAGGAATACGGTCCTTTTGAAGTTGCCATAGGGCATTCCTTGGGAGGAATGTCACTTTTAAAGGCTATAAAGAATGGTTTTAGAGTAAATAAACTGGTATTGATAGGGACCGCCAATAGTGTCACTCATATTACCAGAGAATTCGTAAAGAATATGAAACTGAATGAAAAAGTGGCTGAATTGATGAAATCTTACTTCGATAAAAAATTCGGGGAAGATATGGATAATTATTCCGGAGCATTTTCTGCTGAAAGCGTTAAAGTAGAAACTTTGGTGGTACACGACAAAAATGATATAGATGTCCACATAAGTTCTGCACATGAAATTGTCGATAAACTTGAAAATGGAAAGTTATTTGTGACCGAAGGCTTGGGACATCGAAGAATCTTAGGAAATCCCGATGTAATTAACAAAATCTCAACATTCATCACGGAATGATTTTTGTATTTTTAAAATATAATAATATGAAATGAGCATAACGGAAACACGATACAAACACCGATGAAGATATGCGAATTACATATGACCTATAAAAAGCAATAAGAATCTACATATGAAAATTATGAAAACTATAATCCTTACTCTTTTGACAATCATTACAATAAGTTGTAATGGAAACGCTCAAAAAGAATCAAAGGTATCTTCAAAATTTGAAATCACAAAGACGGATGCTGAATGGAAGAAGATCTTAAGTCCCCAGGAATACGCCGTATTGCGGAAAGGTGTTACAGAAAAACCTTATTCAAGTGAACTAAACGATGTAGAAGAACCCGGAACTTTTGTTTGTGCAGCCTGCGCAAAAGAATTATATAGCTCTAAATATAAATTTGACAGTGGTACCGGTTGGCCAAGTTTCGATAGGGCAATTAGAGGCGGAGTAGCTTATGGTTCCGATTCAAAATTGGGATATGAACGCAACGAAATTCATTGTGCCCGCTGTGGAGGTCATTTAGGACACCTTTTTGACGATGGCCCAGGCAAAACCACGGGGAAAAGACATTGTATTAATGGAGTTGCCATGAATTTTATTCCAAACGCCCCTAAAAAAGAATAATAATGAAAAAATATAAAGTGGAAAAAAGCGAAGATCAATGGAAAGAGCAATTACCAGATGAGCAATATCGCGTACTTAGAGAAAAAGGAACTGAAGCCCCACATTCTGGAAAATATAACCTTCATTTTGACAAAAACGGAGATTACAGATGCGCTGCCTGCGATGCTAAGCTATTTGAAAGCGACAGCAAGTTTGAAAGTGGTTGTGGCTGGCCAAGTTTTGATGATGCTATAGAAGGAAGTGTTGAATATGTTCAGGATAGAGCATTTGGAATGCTCCGCACCGAGATTTTATGTGCCAACTGCGGAGGGCATTTGGGACATGTTTTTGATGATGGCCCTACACAAACCGGACAACGCTATTGCGTTAATTCGGCTAGTATTGAATTTAAAAAATAACTTAAACTTATTATTATGAAAAAGATTATCACATTATTACTTATTTCTGTTTTTGCTCTAACCTCTTGTGGCGATGACGGTGCTATTGGTCCACAAGGTCCACAAGGCCCAGAAGGACCTGCCGGTGCAGATGGCCTTATTGGAACAGTGATTGACCTTCAGGGAAACTTTTCTGCCGCCAATGATTTTTCCCTGCTTTTGGATTTTAACGATGAAGGAATAGAAGTTTTTGAATCGGATGTAGTTTTGGTTTACTTAAAAACCGCGGAAGATGGAGAAGCCGGTGGAGCACCGGTAGAAGTTTTTAGAATGCTGCCGCAAACTTATTTTATAGGTGATGAAATTCTTCAGTATAACTTCGATTTTACTTTTTTTGACGTTTTAATCTTCTTAGACGGAACTGTAGATTTGGCGACATTAGATCAAAGTTATACAGATAACCAGGTGCTTAGAGTAGTGGTAGTTCCGGCTGAATTTGCCCAAACATCAGGAATAGATATGTCCAATATGAAAGCTGTAATACACGCTTTAGATATTCAACCCGAAGATATTAAAAAAGGTAAAATTCAATAATAAACAGATAAAATCAGAAAGCTAAGGCCTCACCCAAAACCGGGTTAGGCCTTTTTAATTTTAACCAAATAGAACAATCTGTTATTCTTGCCTTTTAAAGACTTTCAGTTTAGGCTATTATTCACTAAATTCGCACTTCTTAAACTGTTACAAAAAATTCCGAATATGAGTAAATACGATATCATTGTTTTAGGAAGTGGCCCAGGTGGATATGTTACTGCCATCCGCGCTTCACAATTAGGTTTTAAAACTGCCATTATTGAAAAAGAAAGCCTTGGCGGCGTTTGTCTTAATTGGGGATGTATTCCTACCAAAGCCCTTCTAAAGAGCGCGCAGGTTTTTGATTATTTAAAACACGCTGAAGACTATGGTCTTAAACTTGAAAATGCAGATAAAGATTTTGGAGCGGTTGTAAAACGCAGCCGAAATGTAGCTGAGGGAATGAGCAAGGGAGTAGAATTTTTAATGAAAAAGAATAAAATCGACGTCATTAAAGGTTTTGGGAAATTAAAATCTGGAAAAAAAGTTGTCGTTACAGATGAAAATGACAAAACCGCCGAATATTCGGCAGAACATATTATAATTGCTACAGGTGCGCGTTCAAGGGAATTGCCCAGCTTAAAACAGGACGGCAAAAAAGTAATAGGCTACCGGGAAGCAATGACCTTAAAGGAGCAACCAAAAAGCATGATCATTGTGGGTTCAGGAGCTATAGGATCTGAATTTGGTCATTTTTACAATGCCATGGGAACCGAAGTTACCATCGTAGAATTTTTGCCAAATATTGTTCCTTTGGAAGATGAGGAAATTTCAAAGCAATTTGAACGCAGCATCAAAAAGGCAGGAATTAAAGTAATGACCAACTCTTCCGTTGAAAGTTTGGATACTTCAGGTAAGAAAGTTAAAGCTACTGTGAAAACCAAAAAAGGCGAAGTAATCCTGGAGGCTGATATTGTTCTATCTGCAGTTGGCATTAAATCGAATATTGAAAATATTGGTCTTGAAGAATTAGGTATCAAAACCGAAAAGGATAAATTAATTGTAGACGAATGGTATCAAACCAATGTTCCGGGAATTTACGCTATTGGCGATATTGTTCCAGGACCAGCATTAGCCCACGTTGCATCTGCTGAAGGAATTACCTGTGTTGAAAAGATCAAAGGATTACACGTAGAACCTATTGACTATGGTAATATTCCCGGATGTACTTATGCTTCTCCTGAAATTGCATCTGTTGGTATGACAGAAAAGCAAGCCAAAGAAGCCGGATATGAATTGAAAATTGGAAAATTCCCATTCTCAGCTTCAGGAAAGGCCAAAGCCGCAGGTACACCTGATGGTTTTATAAAAGTGATTTTTGATGCCCAATACGGCGAATGGTTAGGATGCCATATGATTGGTGCCGGAGTTACCGATATGATCGCTGAGGCTGTTTTAGGACGCAAACTGGAAACAACAGGACATGAAGTGCTAAAAACAATTCACCCTCACCCTACTATGAGTGAAGCTGTAATGGAAGCTGTTGCTGCTGCTTACGGGGAAGTAATTCACTTGTAATAGATATTAGACTTTATACTTTAGATAAAAAGCTCCGAATTAAAATTCGGAGCTTTTTTTATATAATCCTGCCAGGTTTTTTTTACCCTGGCAGGGTTTCTCGTTTTGCAGTTTGGGAATTGGAATTTTTTAGTTTTTAGGAATTAAATCACAATACCAAAATCGTGTATCCCAGGATTCTATTTTATCGGTAAAACAATCGTCTTTTTCATCCTCACCCGGTGAAAATTGTTTTTCAATTATTTTCCCTATTTCAAAATCTACGGGGTTTTTAAAAATAGGTCCTTCAAATACAAAAGTGTGAAATTCACCGTTTTCACCACAGGGATCAACATTTTTGGGAAGATCTGCTATAAACTGATGATCTATTATTCTTCCGCAAAAAGATTTGTCAAGCAACTTTGCGTTTACACAAACCGTAATAGCTTTAAATCCTTCAGAGATAAATTCATCCATGAGTTCCATGGTATTTTTACCCCAAAGAGGAAAAACCGCTTTTAATCCCACTTCCGCTAACTGCTTTTCCCTGTATTCTTTTAAATCTTCAAGAAAAATATCCCCAAAAACACTATCCGTAAAGCCTTCGGCAATCAATTTTGAAACCTCTGCTTTCATCATTGCATTATAGGTTTGCATTGAAACATTTCCGTTCAATGAGATAATTTGAAGAGGGATCTGTAAACTTTCAGCTTGCCGCAACAACAATTCCTTTCTCAAACCGTGCATTGAAACTCTATCGAATTCAGAATTGACAGTAGTAACAAGTTTTTCGACTTTAATTTTTTGTTCTTTCTGAATTTTATACAATGCAAAAGCCGCATCCTTCCCGCTACTCCAATTTATGAATGCCTTTTTCATTTTGAAATGGTTATTTTAGAAAACTGGTAATGGCAAGGTCATAACTTTGCAGTCCGAAACCTAGGATTATCCCTTTGGCATTAGGCGAAATAAAAGATTTATGTCGAAATTTTTCCCTCGAAAAAGTATTGGAAATATGTACTTCCACCACCGGTGTACTAATCGCTTTTATAGCATCCCCTATTCCTACAGAAGTATGGGTATATGCTGCGGCATTTAAGATAATTCCATCAAACATTTTATCTGCTTCCTGCAACTTGCCTATTAGTTCTCCTTCAATATTGCTTTGAAAATAAGACAACTCAACATCCCTGAATTGAAATTGAAGTTTTGAAAAATAATCCTCAAAACTTTGGTTGCCATAGGTTTCAGGTTCTCTGCTGCCAAGCAAATTTAAATTAGGTCCGTTAATAATTAATAATTTCATTTGTTTATATTATTGTTTGAGTGATGGCTAAAGATATTTAAATTTGAAGCATAAAAAAAACGGAAGCTATCGCGCCCGCTTTTTCCAAAATAATTTTCCTTCAAAATCAATCTTATTTTTAGGATAAGTATCTTTTGTAATATTAAAACAAAATTCAATCCCAGATTTTACCGAGTTAAATGAATCTTCGTGCACTTCTATTCCGGAATATGACGCAATTAATCTTATTATTCCAAAATCATATCCAAGTTTCGTTCTGTAATAGAACCCATCGTTATTTCCATTAATCGGCTCCAATAGCATAACCTAAATCAGCTCCAAAAATTAAATGTTGAAAATCATCTGTATTCCTATATGTAACCCGACATTTACACCTCTTCTAATTTCTCCTTGAGCATAAGAGTCAGCAAAATTCAAATATGATGAAAACCACAGTTAAAAGCAAAGCGGAAGCCTAGGCTTCCGCTTTTATAAATTTATCATTCTTGTTTTTAAAACATAAAGCCCACTCCAGCCTGAATTACAGAGTGTTTTGCATCTGCACCAGATAATAAATTATTAAAACTGTCATCATAAATATCGGTTAAACCAATATTGTAACGTCCGTTTACAAAAAATCCGCCTCTAAATTTATAGGAAGCTCCCAATGCAGCACTAAAATCAACCTTATTGAATTGATCTTCGCTTAATGAGATTTCCCCATTATTTGTACTAGAGGGATTAGAATCTATTTCACTGTTTACCAAAAATCCTACTTGTGGACCTGCTTCCAGTGCCAACCCGTTAAACACATAAAACTTTGCTAGTACAGGAATGTTGATATAATCCAACTGGTATTCAATATCATTCGCATTATTCCTTTCTGCAATATCATATCCTTGTCCTGAATAAAGTACCTCTGGCTGAACAGAAAATTTGTCGGTTAAAGGAATCTCAGCCAAAAGGCCTAAATTAAAAGAAGTTCTTCCATTTGGATCGTTAAAGGCATTTGACCCGTCCCCCGAAAAGGTTGAAAAGTTAACGCCTCCTTTAACACCAAACATTACATATTCCTGTGCGCTCATCGCGGTAATTCCAAATAAAGCAATTGCTATTGATAAAACTGATTTTTTCATATCTTTTGTTTTTAAATTCAAGACCAAAATTAGGCTTACATTTGTTAAGAAATTGCTTACAAATGCATAAAGTATTGCCAACACTATTTTTGAATTTTGTTAACAACCACTCTAATGACCTGGCATCAAGCTCTTAGTGACTTTAAGAATTATCTGCTTTTAGAGCGCGGCTTAGCGGAGAATTCCGTCTTTAATTATTCTTTGGATATTAAAAGACTTATCAACTACTTAGAAGCCAATTCCATAGCTATTTCCCCATTAAAAATTTCAGAAGAAATTCTTCAGCAATTTATATATGAGGTCGCAAAAGTGGTAAATGCCCGATCGCAATCGCGTATGATTTCTGGTTTAAAAAGTTTCTTTATTTATTTGATTTTTGAAGGTTACCGAGAGAATAACCCTATGGAATTGATAGAATCCCCAAAAATTGGACGTAAACTGCCTGATACCCTCTCTATTGATGAAATTGATAATTTGGTCAACTCTGTAGATTTGAGCACCAAAGAAGGCGAACGCAACCAGGCAATAATTGAAACCCTTTATGGATGCGGGTTACGGGTTTCAGAATTGATCGACTTAAAATTATCCGATCTGTTTTTTAAAGAAGGCTTTATAAAAGTAACGGGTAAAGGCAATAAGCAACGTTTTGTGCCTATAGGTGAAGTCACCCAACAATATATTTCAGAATATATAAGAAATTCCAGAACACTGGTTCCTTTAAAGAAAAAAGCTTCAGATGTGCTGTTTTTAAATCGCCGCGGAAATCTTCTTACCCGGGCAATGATCTTCACCATTGTAAAAAATCTTGCCGTAGTGGCAGATCTTCAGAAGAATATAAGTCCACATACCTTTCGCCATTCCTTCGCCACGCATCTTTTGGAAAATGGAGCCGATTTAAGAGCGATCCAGCAAATGTTGGGACACGAGAGCATCACTACTACTGAAATTTATATGCACGTGGATAAAAGTCATCTTCAGAAGGTTATTACAGAATTTCATCCCCGCAGGAATTACTAATATTTTGCTAAAGTGTTGTCCTAATTTTGTAATGAGTTTCTCAATTGATAACTTTAAGGAAAATTAAAAGAAATGAAAGTTTTAAAATTTAAAAACGGAAATGTGATGCCAGCTATTGGCCTTGGAACCTGGAAATCGGATAAAGGCGAAGTTGGAAAAGCGGTAAAAATTGCTATAAATAACGGCTACAGGCATATAGATTGCGCGGCAATTTATGGAAATGAAGCGGAAATTGGAGAGGCACTTTCTGAAATATTTGAGGAAGGAAAAGTTAAACGCGAAGATCTTTGGATCACCTCCAAACTTTGGAATGATGCGCATAAAAAAGAAGACGTGATACCTGCTCTTAAAACTACACTTAAAGATCTGCAACTGGATTACCTGGATCTATACCTTATGCACTGGCCGGTAGCATTCAAACCCGGAACCGGATTTCCTGAAAAGGACGAGCAATTTCTTTCTTTGGAAGAAGCTCCTATTATTGAAACCTGGAATGCCATGTTAGATGCAAAAAAAATAGGCTTGACAAAACATGTAGGGGTTGCAAATTTCAGTATTCCAAAACTAAAAGATCTTATTCAGGAAACTGAAGTTATTCCTGAGATGAACCAAGTGGAATTACATCCTTATTTACAGCAAAATGAGCTTTTGGAATTTTGTAAAAAAACAGGAATTCATTTAACTGCTTATTCTCCATTGGGAAGTGGCGACCGTATAGATGCTATGAAGGCTCCGGATGAACCTTCTTTACTTGAAAACAAGGTAATAAAGGAAATAGCAAATAAACACAATGCGACCCCGGCACAGGTTCTTATCTTATGGAGCGCGTTGCGCGGTACTGCAGTCATCCCAAAATCGGTCAATGAAGGTAGAATCATCGAGAATTTAAAAAGTATAAGTGTTAATTTAGACGAAGAAGATCTTAAGAAAATCGCCAATCTCAATGAACACTTCCGATATGTAACAGGAGAATTTTTTGTTACCGAAGGCAATACCTATGAAAACATCTATGATGAGAAATAAATTCAAAATTCTAATTCCCGGATTTTTGGAAATTGGTAATTGGTAATTGGAATTTAACAACAAACCCCACAGCTTTTAAAAACTGTGGGGTTTGTTTATTTATTAAATAAGGGTTAAGGCACTATTTTGCTATATTAACAGCTCTTGTCTCCCTGATAACGGTCACTTTTACTTGCCCCGGATAGGTCATATCAGTTG